>Ga0163209_1000133_pt1 | contig 29045 bp, 19 predicted proteins | sample Kivu_160m_FD_113538 | JGI IMG/M metagenome (GOLD analysis project Ga0163209, IMG submission 113538) | Freshwater microbial communities from Lake Kivu, Western Province, Rwanda to study Microbial Dark Matter (Phase II) - Kivu_160m | ecosystem: Environmental > Aquatic > Freshwater > Lake ...
ATATGAATTTAAAAACATTATATGACATTGTGGAAAAAGGACTAGGAGGAAAGGTTAGCATTGCCATTGAAATTTAACACCCCCTAATCGAGTAGGCTGCCCCGTCAGCATCGCCGACGAGGAGAGCCTTTCACACCATCCCGCCAAAGGCGGGACGGTTCATTAAACTGTGGGGAAACTTTCCTGTAAAAATCGAGTGCGGATTGGTACCCCCTTTTCATCAGCCTTTTCAGTGTGATGGTTGTGACCAGGATCGGGCTTTGGACCGTTGCCCAGCCTCCCATCCGTGTCCGGCTCCAGTACCTGGTTTGTATGGGTTTGATCCCAAGTCGGATCAGGTTTTTCCTTCTCCGATCCGGTTTCTTCCAGTCGTGCCAGATATAATACCTCAACCGATTCCGAACCCATCCGTCAAGGTCTTTGAGTTTGCCGTGAATACTTGCCAGGCGGAAGAAATTCACCCAGCCTCGCTGAACCTCTTTCAGCTTGCGGATTCGTTCATCGAATGAGTATGGTGCCGTTTTTCGGGTAATTACTTTCAGGTTCGTTTTGAACCGTTTCCAGCTCTTATCCGAAGCAGCCAATTGGTATTGTCCATAAACACCTTTTTGATACGTGGAAACAAATCGGAATCCAAGTATCTCATACCCGGGTAACTATGCCTCATATGCCGTTCCTGTTCGTCAGTACCGGATTTTGCAGTCTGGCTTCCTTCACTGCTGCCGTTACCAGCAACCAGCTTGCCACTTGCTAACGGTTCGGGAACTTAATCCGCCCGTAAGGGACTTTCACCCTTTGGAAAAATGCACACCTGTTGTTTAAGCGGAAAAGTTTATCTGTATATTTAAAATTTTTCTACAGCTTACAACAAGTGTGCGCTGCATGATGCTCATGCAGGGCAAATACGAGCTTGCAACTGCAACAAAACTAACTGCAGATCTGCTTTAATAGATTTTATGTTTGCTGCTGTTGCAAGCGGGGCGTTGCAAGCAATAGAAAAAAGCAATTAAAACAGACAAAGATAATGAAAACAACAATTTCACTTTTTGGATTGCTTCTCATTTCCCTTATCAGTTGCTCCAGGCAGAGAGCAATTCGAAGCTGAAGGAATGGCCTTTCGCTTGGGAGAACTATTAAAAGAAGCTAGGATTGAAGCCAAACTTACCCAAGGTGAACTTGCTTAAAAAAACCGGAACAAAGAAAAGCTATATTTCAAGAATTGAGTCAGGAAAAAGTAAAATTCTACTATCAACCTTTTATAGAATAATAAAGAAAGGCCATGGAAAGGATCTCCAAATATCAATTCAATAAAAACAATCGCCCCATAACATGTCGCTTAAACGCATCAAAGCCAGCGTTATTCGCGCTGTTAAAAGGTGGTTCCCTTGTTTGTGCTTAGCGGCTAAGCGTAGGCAATTTATAAAAAAAAGTAAACTACAAAAATGAAATTCATTAAAAGAAAGTTGAGTTCGATAATCGGATTATTATCTTGACTTCTACTCGACACTAAATCGAGAAGTAAAGAAAAAGTTCAACTGGACATCACAACTTATTTCGGAAATAGAACATGTTCCTTGATAGTATTTCTCTCACATTACAGGTTCAAGTAGCCGCAAACATGAAAGCAATTCTGTTTCAAAAGCAAATAATCGGTCAAACTGATCGGACACCTTCTTAATGAAATTGGAAAGGATTACCTTTGAAATCTGAAAATAACCGGCCCAATGATTAAACACCATCTCCTAAGAACGGTACTATCATCCCTGGTAACATTCGTTATCCTGCCCCAGGTTGCTCAGGCCCAGATTCAATACACACCGTACGACGATCTTCCCGGCATCATAAAAAGCTATAAACCGGCGTATTCGGAGGATCTTCCCGCGTGGGCAAAGATGTTGTATGAATATCCCGTCAACCTGAGCGTGATCACGCGGGAATTCGACCAATATTTGAAGCAGCATCCGGGGGAGAGATCTCCGGCGATCCGCTATTTCAGGCAATGGAAACGCGCCCTTGAATCCTGTGCGGGAGCCGACGGGTTGATCATCATGCCCGACCTGGAGCTGTACGAACGAAACCTGTCCGATGCCAGGATATCGGCCGGCAATCAATCCCGGCCGCTCCCGTCAGGCGGTCCGGCATGGACCTTCATCGGCCCCCGGGAGACCTTCTGGCTGAACGAATCCGGCTCGGCGACAGCCCCCGCCTCCTGCCCGTGGCAGGTAAACGTGTATTCGTTTGACGTATCTGCATCTGACAACCAGGTGATCTACTGCGGGACGGAAACAGGCTACCTGAATAAAACCGTCAACAAAGGGCAGACCTGGCAGCTTGCCGGGCAGGATTACCCTTTTGGCGGGGCCATCACCGCCGTAGCGGTCCACCCATCCGACCCCGACAGGGTCTATGTCGCCGCGGGCAACCAGGTACATCTCACCACCGACGGGGGGATCTCATGGACGCCATTGCTGCCGGCGGGAAACCGCTTCTATGCCGACCGCCTGAAGATCGATCATGCCAACCCGCTGAAAATGTATGCCGCTTCCGCCAACGGTGTATTTGTTACCACCGACGGAGGCCTGAACTGGCTGAAGAAGTGGCCGGCCCAGGCTTATGATGTTGAGATCAAGCCCGACGATAACACAAAGATTTATGCACTTGCAAAATCGGGCACGAAATTCTCGGTTATCATGTCGTCCGATGGAGGCCAGAGCTTTCTGGCCATGCAGTCCTTCCCCAATACCTATATCGAATCGGCGGGCGGCATGCTTGCCATGACCCCCGCCAACCCGGATATCATACTGGCCATCCTGCTCTGCTCCGGCAACACGCCCTACCTGCTGAAGGGAACTCTGGCAGGATCCGCCTGGACATGGGCGCTCAAAGCCACCGGCAGAACTTCCTCATTCCAGATGGACAACGGGCAGGGTTATTTCGACCTGGCGCTGGAGATATCGCCGCTCAACGAGAACGTCATTCTGTGCGGAACCACCACGCTTTACAGGTCGGTCAACGGGGGCAGCAGCTTTAATGCGGTGGGGGGCTATGCGGGCAGCTACTCCATCCATCCCGATATCCAGGATATGAAAATGCTGTCAAACGGTGAGACCTGGGTCTCCACCGACGGGGGCATGAACCTGACCACCGACCATTTCAGCAGCCATGCAAATTATTCCGTATGGGTGAACGGGCTTATCGGTTCCGATTTCTGGGGCTTCGACCAGGGATGGAATGAGGATATCCTGGTTGGCGGAAGGTACCACAACGGGAATACGGCTCTATCTGATTTTTACCATCCCAAAGCTTTGCGGATGGGCGGCGCCGAATCGCCCACGGGCTGGGTACTCCAGGGACCTTCGCGGCATGTGGCCTTCAATGACCTGGGCAACGGCTGGATACTGCCTCAATCTGCCGAAGGCCAGCCTGAGGGGAGGTTCATTTTCAGCAAGTATCCCAACATGGATGAATACGGCGGGAGGCGCAGCAACCTGGTCCACCATCCGAACTATTACAACAAGCTTTATCTCGGAGAGGGAGACGGATTCTGGAGAAGCAACGACATGGGGGAGACCTGGGACCTGCTGCATGATTTTCCGGGAAGGGTCCGCTATCTGCAGATCAGTTTCCACAACCCCAATGTTTTCTATGCCGACATCGATGGCTACGGGCTTTACCGTAGCGCAGACGGAGGAATGTCGTGGCAGCAAAAGCCTTCGCTGACAAACGCCCCTTATGGCAATTCGAACTGGAAGGGAAAACTGTTCATCGCGATCTCCCCATCCGATGAGAACGTGGTCTATGCCTGCCTCCAGAACGGCACCTGGTCGGCCGATCTCGGCAAGGTGTTCCGCTCGGCCGATGGCGGGAACACCTGGACGAACTGGACGGGAACCCTCTCGGAATACATGAAATGCATCGTGGTCCAGCCCGATGCCTACGGGAACGACCTCGTTTACCTGTTCACCAATTCAACCAACGGGAAAGTGGCCCGGGTCTATTATCGGACTTCGTCTATGTCGAACTGGGGCCTCTTCAGCGACGGCTACCCCGCCGGGATGACGGTGAACATGGCGCTGCCCTTTTTCAGGGACGGCAAGCTGCACGTGGGCGGCAACGGCGGGGTCTGGGAGTCTCGTATGGCAGATACGTTGTATCGACCATACGTCAACCCCTGGGTGCAAACCGACAGCTGCTGCCTGACCGACACCCTCCGTTTTGACGACCACTCGATCCTGGACCATTCCGACGTGACCTGGCACTGGATCATCACCCCTCAGCCGGCCTGGATCGATAATCCCGACATCAGGAACCCGAAAGTTGTGCTGGGAAATGCGGGTTCCTACGATGTCACGCTCACCGTTACCAGAAACGGGCAAAATTATTCCGGTACCATCGCGGGCATGGTAACGGCGGCCTCCTGCCCTTCGATCTATGACTGCGACAACCCAGGTGAGCTTCCCAAAGAGTCATGGTCGCTTGTATATGTTGACAGCGAAGAGATCTGGTATCCCGGGCTGGCCGCTATGAGCTTTGACAACGATCCTTCCACCATCTGGCATACCTGCTGGAGCACGGGCGACGATCCTTATCCCCATGAGATCCGGATCGACCTGGGTGACCGTTACCGGGTAAGCAAGTTTACTTACTTAACGAGGCAGGACGGGGAGAACGGACGGATAAATGATTATGAACTTTACGTCAGCAACGATACCAGCGAATGGGGATCACCCGTGAAGACTGGCCAGTTTGTCAACACGTCGGCGCCGCAAAGCGTCGTTCCCGATTCCATCAAATCAGGTCGCTATCTCAGGCTCGTCGCCCTCTCCGAAGTGAACGGCAACCCCTGGGCCTCGGCGGCGGAGTTCAGCGTGACCGGCTGCGTAGACTGGCCAACCGGGATCGATCCGTCGAAATTCCATGACGATATCACAGCCTTCCCGGTTCCGGCGGAAGATTTCGTGAACATCCCCCTCCCGGGCGGCGACCGGTTCGATTACCTCGTCGTTTCATCGGCCGGCAGGGTCGTTGTCAAGGGTTCAATTGACACCCCGGAGGATACCTGGAGATTCAGCATGCAGGGACTCTGTGGCGGGGTTTACCTGGTCAGGCTTACGGATGGCCGGGGGGTTTACTTTATCAAGGTTGTGAAAAAATAGGCTTTACAGCCACCCCGTCAGGGTCGACCACCCCGTCAGGGTGGGTTAGCACAATTTCAATATTTTTGCGTGGGATATTTTTCCAAACGTCTTATTTACAATTTCGCCGATGTCAAGGATTCATTGGATCATGATCGTTTTTTGCTTTGTCGGTGCAAACCTGACAACTGCCGAGGCCTGCACCAACCTCATCGTCACGAAGGGCGCCAGCAGGGATGGCTCGGTGATGATTACCTACGCCGCCGATTCCCACACGCGCTACGGGGCAATCGCTTTCGTTCCGGCAGCCGACCACCGGCCCGGCGACCTTTGCGAGGTTTACCACTATGAATCGGGGAAATTCCTGGGCACCATCCCGGAGGTTCCGCACACCTTTTCGGTGGTGCAGTTCATGAACGAGCGCCAGGTGGCGATCGGGGAGACCACCTTCGGCGGGCTCGACTCGCTTTCGTCCCAGCCGGGCGCCTTCCTCGACTACGGCTCGCTGATGAAGATCGGCCTCCAGCGCTCCCGTACCGCCCGTGAGCTGATCCGGGTGATCACGGAACTCGTTGACCAATACGGTTATGCATCGGCAGGAGAATCCTTTTCCATCTCCGACGCAAACGAGGCCTGGATCATGGAGATCATCGGGAAGGGAAAATATGAGAAAGGTGCGGTATGGGTAGCCAGACTGGTGCCCGACGGATATGTATCAGGTCATGCCAACCAGGCACGGATCACCACCTTCCCGTTCCAGAAAACCAACGACTGGAACAATCCGGTACAGACGGTATACCATGCACCGGATGTGATCTCCTTTGCCCGGGCAAATGGATTCTATAAAGGGGAAGACCGGGCTTTCAGTTTCTCGGATGTTTATAATCCGTTGAATTTCGGCGGCGCCCGTTTCTGCGATGCACGGGTGTGGGCCTTTTTCAGGAAAGTCAACAGGGCAGTCCGCGATAATGAACAGTTCACCCGTTATGCGCTGGGGCAGCTTTCTCGGGATCAGACCTTTTCTGACGGAACTCCGAATGCCAACGGCTACGTGTCGAACCGCCTGCCCCTGTGGGTGATGCCCGATTCGCTCCTGACCATCAGGGATGTGATGGCTGTGATGCGGGACCATTACGAGGATACCCCGCTCGACATGCGGCACGACATCGGGGCGGGGCCCTTCCGCCTGCCTTACCGCTGGCGGCCATTGGAATACACGGTGGACAGTGTGATGTACCTGAACGAGCGGGCCATCGCTACCCAGCAGACCGGCTACAGCTTTGTGGCGCAGTCGAGAAGCTGGCTGCCCGATCCGGTCGGAGGCATCTATTGGTTCGGAGTGGATGATGCCGACGGGTGCGTATATGCTCCGATGTATTGCGGCATCCGGGAGATCCCGGAGAGCTATGCCCGGGGCAACGGGTCGATGATCAGGTGGTCGGCTACATCGGCTTTCTGGACCTTCAACCAGGTGAATAACTGGGCCTATACCCGGTACGACCTGATCCACCCTGAGGTGGAGCAATACCAATCGATTCTGGAACAGCGGCTGCTGAAGGAAACGGGGATCGTTGATGCAAGGGCTGCAGAACTTTACCGGGACAATCCCGGTGCAGGCATCGCCTATGTCACGGATTATTCGGTGTATACGGGAAATCTTCTGGTGAACAAGTGGACCGGTTTCTATCATTACCTGTTCATGCGGTACATGGACGGCAATGTCAAGAAGGCAGACGGTTTCGAACTCCTTGACAACGGCAATTGGAAAGAAGTACCGAAAATGCCTGTGCAGCCGGGCTACGGCCAGGAATGGGAGCGACGGATCGTCACCGATACGGGCGACCGGCTCAAGGTTCCTGCATCCGAATAATTGCTACTTTTGCAACCCGGTCGGATTAACGCAGAAAAAAAAATACGCGGATTACGCAGAGCCTCATCTGCGAAACTCTGCATTAACTCTGCGAAATCTGCGTGAAATAAAACGCTGGAAAAACAGATGCACCTGGAAGAAAAACAGACTGTCATCGTTGGCCTGAGCGGCGGCGTCGATTCGTCGGTGACGGCGTATCTCCTGAAGGAACAGGGCTACGCAGTCATTGGCGTCACCATGGCGATCTGGGAGGGGGAATACAAGTCCACCGGGAAACACGCCTGCTTTGGCGCCGACGAGGAGGAGGAGATACGGCAAGCGAAAATAACGGCCGAACAATTGGGAATACCGCATCATGTGTTCGATTGTTCTGTAGCATACAAAGCCGCCGTTCTCGATTATTTCAGGTCGGAATACCTCGCGGGCAGGACTCCCAACCCTTGCATCCAGTGCAACCAACTGATCAAATTCGGCCTGCTGCCGGAAATGGCGAGAAATGGAGGCATCACCTTCGACTACTTCGCCACCGGCCATTATGCATCGGTTGAATTCAGCGACCGCTACGGCCGCTTTATCCTGAAAAAGGCCGCCGACCTGAAGAAGGACCAGACCTATTTTCTTTACCGGCTGTCGCAGGAACAACTGGCGCATCTTCTCTTGCCGGTTGGCCGGTTCTCCAAACCGGAGATCAGGGAGATGGCGCGCAAAGCGGGAATCACTGCGGCGGAAACAGAGGAAAGCCAGGATTTTTACAGCGGCGACTACAAAGAGATCCTCGGAGTTGAGGACAAGTTCGGAGATATTGTTAATTCAACAGGTAAAGTGGTGGGACGCCACAAGGGATACTGGAACTATACCATCGGTCAGCGGAAAGGGCTGGGCGTTGCCTACACCGAACCGTTGTATGTTACCGTAGTTGACCCGGAAGCCAACAAGGTGGTAGTGGGGACGCGGGAGGAAACCCTGAAGTCTTCCTTCACAGTTACAGGATTGAACTGGATCGCATTGGCGGGTTTGGATTCCCCCATGGAATGCACCGCGAAGATCCGTTCGGCGCAGAAAGAGCGTGAAGCAAGGATCGAACCCCTTGACGGCGGCGATGTCAGGGTGACTTTTTCCCATCCCAGCGATGCCATCGCGCCGGGGCAGTCGGCGGTGTTTTATGAGGAGGATGTTGTGCTGGGGGGAGGGATTATTCAACAAGTGACCAAGTGACCAAGTGACCAAGTGAACAGGGAGACCTTTAACATAGCTTCTCTTCAAATCATAATCTGAATGAAAAGACTTTTATTGATTATTATTTCCCTTACTGCTTGGACAGGCTTGTTCGCCCAGAAAAGCGAGATTACGGCCGGTGAATTGAAGGAATATACCGGATTTCTCGCCTCGGATTCCCTCAAGGGCCGCAAGCCGGGCACGGCGGAGATCAACGTGGCGGCAGATTATATCCGGGACCATTTCAATGCCGCCGGGTTGAAACTGCTGGACGACAATGGTTTCCAGTGGTTCGACGTGGTGACCGACGTGAAAGTTGGTGAAAATAATTCTTTCTATGTTGACGGGAAAGAATGCAGCCTTTTTAATGTAAAAGCAGGAGTCAATCAATTGAGAAAAGGAATGAGTCCCGATGAGGTCATAGAAATAATTAATCATTCGCAATCCAATCCTGTAATCATTAAAAATGAAATGAGCATATCTCATACTGATGATTATGGAAAGAAGAAAAGTGATGAGTTATTTTGGCAGATTAATGGCTGCAAATTACATTTTATAAATAGAGCGTTAATCGATATTGAGCCAAGCGACCAAAATACATACATGCCTATAGCCTTTTCCTCGAATGGCATCGTGACCGCTGATGTAGTTTTCGTTGGCTATGGATTTAATATTGAACAAGATAGCTTAAAATGGGATGATTATGCTGATGTTAACGTTCAAGGGAAGTGGGCTATGATCCTTCGGGCCGACCCGGAGCTCGACAATCCTGACAGTAAATTCATTCCATACAGCGACATGCGGAGCAAGGTGCTGACGGCCAGGGATAAGGGAGCCGTTGGTGTGCTGCTGGTAACGCCCGTGGGTTTGGACAAGGACGACAAGCTGATGCCGCTGGTCGTTGAAAATAATGAGGTGACGGCCGGGATCCCGGTGATCAACATAACCAGGAAGGTTGCCAACATGATCCTGCAGAGGTCAGGGTTCACAGTCGGCAAGGCTGACAGCGCCATCATCGCCTCGAAGGCGCCCGGAAGCTTTGAGACCGGAGCGATTGTGGATGCCTTCACCGACGTCGAGCAGCAACGGGAAAAAACAGCCAACGTGGTGGCCATGCTGGAAGGTACCGACCCTTTGCTGAAGGATGAATACCTCGTCGTTGGCGCACACTATGACCACCTCGGTTTCGGGGGTACGGGATCAGGCTCCCGCATGCCCGACACCGTTGCCGTTCATAATGGCGCTGACGATAATGCCTCCGGCACCGCCCTGGTGATGGAGCTTGCCGGCCGGCTGGCGGTTGAAAAACCTGCCCGCAGCATCCTCTTCGTCGCCTTCAGCGCGGAGGAGATCGGGCTGATCGGCTCGAAGTACTTTATCGACCATTCCCCCGTAGAGGTAAGGAAGATCAAGACCATGTTCAATTTTGACATGGTCGGGCGATTCGACAAGGAAAAGAACGCCATCGCCGTCAGCGGTACAGGGACCTCGGCAGAGGCCGATTCAATGCTGAAAACACTGGAGGGTTCAGTGCCTTTTGGCGTCACGCACGCCCCGGATGGTTACGGCCCTTCCGACCATGCCGCATTCTACTCCTCCAACATCCCGGTCTTCTATTTCACCACCGGGGTCCACACCGATTACCATACTCCGTTCGATGATACGGATAAGCTTGATTTCGAGGCTGCAAAGCAAGTGGGAGATTTTGCCGCGGGCGTCATCCTCGCGGTCGATCGCCTTCCCGAGGCGCTGACCTTCCGGGAATCGGGCAAAAAAGAGCAGGCGGGCCGCACGGGACGAAGATTAAAGGTCACGCTGGGCATCATGCCCGATTTCGCCGGAACCGAGAAGAAAGGGCTCCGGGTGGACGGCGTCACGAAGGATGGTCCTGCCGACCGGGGCGGCATGAAGAAAGGCGACGTCATCATCAACCTCAACGGCATGACGGTGGGCAATATCTACGAATACATGTCGAGGCTTCAGAAGCTGAAACACGGCATGACGGTAAATGTTGAGGTGATCCGGGGAGAAAAGAATGAGATCCTGCTGATCCAATTATAAACTGATCCGGGATGCAGGAACCATGATCATTCATCCCGCATCCTGAATCTTGTATCCTGTATCATGTATCCTGTATCTCGTATCCGTTCAAGTAACACCGACATATGGTACTTCAATCTTTTTTCACTGAAGCGTTTCTGCTGAAATTCGTCAAATTCTGCCTGGTGGGCTTTTCGGGGATCTTTGTTGATTTCGGCACTACTTTCATCTGCAAGGAGAGTCTGAAGATACAGAAATACGTGGCCAATACCTGCGGTTTCACCCTGGCGGCTACTTCCAATTTCTTCCTGAACAGGATATGGACCTTTCAGAGCACCAATCCGAACGTGATGCTGGAGTTCACCCGCTTCTTCTTTATAGCCCTGATCGGACTGGGCATCAACACCCTGATCATCTGGGCAATGTCGGGGAAATTAAAGGTGAATTTCTATCTCTCGAAATTAGTCGCCACCATTGTGGTGACCCTCTGGAATTTCCTGATCAACGCGTATTATACGTTCGCTTGACCGTATCCAAAGATGTAAAAGTTATTTATTTCATTGATTTATCTTTGCCACACCTGATTGAACAGACGCAGTAGCCACCGATGCACACCATACTTTGAACCCGAGATGAAGCATGTTACCAACATTATTTTTACTGGGTGTTTTCTTGTCAGTGATCCTGGCCATTTATAATTACAGGAAAAATCCGGCAACTATTTGGTTGTCATTGTTTTTCTTTTCTGTAAGTGTGTATTGCCTGATACATTATGTGTTATTTTATTCCGAATCGGTTATCCTGGTAGCGCTGTTCTTCAAGTCAAATATTGCGATTATTACTTTATTGCCAGGGTTGGCGCTGTACTTTTACACCAAACTTACGGTTACGGATCAGGAAAAATTAAAACCCGCTGAATGGTTGCATTTCCTTCCTGTTGCACTTGTTTTCATTGTTGGGATTGATAATTATTTTTCTCCCTGGACAGAAAAACTCCGGATGGCCTCCGACTTCATCCTTAACCACAAGTCATTAATATCTTATTATCAACTATCTGACCATGGCTCTGGTTCATTTTCCCTGGCTTTCTTTTTCAGGTCACTGTACAATTTTTTATATTTTCTGGGGGCCGTTGTGGTTTTTCTCAAGTACAAAATGGCGATTCGGAACTCTCATGTTTTTTCGCATCAGAAGTTTATGTACTCCTGGCTTTCGGTCTTGTACATTCTGTTTTTCGTATTGATCGTATCACATTCAGCAATACTCTATACGCATTATTTCACAAACCAGAAATCCATTGCCTACACATTCTTTTTAATTCAACTGGTAGCCCTCACCGGACTCGTGGCCTTGTTGTTTTCACCCTTCCTGTTCCCGGGTATATTATATGGACTGCCCCGGGTCAAAGACTATGAAAACCAAATTGATAAGGGATCAGAACCGGTATTGCCGCGCGAATTGACCGAAGAAGCAGGTTCTCCTGATGAACCCCGGGATAAGGATGCCGGCGAACGCCGATTGGAGGAAAAGTACCTTCAAACAATAGATCATCTTATTGATGCTTGCATGAAAGAGCATCAGCCCTATTTAAACCCCGCTTTTAATATGGCCATGCTTTCGGTGCTGATAAACCTTCCGGTTCACCATGTTGCCTACTATTTTAAAGAGGTTAAATGTCAGTCAATCAGTGAGTACAGGAATATTTGGCGGGTTGAATATGCAAAAAAACTGATTTCAGAAGGAAAATCGAAGAATCTTACCCTGGAGGCGATCGCCCGGTTGTCGGGATTTTCATCCAGAAATACTTTTTTAGTGTCGTTTAAAAAATATGAGAGAATGACTCCTAAAGAGTTTATGAAGAATCAAAAAAACTAAATCTGCCCTCCCCCGGATCATTTTTTTATCCCTGTTGCAATGCACCGTTGGAACAGGTAAATTCTTCATGATTCATAGCCATCGCCCCGAGGAAGTTCTGACGCCTTGATTTTTGCATCGTTTTTTGAAAAACGGTTCAAACGCACTGCCTGCTCCCGGACTTGAAACTCTCCTATTTCTTTTGTTTTGCATCCTGATGCTGATTTAACCTGAAACCTGAACCATTTCCCATGAGCGTGGAAATTGTTCTACTGCCGGGATAAAGCCAGGTTCATTAAAAACTGACCCATCATCGTATGAAAAAGTATCTGCTTCTTGCTGTTCTGCCATTGTTATTTTACACTGCAACAGCCCAGGAACCCGCCGGGGAACAGGCTGTAAAAAACATGCGTTTCTTTGTCGGAGCCTCCTGGTCGTTCCTTTCCGTCGACATGAAATTGTCATCGCTCTCACTCCATTCTGTCTGGTTTGGATCAGACCTGGGCACCCACGATTTTGAATCCGGTGAAATTGATACTATCAATGGTTATGTCGACCGCCATTCCGACGTAAACGTACTCAGTGTTGAAGCCGGCATGAATTTCATCAGTAACACTGAGGTTAGATGGAAATTTTCAGGATCCTTGCTGCTAGGGATTGGACAGAACCTGACGACCGTTCAAAACAAGGAGACCGGAGTACAGGAATATTCGTTCAATTCGGGTTTTTCGAAACCCTGTCTGGGGCTGGGCTTTAACTTTGGGTATCAGTTTACCCCGCACTGGAGCCTGTCCCTAAGGCCTTACCTGGTTGGCACTATGGGTACTCTCACCGACATCGATGATCAGATCAATCCCGATCCAGTCAATTTCACATCGGTCAAGAAGGATAAATTCAGTACCCTCTATTTCAGGAGCAGTCTGATGGCGGGTTATACCGCAGGACCCGTGACCATCATGGCCGGACCGGGTTTCTATTATCTCTGGTCGAAACACAAATACAGCCGCACGTATACCAACATCAACGACGGTCAAACCATTATCGAAGAAGCCACTTATGTGCTGATCCCCCGTTCGTACATCGACGGGAATCTGGCAGTGAGCTGGAAAATCATCCCTCGGCTGACGCTCCAGGCACATGCCGGAATCGGAAAGGACATCATGGTTGATGGCGGAATCCAGTTCAATTTTTAACCTACAGCAAAAGAGAACATATTATGAAAAATTGGATTTATTTCATCGTCTTACTCATCCCTTTCTCAGGCTATAGCCAGACCCTTGTTCCCGAAGCTCATTGGATTGACGGGAATCATCGCGACTGGTATGATAATGGGATCGGAACCGCCTTTCTGGCTTATAACGGCGTTCTGCATGCATTCAATTACCAGAGTAATGGTGCCACTAAAGGTGGACATGCCTATATGTACACCATTAATACCGAGAATTTCACTTCCCAGGATGAACTGAATAGTGTTAAAATGGAAGATTATAAAGTCGGACCTGATTATGATCATGACAATAAGCTGGAATTTGGTTATCCGGGTGAAAGCGGGTCGACCATTGAAGAGGCGGCCGTGCTTGGCCGTACGTTTACTTTCCAGTTCAATGGTCTCGCCTGGTACTTCGAACATATTCGTTCAAACTATACAAATGCTGATTTCGGTGTTGTAAATGAGAGCTACGAGTGTTTTGCTCAACTCCCTGAAGATGATAACTTCAAGTGTTACACCTATTTTAAGACCATTTCTCCCGTCTCTACAAATTGGAAACAAGGTGGTTTTCAACTTGACAGCCTCATGTACTTTTTGTCGTATAATGCGGATGAAAGGAGCTGGGAGATACAGGAAAACTACTTTTCAGAAGACAAAAAATTCCAGAGCACGGGAAACAATCTCATGTTCAACCCATATGTGGAATGCGTGGGAAACCCATTGGGTACCTTTCCTTATCTGGGTGGACTGGTCAGGCGGCTTGATTCCATTGGTAACCAATACTTTGTGGCAACGTTTTATTACCCGGGCGGTTTTTATGTTTTCGGAAAGATCGTACCGGTGATGTCCAATGGCTTACGTACCTTCACATGGCAGGAGATCCTTGCTGAGCCGGACCCGGCAGTAGTTTTCCCACAAGTTCCCGGAACCCGGGCATTTCCTTTTTACACAGGAGCCACAGCCCTCGCGGAAGGATCATTCAAAGGAAATCGCCTCGCAAGCCAGATTCCGAATAAAGAGCAGTCCGACCGCATGGTTCTCTTCGGCGAATCGAACACCAAATCAAGCGACGGTTATTATCACGTGGCGTATTGCGAATATCATTTCGAAAATGATCTTCTGGTCAGGGACGCATCGGGTGAAATTACCCTTCCATCATCCAGGGGACCAAATAAAGTTGGTGACAATTTCCATTTGTATGCAACGTATCAGCTCAAACCCATGGATTATACCACCATGTTAGAGGGAACAGATGGCTATCAGTCGTACATGTGGTTGATTTACCCCGACCATGACAGACATTTTAACGGAGCCATGTTTCTTTCGGATAACTGGATGCAGGACCCGGAATTATTCGAACAGAGTACTGACCTTGATCAGGATCAAACCTATTCTGGTATTGAGAGTCTCTGGTCGTTGATGGGAATCATCGATGGTTCTCCGCCGGTATCGATGAACTGGGAAAGGTGGGATGAATACTGGGGTGGTTTTCCCACACCCGCCTCTTTCATCGAATTCGAAAGCGATAGTTCAGGCTCTTCGGAATTTTTAACAAGTACCGAACACGAATGGAGTATCGGACAAAGTCTTCATATGTCAGCAGGCAACAAAGTGGTAAAAATTCAAATGGGTGAGAAATTCAAATATTCCCAGGCGTACGAAAACACTGTTTCAAAATCCCAAACAAACAGTTTCACCTATGGTCAGCCTTTCGAACTTGAAGAGGAGAGCCAGGATTATGGCTTTTTTATTTATTCGGTTCCGATGATCCGACGGTATTCCTATTATGCGTACCCATGGTGGGATAATACCACGCTGCAGTACCCGGTCGACAACTCACTACAGTATCTGTTTGTCACCGTTGCCAATACACCCGTTCCTTATCCTGTGAAACTGGATCAATTTCCATTTTACGTGGATGAACCAAATGATCCGACGATGGAAGGATGGGATGTCACAGCGGGCAGGTCCTTTATCAATGATCAGGTTACCCTGTATGGGCTCCATACTACTTTAACATTGAACTGGAGGGACCTGTCCAACGGGTCTCATATGACCATTCAGACAAATGTTGAAGATAAAACTTCAAATCAGCAGACAAGAAAATGGGATTTTGAAGTAGAAGCTGGTGGAGGCATAAACGTAAAAATTCCGAAAATTTGTACAGTCAAATCAGAGGCAATGATTCAGGCCGGCTATAGCGGAAGTTTGTTGAACGAAACTACAACCACCTCTGAATATGGTCATCGCATTTATGCTTCATTGGAGAAACTTCATTTCACCTCATCCGGCATCAATTTAAATTCACTTCTATTATACGCTTTCTTGTTCACTCCTGAAACCAATCCAAACTGGTGGTACTTCGATAGCCTTGACGGACAAAAACCCTTTTATTTATGCTGGATGGTCATGTCCTCCTCTCAATCACTTGAACTTCAAACACCAGCCAACAACTCGCACCTGCAGCAAGATGAACTTTTATTTACCTGGATGCCAGATAATGGCGAATTGCGTGATTATGAATTGCTGGTCTCAAAATCATCCAACATCTCTTATTTTAATTCAGTATACAGAAAACAGTTGGGAAGGTCAACGGCACTTGCAGTTACCGATTTCCAACCCGAGCCTGGAGAGACTTATTACTGGGCCGTACAGGCCAACGACAATGACGGAAACAGGATATATTCTCCCATTTGGAGTTTTACAATAGCAAATGAGTCAAAGGTTAATCCGGCAGCGCCATCTCTGAAAGCGGTGGTTTATCCGAACCCGGCTAAACTCGGTGATTTGAATATTGCCGTCAGTGCCGTGAACACGGGAAAACTACAAGTCAGACTGATCGATATTCACGGCATGGTGTTTATCTCCAAAGAGATGAACATGACGGAAGGATCAACATCCATTGTCCGATTCCCGAACCTTGACCTTCCAGCAGGTGTTTATTTGGCTGTGATCCGGTCAGAAAACGAACAGGTGGTGGAAAAGGTAGTGGTGAGATAGGTTGGCAAGGCCGATCATCCTGACCACTTCAGGCCGATTTTAACCGACTCATTTCCCATCCCCCCCGGGCATGGAGGTTGGAATGACAATGACGAAATCGGCTTTCGCCGCGTCTTTCGCCGAAATGGTGTCCACATTCTCCTGTTCGATGCAGGAGATGGTCATGATCCTGGGTTCTACGAAGGTTTTGCGGATCTCCATTTTCGTGTACCAGACGACGCCCTCATAGTTATCGCTGTGGTATGCCCCGTTCAGGTGAAGAACGGTCTTGCCGTCGAGCACGCCGCTCTTTTTTACGATATTATAACCCATCGTGGCATCCTTGATGGCCTGGGCCTTGCCAAGATTTGCCGAAAGGTGAGCCGGCATTCCCTCGCCTACATTTTTTACTATATTGGCGTAACAATCCAGCGTATCAGGATATTTGACCGGAAGCGGCGCCATCAGCCCGCGTTCCAGCGCATTGATGCTGTCGAGCCCTTCGAATCCTTTGCTGTTCACCAGGGCGGCAAAACGCCTCGGGATGTTGGTTGCCAGCACTTTAATGCCCTTCTGAACGGCAAAATCGACAATGGGAGCGTAATCAGTCTTGTAATTTGCCCAAAGTTTCGCTTCCGCTTCAAAATCCTTTTTGCGGATCAGCTTCGAACCGTACTCGTTCAGAAGAAGCTGGTTGTCTGTTTCGAACATTTCGGCCCCGATCACAAGCCCACTGCCCTTTGAGGCATGCAGATCCTTTGCCAACTCAAGCTCGAGCCAGTGAGCGATGGGATTGGTATGGATCTCGCCGAAAAAGATGATATCCGATTTCAGTGCCGCCTTCAGGATATCATCGTATCCTGCCGGATGCCCTTTTGAATTGAAAACCCGGTAGGCGGGCTTGTCGCCCTTCATCGCTGAAAAGCTGATGAACAATATGACCAGGATAAACAGATGCGGGATCTTTCCTTTAAGGGACATGGTTGGCAGGTAATGGGTTAAACGTTATTTTGCAAGGCCTTTTTCGCGGAAGGCCAGGGGCAGGAGGGAGGACATCCCGTTGAAAACAAAGACGCGGCCGGTCTGGCCCCCGAGTATTAAGCGGATTTTATTACCGAATTTCATCTCGTATTCCACAATGGCCTGCCTGCAGACCCCGCACGGGGATACCGGCTCGGAAACCTCGAATACGTCGGAAACCGCGGTGATGGCAATGGCTTCCACCGGCGTCTCCGGGTAAGCGGAAACGGCTGCGAAGACTGCAACCCGCTCCGCGCACAGCCCTGCCGGGAAAGACATGTTTTCCTGGTTGCTTCCCGTAATCACCCGGCCGTTGACAAGTTTCACGGCGGCGCCGACATGGTAACGGGAATAGGGCGCGTAGGAACCTGCAACCGCCTGCATGGCCTGCCGGAGCAGATCCCGGTCGGGGGCCTGCAGCTCCATCTCGGAATCATATACTTCGTATTCGAATGAGTAGTTGACCTGTTTCATTGGATCGGTTTTAATCAGGCAGGTTCTCTTCGTCGTCTTCATCGCTCCGGATCGGGACTTCCGGTTTAGGCTGGATATATTTGCCGGCAAGGATGCCCGAAAACTTTTCCGTATCGTTGATAGTGGCGATGGCCTCGGCAAGGTCCGTATCTTTTTTCAGGGAGGATAAGATCTTTCCTTTCTGGTAGTAATAACGGGTGACGATCTCCAGCCTCAGGAGATCCCTGATCTGGTCGCTGTATTTCTTCAGGTCCTCCTGCTTGTCTTTCTTCATCCTGTCGGTGAGCAGATCGTATTCACTCTTGATGGCGTCGAAATAGTTTTCTTTCAGCGCGGTGTTTTTCAGGTTCTCCAGCGCCGTTTCGCTCCGGGTCTTGTAAGTGAAGTCCTTGCCCTGCAGGAACTCAAGGAAGTCGGTGTAAATCGAATCGGTGATCGCAAAGGAGTCAGCCGGGGCGATGGAGGAATGTTCGCGTGCGAATTTGGTGGCATAATCGAAGATCAGGTATTTGCTGAACAGGGAAGTAGTGACGTTGCTGTATTGCTTAGCTTTTGTGACGATATCGGGATTGATGCCGCCCCCGTCGTAAACCGTGCGTCCGTTCTTTGTTTTGAAAGCCCGGATGAGCGAATCGGGGATTTTCCCAAAGGTGCCGTCCTTGTTCTTGTGCTCGTAATCGATCGCCTGGATGCAGCGTCCGCTCGGGATATAATATTTCGCTACGGTGATCTTCATCTGGGCGTTGTATGACAGTGGAACGACATTCTGTACAAGGCCTTTGCCGAAGGTACGCTGGCCGATGACCACGCCCCGGTCGAGGTCCTGGAGCGAACCCGCCAGGATTTCGCTGGCCGATGCGCTGGACCGGTCAACCAGTACCACCACCGGGATGGTGAGATCGACGGGTGGGTTCATCGTCTGGTGGGTGCGGTTTTTATCGGCCATTTTGCCTTTTGTGCTGACGATGTCCTGGCCACGTTCGACGAAAAGGTTGGCGATTTCCACCGCTTCAGTCAGCAGCCCCCCTCCATTGCCCCGGAGGTCCAGGATGATCCCGTTGAGGCCGGCGCCCTCCTTCAGCTTGAGGTAGGCCTGCTTGACCTCCTTGGCTGCATTCTGGGTGAAGCCGGTGAGCTTGATATAACCGGTGTTGTTGCCTACCAGCCCGGAATAGGGGATATTATCGATCTTGATATTCTCCCGGGTGATGGTCTTTTCGATGGGCTTGCTCTCCCCGTCGCGCTGGATCACCAAGGACACGGTGGTGCCCGCCTGCCCTTTCAGAATGGCGCTGACATCGTCATAGGTTTTACCTTTGGCCTCTTTCCCGTTGATCTCCAGTATTTTATCCCCGGCTTTCAGCCCTGATTTATCAGAGGGGGAGCCCTCGTAGGGTTCGGAAATGATGACGTAATCCCCCTGCTGGTGAATGAGGGAGCCGATGCCGCCATATTGACCCGTTGTGATGAACTTGTAATCCTCCACCTGCGATTCGGGAATGAAGTTCGTATAGGGGTCAAGCGACTCAAGCATGGCCTCTATTCCGGTCTCCGTAAGCTCGCCCGGATTGATCTCGTCAACGTAATCCTGGTTGAGCTCCTTCATCATGGCGGAAAAGATATCGAGGTTCTTCATGATCTCGAACCCCTGTTGGTTCGGCGCCTGGGCTTTAATCCCCGGACCCGTTATCCCAAAAACAACGATCAGTAAAATATATCCTGCAATCCTTTTCATCCTATAATCATGTTGTTAGATTCGTGTCTTTTTTTTCGTATCCCGCATCCCGCATCTGTTAAGGTACCGGATCATACCCGCTCCCTCCCCACGGATGGCATCTCCCGATGCGCTTCAGCGCCATCCAGGCGCCGCGGAAAGGCCCGTGTTTCTTGATAGCTTCGATGCCGTAAGCCGAACAGCTGGGAGCGTACCTGCACGACGGCATCAGGTAGGGGGAGATGGCCCCCTGGTAGAAGCGGATCAGCAGAACCAGGAATTTACCCAGCAACTTTTTCATTAGCCTTGGTTAAACGATGTAAAAGTAAGATTATTTTCTCTTGCATCTCCGCGAATGGCACTATTTCTTTGGCCGTATATGCAATGGAGAAGATGATCCGGGACCGGCTCCCTGAAAGTCCTTCGTACAGGATATGCTTGTTACGCCGGTATGCTTCCCGGATCCTCCGGCGGATCAGGTTGCGCTGGACCGATTTCCGGAAATTCCGTTTGGGAACTATGATGAGAACCTTTGCCGGTTCAGGAGAAGGGTCACTCCGGTGTGGCATCCAGGTGACCCGGAACGGCCTGACATTGAAAACCTCTCCCTTTTCATACAGATTTCTGATCAGCCTGTAGCCGCATAGCTTTTCTGCCTTGGTGAAGGTTTGTTTCATGATGCACGGTGAGACGCCCGGCGGGTTATTTCTTTTTTAACTCGTTGTGCAGGAAGATCTCAATAGCGGCCGTCATGGAGGTTGCTGCCTGGGTGGGCGCCTCTATGTTGAGGATGAGTCCAGCTTCATGCACTGCCTTGTGGGTGGAGGTGCCGAAAGCCCCGATGGCGGTTTCGCCCTGAACGAAGCCGGGAAAATTCTTGAGAAGCGATTTGATCCCCGACGGGCTGAAGAATACCAGCAGGTCATAATTATGGATATCAAGGTCAGAGAGGTCGCTGGCCAGGGTTCGGTAGATGATCGCCTTTTTATATTGAATCTTATTGTCCTCCAGCATCTTGGGGATTTCCTGCTTGTGAATGTCGGAGCATGGGAGGAGGAATTTTTCGTTTTTATGTTTCTTGATCAGCTCTATCAGGTTAGTGGCGCTTTCCTTGCTGTGGAAGATCTTCCGTTTCCTGAACTGCACATATTTCTGCAGGTAGTACGCCGTCGATTCCGATATGCTGAAATATTTCATCGTTTCAGGCACTTCGAACCGCATCTCCTTGCAGATCCTGAAGTAATGGTCTACCGCATTACGCGAAGTGAAAATGACCGCAGTGAATTCCTGGATGCCTACCCTGTCCTTCCTGAAATCCCGGGCAGGAATGCCTTCGATCCTGAAGAACTTCTTGAAAGCAATATTGACATTGAATTTGCGGGCTATTTCGCCGTAAGGCGATTTTTCAAAATCGAGAGGCTGCGGCTGGGAAACAAGAATATTCTTGATTTTCAAGGTCGTACCGTATTAGCGTTTAAACTAAAGACTGCTTAAACTCCTTTAGATTGAGATTGATCAATCAGAATTTTGACAAGCGCCAGCAGGGGTAAAAATTCGAGGGTGCAAAGATACACAAATAAAAATAAGTACGAAAATTTCCTCAGCTCCAACCCGATGAAAAAACCGCGAATAAACCTGAACAGGATCAGCAAGGAGAATACCGCGGCGCAGATCATGACGGGAATGGCCGATTTAATATATACGATCAACACCAGCGATGCCAGCAGGAAAGGTCCCGACACCAGCGCGAGGATGAGCGTATTCAGGAGGTAGTCGTCGGTGGTTTCCCTTGTGCGGAAGATGATGCCAAGTAACCTGACTACGGCCACTTTTACTGCGGTGAAAACCGTAAAAACGAGGATGATCGCAATAAAAAGCCACCCCCCGGCTGCTTCGGGGAAGGAAAATCCGAGTATCTGCTCGTTGAATTCAAACAGGAAGAGGGCATAGGTCAGCAGGTAAACGATCCCGAGGGCGATTGAGATCCGTTCCCTGAAGAGATTTCCTTCACGGGTAAGCTGGTGCATGAAGCGCTTGGAGAACGGGGCCAGGAGTACCTGTCGGAATCGCTGGTAATCAAAGACCCTGACCCATGCCAACAGGATGAAACAGGCGATGAGCACGGCCGGGATCCAGACCGCTACGGCTTCGCGTGGCCGGGCGGAAGGAAAACCGGAAGGGGTCAGTTCATGTCCCGTGAAAATGGATTCCCTGTATAACGGGGAGGGGAATACCGTGCTTTCCAGCGCCGGGGTGGTGTCGTTCGACGAGAGAATCCTGCTCATGAAGGAAGGATGGCCGCCTCCTGCCGGGAGGAGAAGAAATCCCACAGTTTGTCTTCCGGCGTCGGGGCTGTGATCCGGACGGGCTCTTTTTTCACAGGGTGGAGAAATTCCAGTGTACGGGCATGAAGGTGGATGAAACCGCCCGGATTGGAACGGGGGTAACCGTACTTGAGGTCGCCTTTCACCGGGCACCCGATGGAGGCGAGCTGGGCCCTGATCTGGTGATGCCGGCCTGTGAGCAGGGTCACCTCCAGCAGGTGATACTCGTCGCTCTTCCCGATCAGGCGATAAGTCAGCTCGGCCCTTTTCGAGCCGGCAACCGGATGTTCATGGACGAATGACTGGTTCTTCCCGGCATCCCGGGTCAGGTAATGGATCAGGCGTCCTTCCCCGGCAGGAGGCATGTTCTTCACTACCGCCCAGTAAGTTTTCCGGAAAGCGCCGTCGCGCAGCATATTGTTGAGACGGGAAAGCGCCTTGGATGTCCTCGCAAAGACCACCGCTCCGCTCACGGGCCTGTCGAGCCGGTGCACCACCCCGAGAAAGACCTCCCCGGGCTTTCCGTATTTCGCCTTGACATATTCTTTCAGGATGTCGCTCAGCGGTTCGTCGCCTGTCCTGTCGCCCTGGACGATATCTGAAGGCCTCTTGTTCAGAATGATGAGGTGGTTGTCTTCGTAAAGGATGTTCTGTTCAATACTGTTCCTTTTCATTGGGGAAGTCGAGCGATTTCACATCCTGGATGTATTTGTTCACCGCACCGCGCACCTCTTCCGACAGGTTGGCATACCTTCGGAGGAACCGGGGTGAGAAATCCATTGTGATGCCCAGCATGTCGTGGAGGACCAGCACCTGTCCGTCAACCTCTTTTCCGGCGCCGATGCCGATGATCGGTATCCTGACTGCCTTTGTCACCTTGGCGCCCAGCGAGGCCGGGATCTTCTCCAGCACGATGGCGAAACACCCTGCCTTTTCGAGCAGATGGGCATCCTCGAGGAGTTTCAGCGCCTCCTCCTCGGTGGTGGCGCGCACCAGGTAGGTCCCGAATTTATGAATGGATTGCGGGGTGAGCCCGAGGTGCCCCATGACCGGGATTCCGGCAGAAAGAATGCGATCGACCGATTCAAGCACTTCCCTGCCCCCCTCGAGCTTCACAGCGTCGGCGCCGGCCTCTTTCATAATGCGGATAGCGGAGTTCAGCGCCTCCTTCGAATTGCCCTGATAGGTGCCGAAGGGAAGATCCACCACCACGAGGGCCCGTTTCACGGCACGCACCACCGAAGCTCCATGGTAAATCATTTCGTTCAGCGTGATCGGCAGCGTTGACGTATGGCCTGCCATGACGTTGGATGCGGAATCGCCCACCAGGATCACGTCGATCCCGGTGCTCTCGAGGATCCGGGCGAAGGAGTAATCATACGCCGTAAGCATGGCGATCTTTTCCCCCTTCAGCTTCATCTCCTGAAGGATGTGGGTGGTGACTTTGGTCACGTTCCGGAACGATCTGGCTGGTGACATATTTGCAATTTGAGGCAAAATTACGATAAATTATGTACTTTTGCCGTCAACCAAAACCGACCGCATGCGTTTTGTGCGACTTTTCGCCTCCCTGCTCCTGATCGCCTCTTCCTTCTGGTCCTGTAACAAAGATTTGAATGTCAATGCCGTATGGACGGATGTGACCGTCGTTTACGGCCTTCTTGACCAGACCCGCGACACGAACTACATCAAGATCACCAGAGCATTCCTTGGCGAAGGCAATGCACTGCAATTCGCAAAAGTGCCTGATTCAAGCATGTATCCCGATAAACTGGAAGTCAGGCTTGATGAATACGATGGCCAGGACCTGAGGGCATCCTATCCGCTCGACACCGTCACCATACACAACAAACAGGCCGGGGATTCGGTGTTTTATTACCCCGACCAGCTTATGTATTACACCCTCGCCCGGCTCAACCAGAACTACCTCTATAAGCTGTTGATCCGGAACCGGGCGACCGGAAAGGAGGTGACGGCACAGACCACCATGGTGCACGATTTTGAGGTCATCAGCCCGATCATGGATGCCAGTTTCCCGCCGGGGAAGAACTTCGAGGTAAAATGGAAAACCGAGCGGAATGGGAACGGGAGCAGGTTTCAGCTCGTCATCAGGTTTTGCTACCTGGAAGCCCTGAAGTCGAATAAGGACAGCCTCTACATGCAATCGATCGACTGGCTGGTATTCAACAATGTCAGTCCGGCCAATGTTGCGGCATCAGAAACCTTCGACCTCTTTCTGCCTTCCGATCTCTTTTATGTGGTGGTCGGGACAAAAGTCGACACCAATGCCAATGTTGACCGCCGGATCCCGCACCATTGCGAATTCATCTATACAGCAGCGGCCCCCGAGCTCAGCACGTACATGGATGTTACCGCGCCATCCCTCGGACTGATCCAGGAGAAACCTGCCTTTACGAATATTGTCAACGGCATTGGGCTCTTCTCCGCCAGGCACGCCGAATCGGTCGATACCCTCGGCATCAGCATTCTCACCATCGAAGCACTTAAGGTCAATCCCCACACCAGCGACCTCAAATTCGTCAGCCCGTGAAGCATGTGACTTGGTGGCTGGGTGACTTGGTAACTTGGTAACTTGGTCCCTTGCTCCCTTGCTCCCCCTGTCGTTTTGTCACTCGCCTGTCATAAATCCGGTTTTGGTACAATCATTGACAACCCAGGGGTAATTCTTAAAAAATTTTACTGATAAGGAGAACTCAAAATGGGAAAAATAATAGGCATTGATCTTGGAACCACCAACTCCTGCGTGGCAGTGATGGAAGGCAACGAGCCGGTTGTCATCCCTAACAGCGAAGGCCGGCGCACTACCCCTTCGGTCATTGGTTTTACCGACAACGGCGAGCGAAAGGTCGGCGACCCGGCTAAAAGGCAGGCGATCACCAACCCCAGGAACACTGTTTTTTCGATCAAGCGTTTCATGGGCGAAACCTGGGACCAGGTCCAAACTGAGACCAAACGCGTTTCGTACACTGTGAAAAAGGGCGAAAACAATACACCCCGCGTAGATATCTTCGGAAAGCTGTACACGCCCCAGGAGCTCAGCGCCATGGTGCTGCAGAAGATGAAGAAGACGGCCGAGGACTACCTGGGCCAGGAGGTGAAAGAGGCCGTGATCACCGTTCCGGCTTATTTCAGCGACTCGCAGCGCCAGGCCACCAAGGAGGCTGGCGAGATCGCCGGCCTGAATGTGAAGCGCATCATCAACGAGCCCACGGCGGCAGCGCTGGCCTATGGCCTCGATAAAAAGCATAAGGATATTAAAGTCGCCGTATTCGACCTCGGGGGCGGCACCTTCGACATCTCCATCCTGGAGCTGGGCGACGGCGTGTTTGAGGTCAAGTCAACCAACGGGAATACCCATCTTGGCGGCGACGATTTCGACCATATCGTGATTGACTGGCTTGCCGACGAATTTCAGAAAGAGGAAGGAGTCGACCTCCGCAAGGACCCGATGGCGTTACAACGATTGAAAGAGGCGGCCGAAAAGGCCAAGATCGAACTGTCGAGCTCGATGGAGACCGAGATCAACCTGCCCTATATCATGCCGGTTGACGGGGTGCCCAAGCACCTGGTCAAGAAGATGACCCGCGCGAAGTTTGAGCAGCTCATCGACAGCCTGATGCAGACCACCATCCCGCCGTGCCGGCAGGCGCTGAAGGATGCCGGGCTGAGTGCATCCGAGATCAACGAAGTGATCCTCGTGGGCGGTTCCACCAGGATCCCGGCCGTGCAGAAGCTCGTCCGCGAATTCTTCGGCAAGGAACCTTCGAAGGGGGTGAACCCCGACGAAGTGGTCGCCGTCGGCGCTGCCATCCAGGGCGGCGTGCTCACCGGAGAAGTGAAGGACGTCCTCCTGCTCGATGTGACGCCGCTTTCGCTGGGTATCGAGACCCTTGGCGGGGTGATGACCCGGCTCATCGAGTCGAACACCACCATCCCAACCCGCAAATCGGAGGTATTTTCTACCGCAGCCGACAGTCAGACCACTGTGGAGATCCACGTGTTGCAGGGAGAACGGCCCATGGCCAACCAGAACAAGAGCATCGGCCGCTTCCACCTCGACGGCATCCCGCCCGCCATGCGCGGAATACCCCAGATCGAAGTGACCTTCGACATCGACGCTAACGGCATCCTGCATGTCACCGCGAAGGACAAGGCCACCGGCAAGTCGCAACAGATCAGGATCGAGGCCTCCTCAGGACTTTCGGATGCCGACATCCGGCGCATGCGCGAAGAGGCGCAGGTCAACGCCGAATCCGACAAGAAGGTGAAAGAAGAGATCGACAAGCTCAACCAGGCCGACAGCCTGGTATTCCAGACCGAAAAGCAACTGAAGGAGTTTGGCGACAAGCTTCCGGCCGACAAGAAGGCCACGATCGAACAGGCTGCGGAAGAGTTGAAGAACGCCCACAAAAACCACGACATCCCGGCCATTGACGCCGCCATGGCCCGCCTGAACTCGGTCTGGCAGAGCGCCAGCGAGGACATGTACAAGGCTTCCTCACAGCAGGGCGGCCCGCAGCAGGACCAACCCGGCGATGCCGGCCAGGGCCCGCAACAGGGTCAGAAAGGATCGGGGAACGATGAGGTTACCGATGTGGATTTCGAAGAGGTGAAGGATAAGTAACAATGAGGCAATGAGGCAGTGAGGCAGTGAACAATATTGTTCATTGCCTCATTACCCCTTCCCCCTCACCGCACCACAATCTTCTCCCCCGCAACCGTCCTGTTATTGAATACCTGCCTGAAATAGTAAAGCCCCGTAGAAGTTTTTCATTACACAATGTTAATAATTCCTTAATAAAAATCACGGAATTATTCGCATATTTGTAGTTTCCGTCGGTCGGAAGTCCCGCCGGATAGGAAAGGTATGCCAAAATATTAAAAACCAGGATTATGAAAGTTTTTACGCTGCGGATCATGATGCTTGCCGCCCTGTCCCTGTTCTGCTTTTCCAGAGCGGGATTGAGCCAGGCGATCCTTTACGAGGAGTTTAACTACACGCCGCCCGCCAATATCGGCGGCAACGGCGCAGCCGGCTCTGCCAACAACAACTGGACGACCCACAGCGTCTCCTCCGGGCAGACGACCACCATCGACGTCGTCAGCGGAAACCTCTCCTATACCGGCCTCACCCCGCCCGCCGGATATAAGGTATCGATGTTCGGAGCCAACAACACGATGTCAAGGGATGTGAACCGGGGCTTTAGCTCGACCGATAATGCGCTCTATTTTTCCGTACTGCTGAACCTCGTTGACAATTCAGGGATCACGACAACGGGAGATTATTTCATGCATTTCGGCGCCACTTCCGGCACCTCCGTGACCATCTTCGGCGGAAGGCTGGGAGCGAAGCAGGTCAATGGCGGAACGAATTACCGGTTCATGATCGCGAACACCTCCGGCGGAACGGTGATCTTTACCGAATTCCCGCTGGATTGCAACTTCGGAACGACTTACCTGGTCGTGGTGAAGTACGACAAAAGCGCTGCCCCGACCATGGCCAGCCTGTGGGTGAACCCAGCCAGCCTGGGAGGATCCGAACCTGCCGGGGCGGTCACTAACAACAGCGGGACGAGTCCATTTGCCACTTTCGCCTCCATATGCCTCCGGAACAATGCCACCACCCCCAAGGTCGAGATTGATGAGATCAGGGTCGGCGCCTCCTGGGCCTCCGTCACCCCTACAGGCGGCGTATCATCCCTTACAGTGGCACCCAACGCCCTCACCGGTTTCAAGTATGATCTCGGCGCGGGACCTTCGACATCGCAGTCCTACAACCTGAGCGGAACCAGCCTGGATCCGCCGGCAGGAAACATTACGGTCACCGGTTCGGCAAGTTTCGAGGTTTCTGCCGATAATACAACCTTTACCGGTTCGGTATCCATCCCTTACGCGGGGGGTAACCTTGCCGCAACCCCGCTGCACGTCCGGATGAAAGCAGGCCTGGCGCTGGGCAGCTACGGACCGGAGGCCGTCGCCAACGCAGGCGGCGGCGCATCGGCCCAAACCGTGAACTGCTCCGGCACTGTCGTTAAGCCCGAGCCGACCAACCATGTCACAGGTTTTGCCGCGGCAACCGGCACGCCCTCCTACAGCACCCTCGTCACTACCTGGACGGACGCAACAGGTGCAACGGTTCCTGACGGATACCTGGTCAAGGGAAGCCCTGCCGGGTATGCTTCCATTACCGACCCGGTCGACGGGACTCCTGAAGCGGATGCCCTGCTCGTGAAAAATATCGTACCGGCAGCCCAGACTGCTTCATTTATCAACCTGGCCGATAACACGCCTTATTATTTCAAGATCTATCCGTTCACCAATTCAGGGACCTCCATCAACTACAAGACTTCCATACCTGTTCCCCAGGCGACGGCCGCTACCACTGTCAGCCCGGCCATCATCTATAACTGGATCGGGGCCGACGGCGCGGCATGGAACGTTTCCACCAACTGGAACCCTGTCAGGCCCGGACCTTCCCAGTTCGACGTCCTCATCTTCAGCGGGGGAGGAACCAAAACCGTCACCGCCGTGCCTGCCGAGACCATCGGAAAGATCATCCTTTCCGGCAATACGACGATCAACCTGCAAAGTACGGCCGCCGCAGTGGTCACCCTTACCGGGCTGACCGGCCCCGACCTCGACGTTCCTGCCGGCTGCGCCCTGAACATGAATGCCCCCAACGCCATCACCCTCGCCCTCGGCGCCATGTGTACGGCATCCATCAGCGGCAGCATCACCTTTTCCTCAACTGTGAATACACCGCACCGGCTTACCGGGGCGGATGCAGGCTCTATTGTATTCAACAGCGGGAGCACCTTTACGGCCGGATCATTCTTCCAGGGCAATGCCTTTGGCGGCGTGACTGCCGGATCGGTCATCTTCACGGCCGGATCCGTATATAACCATTTCGCGGGGAGCAATCCCTTCGTCAACAATCCGCCCAACAGCGTCGCCGTCTTCCAGACCGGGAGCCTTTACAGACTGACCGGCAGCTCCGTCCCGTCTTTCTCTGGAAAGGTTTATGCGAACTTCGAAATGGATGCGCCGGGGATCACCACCACGACCACGGGAAGCAACCCCGTGACCTTAGACAACCTCACCGTGACCAACGGCACGCTGAATATCAATATGACGGGAACGCCGGGCCATACCATCAAGGGCAACATCACCGTGGCTGCAGGCGCCACGC
>Ga0163209_1000134_pt1 | contig 29018 bp, 44 predicted proteins | sample Kivu_160m_FD_113538 | JGI IMG/M metagenome (GOLD analysis project Ga0163209, IMG submission 113538) | Freshwater microbial communities from Lake Kivu, Western Province, Rwanda to study Microbial Dark Matter (Phase II) - Kivu_160m | ecosystem: Environmental > Aquatic > Freshwater > Lake ...
GAGCGTGCCATCCGCGTTGTGATGGGGGGAGTACAACTGTGGAACATAGAGACCCGGCATTTGCGCGAGATGTTGAAGCAGTTTGGCCCTGTTTTCTCTATGGGAGCGAAGTATCTCCACAAGGCTCGGGAGAGAGTCCTCGGCCTCGCCGATGAAGAAGGCGTCGAAGAAATCCGCCATGGGCTCGGGGTTGAGGACGCAACTCCCGCCGGCAATAATCAAGGGGTCGGATTTATCTCTATCACGGCTGAAGAGCGGTATGCCGGCGAGGTCCAGCATGTTGAGGACAGTGGTGTAACTTAACTCGTAGCCCAGGGAGAAGCCGACTATATCGAATTGCCGCAAAGGCTGCTGGGACTCCAGGCTGTTAAGCGGAATGTTGTGCTGGCGTAGCAGCTCCTCCATGTCCACCCAGGGTGCGTAAACACGTTCGGCAAGCACACCCTTCATATTATTTAGCAGTTCATAAAGTATGGGTATAGCTAGATTTGACATCCCGACCTCGTATATATCGGGAAAAGCAAGGGCCACACGGACTGAAGCGGAATCCCATTCCTTTTTAACGGTGTTCCACTCTCCGCCCGTATACCTGGCGGGCTTAACTACCTTCTGCAGAATTGAATCACCGATGCGGAACATATCATTCAAACCTCCCAATTATAACCCCGTTGTTGACAGCAATTGAAATCCTGTGATAATATTTCCATTTGTTGCGAACTTGCGCTATTATATATGAATTCAGCGCACGTTTGGATCTTACCTGGATAACAGATAAGCCGGCTGGTTGACCCGGGATGTGGGCCAGATCGGGAAGAAGTCCGGGAGCAACTGGGTGGCTTTTTAATTTGCCAAAAATTTATAGATATAAGGTATAGAGGAATTAAGTATGCCGACTGTAAACCAGCTGGTCAGAAAAGGTCGCCGGAGAGTGACCAGGAAGACCAAGGCACCTGCTCTGCAGGTAATTTATAACGCTCTTAAAAATAAGGTTAAGAAGGGTGTCTGTTCGCCGCAGAAGCGTGGGGTCTGTGTGCAGGTAAAGACTATGACTCCCAAGAAACCTAACTCGGCGTTGCGCAAGATAGCCCGCGTGAGGCTGACCAACGGCATTGAAGTAACGGCTTACATACCCGGTGAAGGACATAACCTCCAGGAACACTCTGTCGTACTCATACGCGGCGGAAGGGTGAAGGATTTGCCTGGTGTCCGCTACCACATTATCCGGGGCACGTTGGATGCTGCCGGAGTCGAAAAAAGAAAGCAGGGGCGCAGCAAGTACGGCGCCAAACGGGCGAAGGCTCCTGCTCCCGCCAGCTAAATTTAACAGAGAGAAAAAATGCCAAGGCGATCTAAATTTCTTAAAAAAACTGTGAGCCCGGATCCCAAGTATGGGAACGCGGTGGTTGCCAGGTTTATTAGCAAAATAATGATGAAAGGAAAAAAAGCGACAGCTCAGAGCATTGTTTACGATGCCTTTGATCGGATAAATAAACAGATGAAAACAGAACCCCTACCGGTTTTTGAGCAGGCGATGAAAAATGTCACACCGATGCTTCAGGTTAAGTCCAGGCGCGTCGGCGGTGCCACATACCAGGTGCCTATAGAGGTTAGTCCCGAAAGGGGAGAATTCCTGGCAATGCGCTGGATTATCTCATTTGCCAGGGACCGCAGCGGCAGATCAATGGCGGAGAAACTGGCCGCGGAAGTGATGGATGCCGCCCAGGGCCAGGGTAATTCCATTAAGAAGAAGCAGGATACCCACAAGATGGCCGAAGCGAATAAGGCGTTTGCACACTACAGATGGTAACAGCAGGAGTTAAAGAATCCCGCCAGGGGATCAAAACAGTGACCAGATCTTTTCCACTGGAAAAAGTCCGGAATATAGGCATCATAGCCCATATTGATGCTGGTAAAACTACAACTACGGAACGGATACTTTTCTATAGCGGGCGCACCTACAAAATGGGAGAGGTGCATGACGGGACAACGGTCATGGACTGGATGGTGCAGGAAAGGGAGCGCGGTATAACGATTACTTCAGCGGCCACAACCTGCCATTGGAATGAGCACCGCATAAACATTATTGATACTCCGGGCCATGTTGATTTCACCGCCGAGGTAGAGCGCAGTTTGCGTGTGCTTGACGGTGGAGTGGTAGTGCTTGATGCGGTTGCAGGTGTTGAGGCTCAATCGGAAACCGTCTGGAGGCAGGCGGACAGGTATCATGTGCCGAGGATATGCTTTATCAACAAGATGGACAGGGTGGGTGCGGACTTCCAGCGGACCATAGATATGATAGAAGACAGGCTCAAATCGAAGACTGTAGCTATTCAGCTGCAAATGGGCAAGGAGAACCTTTTCCGCGGCGTAATCGACTTGGTAACGAGTAAAGCATGGATCTTCTCTGATGAAGCTGCTGAGAAACCGGAAGAAGCCGAAATACCTGATGACTTCAGGGATGAGGCTGCCAAGAGCCGCCAGAGAATGATTGAAAAACTGGCTGAGAACGATGACCAGCTTATGCTTAGGTATGTTGATAATCAGAATATAAGCGAAGAGGATATCAAGGCTGCTATCAGGCGGCTTACAGTTAATAACCGGATCGTACCCGTGGTGTGTGGGGCGGCACTGCGCAACAAAGGTATTCAGCTTGTGCTGGATGCTATAGTTGATTACCTGCCATCACCCAATGATAAGCCGCCATTGCATGTTATTGATGCAGCTACAGGCGCAGAACTCGTACGTCCTGCCAGCGACGAAGCCCCATTTTCGGCACTTGCTTTTAAAGTAGTTTCCGATCCGTTTGTTGGCCGCCTGGTCTACTTCAGGGTTTACTCAGGCAGAGTCAGGGTAGGAGCTCAACTATACAATGCCGGCAGAGGTAGCAAGGAGCGCCTGGGCAGACTACTCCTGATGCATGCCAACCGGCGGGAGGAGATTGATGAAGTTGATACCGGCTGTATAGCAGCCACACTGGGATTGAAAAACACCTTTACCGGCGATACCTTGTGTGATGCATCGCAACCGGTATTACTTGAGGATATAAAATTCCCCGAACCCGTTATTTCCCTGGCCGTTGAGCCAAAGAGCAAGGCTGACCAGGACAAGATGGGCGAGGCCCTGTCAAAACTGGCTGAGGAGGACCCCACTTTCAAGATTCGCAGCAATGAAGAAACGGGACAGACCCTGATATCAGGAATGGGCGAATTACATCTTGAAGTGTTGGTAGACCGCATGCTCAGGGAATTCAGCGTGCAGGTTAAGGTTGGAAAACCGCAGGTAGCTTACAAGGAGACCATAACTACTGCTGTCGAAGCAGAAGGCAGGTTCATACGCCAGACCGGCGGCCGCGGGCAATACGGCCATTGCTGGCTGCGCATCGAGCCGGGTGAACGCAACAGCGGTTTTAAGTTTGTCAACCAAGTCCGCGGTGGGGATATATCCAGGGAATACATTCCCGCCATTGAAGCGGGAGTACGTGAGGCTCTTGATAACGGTGGCATTAGCGGTTACCCGCTGGTTGATATTAAAGTCGCCGTTTTTGACGGCAGCGAGCACGAGGTGGATTCCTCGGAGATGGCCTTCAAAATGGCAGGCTCTTTTGCCTTGAAGGAAGGTGTGGCAAAAGCCAAGCCGGTAATCTTGGAACCTATCATGAAACTTGAGGCGGTAACTCCAGCTTCATTCCTGGGAGACGTTATAGGCGATCTGAATTCCAGGCGTGGTCACGTGGAAGGTATTGAAACGCATGGGGAAACGTGCGTGATCCATTCGTACGTTCCACTAGCTGAATCGTTTGGCTATGCTACAGCGTTGAGATCGATCACGCAGGGCAGGGCGACTTATTCTATGGAGTTCCATCAGTACCGAGAGGTTCCTCACAATATAATGGAGCAAATGTTAGACAAGACAAAGGGTAGGTAGATGACCAAGCAGAAAATCAGGATCAAACTAAGGGGGTACGACCACCGGCTGTTAGATCAGTCGGCCGGCCAGATAGTAGAAACGGCTATTAAATCGGGCGCGGAAGTAATCGGTCCGGTGCCTTTGCCGACCAAGATTGAAAAATTCTGCGTAATCCGCTCGCCGTTTATAGATAAGGATTCGCGTGAGCAATTTGAAATCCGCACCCATAAGAGACTGATCGATATAGTAGGGCCGACTACGAAGACGATCGACGCGCTGACGCAATTACAGTTACCGTCTGGTGTAGAGATCGATATCAGGCTATAGGAACGAGAAAGATGGCAGGCATACTTGGTAAGAAAATCGGGATGACACAGCTTTACAGGGAGAATCGCGAGATCGCGGTGACTGCCATAGAGGCCGGACCCTGCTGCGTGATCCAGGTGAAGACAGCGGAGAGGGATGACTACGACGCCGTGCAGATCGGCTTTGGCGAGTCTAAGCGACTTAATAAACCTGAGAAAGGCCATTTAAAAGGGAATGGTAATTACCGCTATTTGCGGGAACTGAAAGTCGAAGATGTTAAAAATTACCAGGTGGGACAAAAGATAGAAGTCGGTATTTTCAAATCTGGTGATCTCGTTCATATCGAAGGAATATCCAAAGGCAAAGGCTTTGCCGGCGGAGTAAAAAGGCACCATTTCCGTGGCGGCCCCAAGACCCACGGCCAATCGGACAGACATCGTGCTCCTGGTTCTGTAGGTTCCACCACAACCCCGGGCCGTGTATTCAAAGGGTTACGCATGGCCGGGCATTTAGGCGCCAGCAAGGTTACATCTCGCAACCTGCAAGTAGTCGAGGTTGACGCCGCCAAGAATATACTGCTTTTGAAAGGGGCGGTACCTGGAGCCAAAGGCAGCTTGATATTAATAGAGAAGGCTTCTTAAAAGGTAACGGCAGTGAAGTTAGATGTATTTAATTTGAAGGGTGTAGAGACCGGGAAGATTGAGGTCAGCGATTCGGTATTTAATGTTCCGGTCAATGAAGCTGTAGTGCACCAGGCGCTCGTTATGCAACTTGCAAACCGCCGCCAGGGCACGGCTGATACTCAAACCAGGTCCGACGTGAAGAGGAGTACCAGGAAGATGTATGCGCAAAAACACACAGGGAGAGCGAGGCGCGGCAGTGCCACATCTCCTTTGCTTAAGGGTGGGTCCGTCGTATTCGGCCCGCACCCCCGCAGCTACCGGTTGGAGATGCCCAAGAAGATGCGAAGGCTGGCATTGCGCAGCGTGTTGTCGGGAAAAGTCCGTGATGGCGAATTGAAAATTGTTAAAAAACTGGAACTGGAAGAGCCCAAAACCAAACTGATGAACGTGATCCTTGACGCCCTCGGCGTTGAGGATACCGCTATTATAGGTGTCGCGCTGAGCAATGATTATATTACGCAGGCGGCAGCTAATGTACCGGGGATAAAGACGACCATGGTTTCTTTGCTCAACGTAGCTGACCTGCTGTCTCACAAGATGTTGCTCCTGGATGTCGGCGCGGTGCGTAAAATCGAATCGCTGTGGGGACTGGAAGACACAACGAAAGCGAAAGCGAAGACGAAGGCCAAAGCAGGTAAAGCTACAGGATAATTTTCAATATGAATGTCTATGAAGTGCTACGCAGGCCGCTGGTAACGGAGAAGAGTACCCGTCTTTCCGAGGGGCATAAGTATGTTTTTGAAGTGGATAAGAAAGCTTCAAAGGCGCAGGTTAAACAGGCCGTTGAGACGGCTTTTAAAGTCGGAGTGGTCAAGGTAAATATAATCCGTGTCCCTGGCGAGACCAAGAGAATGGGCAAGCGGGAAGTGACCGCACCCGCATGGAAAAAAGCAGTTGTTACGCTTAGCGAAGGCGACAAAATACAATTCTTTGAGGGAGTCTGATATAACGGGAGTGTAAATTGGGGTCTGTTATAAAAAAACGCAAGAAAAAGATGGCGAAACATAAGCATCGGAAGCTCTTGAGAAAGAACCGATGGCAAAGAAGACATCCTTAAAAGGCAGGAGTAGTTAGATTTGGCTTTAAAGACTTTTCGCCCTACATCTCCGGGTATACGCGGTATGGTGAGACTCAAATTCGATGAGATCACCAAGACGGAACCGGAAAGATCCCTGGTACTGCCGCTGAAAAAGAAGGCAGGACGCAACAGCAGGGGCGTCATCACCACGCGCCATAGGGGCGGGGGTGCTAAACGCAAGCTGCGGGTGATCGATTTTAAGCGGGATAAGCTTGGTGTGCCAGGTAAGATTGCGGCGATTGAATATGATCCCTGCCGCTCGGCCCGTATAGCTTTGATTCATTATGCAGATGGAGACAAACGCTATATTTTAGCTCCGCTGGGATTAGGCGTCGGCGATACCGTTATGGCAGGTACGGGAGCGGAGATCAAACCGGGCAACAACATGCCTCTCGGTGAAATCCCCGCGGGCACACTGATACATAATCTTGAATTTGAACCTAATAAAGGCGGTCAAATAGTTCGCAGCGCCGGAGCCTCTGCGCAGCTACTCGGCAAGGAAGATAAATATTCACTGGTGCGCTTGCCGTCCAGTGAAGTGCGACGCTTTCTCAATGACTGCCGCGCCACCATAGGCCAAGTGGGCAATTTGGAGCACCAGAATGTTAAATCTGGAAAGGCAGGTCGGACGCGCTGGTTGGGAAGGCGACCCAAGGTAAGGGGCTCAGCCATGACTCCGCGTGATCACCCGCATGGTGGTGGCGAGGGAAGGGCACCCCGCGGCATGCATCCCAAGACGCCCCGCGGTAAGCCGGCCCTGGGCCATAAGACAAGGACCGCTAAACTATCGGATAAACTGATCGTCAGGCGGCGTAAAGCGGAGAAATAGAGAGGTTATATAAGCATGTCACGCTCAGCAAAAAAAGGCCCGTATTGCAATGACAAATTATTGAAGAAGATTGAGGCGCTCAATAAAAAGGGCGAAAAACAGGTGATTAAAACATGGGCACGTTCTTCTACCGTCATGCCTGAGATGATAGGACATACAATAGGTGTGCATGATGGGAGACGCCATGTACCCATTTTTATAACTGAAAATATGGTTGGCCACAAGCTTGGTGAGTTTGCAATAACAAGAACTTTCCGTGGCCATAGCAGCAAAGCCCAGACTGCCACGGTGGCCAAAAAGAAGTGAGCACGTAGAAAATGAGAGTTGGAGCAGTAGCTAAAGACGTAGGGTTATCACCAAGAAAGGTCAAGCTTGTAGCTGATATGGTGAGGGGCAAGAAAGTTGAGGATGCACTCAACATACTTAAGTTTACGCCCACACCAGCAGCTAAAGCTATAGCTAAAACAATAAAGTCGGCAGCAGCGAATGCTGAAAATAATTACCAGATGGACCCGGCAGAATTAAAGGTTGTTTATATAGTGGCTGATGAAGCCCGTACGCTGAAAAGGTACAGGCCGCAGGCGCGGGGCCGCTTCAGCCCGATTTTAAAGCGCGCTACGCATATTAAGGTTTTCGTCTCCGAGGAGGAAAAATAAGTGGGACACAAAGTTCACCCCTATGGTTTCAGGATTAGCGTCATACGCGGATGGAAAGCCAAGTGGTATGACGAGAAACATTACCTGGAAGCTCTGCACGATGATTTAAAATTAAGGAAGGTGATAAAAACTAAACTTGCCGAAGGTGCAGTAGCCAGAGTAGAGATTGACCGCCAGGGGAATGACATACTTGTGACGGTATTTACGGCGCGGCCTGGGATTGTTATCGGGAGAGGAGGACAAAGGGCTGAAGAGCTGCGGTCAGAGCTGGAGAAGCAATGCGGTAAAAAAGTTAAGCTGTCCATAAAGGAAGTAGGGCAGCCAGAGCTTGAAGGGGCGCTGGTCGCACGTAGCGTGGCAGACCAGCTTGAAAGGCGCATTGCTTTCAGGCGTGCCATGAAGCAGGCTGTTTTCAAAACAAGGCAGGCCGGGGCCAAGGGTGTGAAAATCAGTTGCGCGGGAAGGCTCGGAGGTAATGAGATCGCAAGACGGGAGACCATGCACGAAGGCCGCTTACCGTTGCACACATTGTGTGCTGATATAGATTATGGTTTTGCCGAAGCTGCCACGCCCATGGGCAATATCGGCGTTAAAGTATGGATTTACAAGGGCAATATTTTACCAGAAGTTAGGAGAGAAAGTGTTACAGCCGAAACGAGTGAAATATCGTAAGTCCCACCGTGGGCACCTGAGAGGCAAGGCGAATTCCGGCAATACGGTTGTCTTCGGGGACTTCGGTATGCAGGCGGAAGAAGCTGCCTGGATCACATCGAGGCAGATCGAGGCGGCACGCCGCGTTGTTGTACGCTACCTGCGCCGCGGTGGGCAGGTCTGGATCCGTATTTTCCCGGACAAATCAGTGACGAAGAAACCAGCCGAGACCAGGATGGGGAGCGGTAAAGGCAATGTTGATCACTGGGTTGCTGTTGTTAAGCCGGGCAGGATAATGTTCGAGATCGGCGGCATAAAAGAAAACATGGCTAAAGAAGCGATACACTTAGCTGCCTACAAGCTGCCGATTAAAACTAAGTATGTTGTACGTGAAACTCTGAAGCAAGAGGTAAAAAGTGAAACTCACTGAAATACGCGCGTTTAGCGACGCGGAACTGCACAAAAAGCTGGAAGAGGCTCATCAGGAGCTCTTTAATTTGCGCTTTAAACTGGCTACGAGGCAGTTGGCCAACCACCGCGAGTTGCCGAGGGTGAGGACCAGGATAGCCAGGATGAATACCATAATACGAGAGAGGGAGCTCGGCAAGAAATAAGACTATGGAAAAGAACCGTAAAATCAGGACCGGCAAGGTAACCAGCAATAAAATGAAAAAGACCGTGGTTGTACAGGTGGAGAGCCTGCGCAGGCACCCGTTGTATCGTAAGGTAATCAGGCATACGTCCAGGTTTAAGGCGCATGATGAGGAGAATTCGTGCAATATAGGTGATGTGGTTAAAATTGTCGAAACACGGCCGCTATCCAAAGATAAAAGGTGGCGGGTCGTAGAAATAGTTCAAAAGGCAGACATAGTCATTCTACCAAAAGAGGATTTGGCACAGGTAAACCAGGAGAGTTGAAGTGATCCAAACTGTTACCAGACTAAAAGTAGCGGATAACACGGGTGCGCGGCAGGTTATGTGCATCGGCGTGCCGGGCGGTACCAGAAGGCGTTATGCCACAGTGGGCGATGTGATCAACTGCAGCGTGAAACGCGCCATTCCTGGCGGTGTCGTTAAGAAGGGAGATGTGGTAAAGGCGGTTATCGTCCGCGTGGCCAATCATCATCATCGGCCTGACGGTTCGTACGTGCGTTTTGATGATAACGCCGCGGTTATTCTTGATGACAAAGGCAACCCCAAGGGGACCCGCATATTCGGTCCAGTAGCAAGGGAGTTAAGGGATAAGAACTTCATGAAGATAATCTCACTTGCTCCAGAGGTGCTTTAACATGAAGATTCACAAGAATGATACTGTCCTCGTCATTGCAGGCAAGGATAAAGGTAAAAAAGGTAAAGTACGCAAGGCCTATCCTGATAAGGAAAGGATCATGATCGAGGGCGTAAATATGATTAAACGCCACTCCAGGACAAAAGGGAAAACCAGGCAGGCAGGTATCATTGAACTGGAAGCTCCAATCCATGTATCCAATGTGATGGTTATCTGCAACAAGTGCAACAAGCCAGCCCGGATCGGCTACAGGGTACTCGAAGATGGCAAGAAAGCCAGGTATTGCCGTAACTGCTCGGAGATAATCGATTAAATCGAGGTTATTTGATTATGCCAAGGCTTAAAGAAAGATATAAGAAAGAGATAGTTCCTCAGATGATGAAAAAGTACGGGTACAGAAACATAATGGAAGTACCCAGGCTCACCAAGGTTGTGCTCAACATCGGTCTTGGTGAATCACTTTCCAACCCCAAGGCGATGGAAGGCGCGGAAAAAGACCTTACCGCAATCGCCGGACAACACCCGGTGGTGACCAAAGCAAAAAAATCGATCGCCTCGTTTAAATTGAGGGCCGGTGTGCCCATAGGAATGATGGTAACCCTGCGCGATAAGAGGATGTACGAATTTGTCGATAAACTGGTCAGCGTTGTCCTGCCGCGCATACGTGATTTTCAAGGCATCCCCAGGGATGCTTTTGACGGGCAGGGTAATTACACGCTCGGTATGAAAGAGCAGACAGTTTTCCCTGAGATCGAATATGACAAGGTCGACAAGACGAGGGGACTGGAGATCACTGTGGTAACCACAGCAAAAACCGATGAAGATGGCAGGCGATTGCTCGAAACCGTGGGCCTGCCTTTTAAAAAGAATTAGAAGGTAACATTATGGCGAAGACTTGCAAGATAAATAAAGCCAACCGACCTCCGAAATACAGGGTACAGCAGCACAACCGCTGCCGCCTGTGCGGGAGACCGAGGGCATATATCAGGAAATTTGGAATATGCCGCATTTGCTTCCGCACATTAGCCTTGAACGGCGAGCTCCCGGGGGTAAGGAAATCGAGCTGGTAATATAAGTTAGTGGAGTTGTTAATCAATGGTTAATGATCCTATTGCTGATTTGCTGACAAGGGTGCGCAATGCTGCCATGGCACACCATGACAATGTCATGGTCCCTGCCTCCAAGATGAAGTTGGCTGTGGCCAAGATTCTTAAAGAGGAAGGCTTCATAGCGGACTACTCTATTGTCAAAAGCGAGCCTCAGAAACAGATAAAAATAACGCTCAAATACATAGATAAGCAGCCTGCCTTCCTTGGGCTTGAGAGGGTTAGTAAACCTGGACTGCGGGTGTACGCTGGAAAAAGAGAAATACCACGTGTCTATGGCGGTCTTGGAATCGCCATTATGTCCACTTCGAAGGGGATAATAACTGCCCAGGAAGCCTGGAAGAAGAACCTTGGCGGTGAAGTGTTGTGCTACGTATGGTAATAGAACTATATGAGGTGAGTCAGTGTCCCGAATAGGAAAGATGCCTGTAACGATCCCTGCCGGGGTCAAGGTAAAAATAGAAGGCAGGGAAGTTACTGTGGAAGGCAGTAAAGGTAAACTAGCCCGAGAGTTCCACCCGGATATTACCGTCAAGCAGGAAAGCGGGAAATTGATTGTCTCACGCCCGAGCGATAACCGCCTGCACAGGTCGTTACATGGACTTAGCAGGTCGCTTCTGGCAAATATGATTGAGGGTGTCACCAAGGGTTTTGAGAAAAACCTGGAACTTAGCGGTGTAGGTTACCGAGCGCAGAAGGCTGGTAACAAACTTACGGTGCAGGTTGGATACAGCCACCCTGTGGAATTTGATCCACCCAAGGGAATCGACATCGTGGTGGACGGGACTAATAAAATCCGCATCACTGGAATTGATAAGGAGCTTGTCGGTGAAACGGCTGCGGAGATCAGGCGGATACGCATCCCGGATTCCTATAAAGGGAAGGGTATCAAATATGCTGGCGAACGTTTGCGACTGAAGGCTGGCAAGGCCGGCAAGACCGCTACAAAGGGGAAATTATAAATGTCTAAAGTCAGTGCGAATATAGCCAGAAAGCGAAGGCACGCCCGCATCAGGGCGAGGGTTTCGGGTTCACCCACCATGCCCAGACTGTGCGTGTTCCGCAGCCTGAGCAATATATATGCTCAGATCATCGATGATGCCGGCGGCGTAACGCTTGTGTCTACTGGAAGCCTCAATGCCGAGATAAAAAAACAGGCTGGCGCAAAGAACAAGACACAGATTGCAGAGTCAGTTGGTTCTTTACTTGCCCAAAATGCCCATGAGAAAGGGATCAACCAGGTGATATTCGACAGGGGAGGATATAAATATCACGGAAGGATAAAAGCCCTGGCTGAAGCAGCCCGAAAAGCCGGGTTAAAATTCTGAGGAACTGAACTATGAAAGCAGTATCAAAGATATATTTTCCGACACCAAGAGTGGATCCCAGCGAGATGGAATTAAGCGAAAAGCTGGTGGCCCTCAACCGTGTAACCAAGGTTGTCAAAGGCGGGAAGAATTTACATTTTCGTGCGCTCGTAGTAGTTGGCGACGGCAAAGGGCACGTTGGAGTTGGACTGGGCAAAGCCCGGGAAGTGCCCGAAGCCATCCGTAAAGGAGGGGTTGCCGCCAGAAAAAACATCGTTACGGTTATCCTTAAAGAAAGTACTATACCGCATGAGAGCCTAGCCAAGTTGGGCGCCGCTAGAGTATTACTGAAGCCCGCTCCGCCGGGCACCGGCGTAATTGCCGGCGGCGGAGTACGTGCCGTTATTGAAGCCACGGGCATAAAGGATATACTTACCAAGTCGCTGGGCTGTGCCAACCCCATCAATGTGACCAAGGCAACCATCATTGCGCTAGCTAACTTGAGGGATCCGCAGGAAGCTATCAAGAGACGAAAAGCATTACAAGGTTTCGAGGAGAGCTAAATAAGTGGTTAAATTGCGTATAAAGTGGATAAAAAGCGATATCGGTTATCCTCGCGACCAGCGGGGGACACTTAAGGCGCTAGGTTTTCACAGGCTTAACGAGGTGGTCGAAAAAATAGATGCCCCATCAATAAGGGGTATGATTGCTAAAGTTAATCATCTGGTTTCGATAGAAGAGCAAGAAGATGGATCAGAGTAATTTAAAGCCTCCTGCGGGAGCCACGCACAGGAAAAAACGCGTCGGCTGCGGAGACGGCAGCGGGCACGGGACTTTCTCTACCAGGGGTTGCAAGGGTCAGAAGTCACGCTCAGGCCGTGATTTGCGTCCCGGATTTGAAGGCGGACAGCTCCCACTGATTAAGCGGCTGCCCTGGACGAGAGGTTTTGTCAACGTCGCCAAAACACAGTACAGTATAGTCAATGTAGGCGATTTAAAGTCATTTGATCCCGATTCTGAAGTAGGCCCGGAGTCGCTCGTGCAAATCGGCCTCATAAAGAATGTATCCCTGCCTATTAAAATGCTTGGCGGTGGAGCGCTTGATCGCGCTTTGAAAGTAAAGGCCAATAAATTTTCAGCCTCCGCAAAAAGCAAGATCGAAGCAGCCGGTGGTAAGGTAGAGGAGATCTAAGGATGCCCCAGACTCAATCAAGGCCTCGACTTATTCAGGCTATGATAGATGCATTCTCATTGCCTGACCTGCGGCAAAAGCTGATATTCACATTCGCCATGCTGGTGGTCTTCCGATTTATAGCGCATATTCCCATACCAGGCGTGGACCTTGCAGCATTACAGCAGATCTTTGAGCGGAGCCAGTTGCTGGGCATGCTCGATCTATTCAGCGGCGGCGCCATGAGATATTTCAGTGTGGCCGCCATGGGAGTTTATCCCTATATTACATCATCGATCATCATGCAGTTGCTCGTTCCTGTTATACCTGCTTTACGCAGGCTTTCCGAGGAAGGAGAATCGGGTAGGAATCGGATCAACCAGATAACCCACTGGCTTACCATCCCGCTGGCAGCTCTGCAGGGCTTTGCGCAGCTACAACTGTTGCGTAGCCAGGGCGGCGTATTAAACACCGGGCCGCTGGAAACTGCTGCTATTGTAATATCGTTGACGGCAGGCACAATGTTTTGTGTATGGCTCGGCGAATTGATTACCGAGAGGGGCATTGGCAATGGTGTCTCGATTATCATATTCGGCGGCATTATCGCAGGATTGCCAGAGCAGCTGGGCCGCGGCCTCATCGCCAAGGACAACTGGATAGGTGTAATTTTAATTGGTTTACTGACTCTGGCTACAGTCGTCCTTATTGTGATCTTTACAGAGGGACACCGCCGCATACCCGTTCAATATGCACGCACTGCTTTCCGGGGTGGGAAGATGTACCGCCAGGGGGGTTCAACCTACATACCACTACGCGTTAACATGGCAGGTATGATACCGCTGATCTTCGCTATGTCACTTATGATCTTCCCCGGTACCATAGCAAGCTATTTTGCGGCGCCTCAGGGACAGGATCCTAATTTTGCCAATACAATAATGCAGTGGTTCAGTCCGAGTGAGGCATTACCTGTCGGCCTGTTTTACTGGACGTTATATTTCGTACTGGTTGTGGCATTCACCTTTTTCTATACAATGGTCATTTTTGAGCAGATGGACCTTGCGCGTACATTACAGCGGCAGGGCGGATTCATACCCGGTGTCAGGCCCGGGAAGCCGACTACCGAGTATCTGAATAGTGTCACCAATCGCTTAACCTGGGGAGGTGCCATCTTCCTGGCGATCATAGCGATAATGCCGTTCTTTGCGAGGGAGATGACCAACGTGGCCGTCATGACGCTATCTAGCACCGGCATCCTTATCGTCGTTGGCGTTGCTCTCGATACGATGAAGCAAATTGAGGCGCAGCTGACCATGCGGCGCTATGAAGGTTTCTTAAAGTAAGGAGGGCTTAAAGATGTTCTTTGTATTGCTTGGAGCACCCGGGGCGGGGAAGGGTACTCAAGCAGACATTATAGTCAAGGAAATGTCCTTGCCCCACGTGGCCTCCGGCGACCTGTTCAGGCAGGCGCTTAAGGACGGCACAGAACTGGGCAAGCAGGCGGAGTCCTATATGAAAGCCGGCAAGCTGGTACCTGATGAGATCACTATTAAAATGATTCTTGAGCGCATCACGCAACCGGACTGTAAAAATGGCTGTGTTTTCGATGGATTCCCCCGGACTCTGGAACAGGCAAAGGCACTTGACGAGGCGCTGGAAAAGCAGAAGAAATCCGTAGAGAGGGCCATATATATTGAGGTGCCCGAAGAGGTGCTCCTGGGAAGGCTCACGGGCCGGTGGGTATGCCGTACCTGCCAGTCTCCTTACCACTGGCATAACTCTCCGCCGCAGAAAGAAGGCGTTTGTGATAAATGCCAGGGCGAACTCTACCAGAGGGCTGATGATACGGAAGAGACCATCAAGGAAAGACTAAAGGTTTATTTTAAGCAAACGATGCCGCTCCTTGAGTACTATGAAAAGAAAGGAAGGCTTTTCAGGGTTAACGGCGACCAGGAGATAAACTTCGTCGGCAAAGACATAGTGAAGTTCCTCAGGAGCTTGAAGCAGAAGAAGTAAATGACCGTCATCAAGTCTGCCGAGGAAATTGCGATAATGAGAGAAGCAGGAAGGATTGTGGCCACAATCCTCCAAAAGCTTCGCGAAGCAGTCAAGCCGGGCATCAAAACGCGCGACCTTAATGACCTTGCTGAAAAACAGGTTGGCAAATGGAGCTTCGCTAGGGCATCTTTCAAAGGGTATCGCAACTTCCCTGCAAGCGTTTGTGTCTCGGTCAACGATGAGATTGTTCATGGAATACCCGGAAACAGGGTTTTGAAAGAAGGTGATTTAGTATCTCTGGATTTTGGCGTGATCTACAGGGGATTCCAGGGAGATGCAGCCATTACTGTCGGCGCTGGTAAGGTGAGTCAGGAAGCACGCAAGTTAATGGAAGTTGCCGAAGCTGCCCTGGCCAAGGGAATCAATGCCGCCCGTGATGGTGGCTACCTGGGCGATATAGGCGCAGCGATACAGGGCTACGTGGAATCCGGGGGATACAGCGTGGTAAGAGAATATTCGGGCCATGGCATAGGGCGGGAGATGCACGAAGACCCGCTGGTGCCTAATTTTGGCAGGAAAGGCGAGGGCATCAAGCTTAAGGAAGGTATGACCCTGGCACTGGAACCCATGGTCAACATAGGAAACTGGAAGACCAGGATAAATGCCAATGGGTGGACGGTGCATACCGCAGACGGTAGCCTCTCAGCCCACTTCGAGCATACCGTTGCCATGAGGAAAGACGGGGCTGAAATTCTTACGCTGCTGTAAAATTAATATATGGATAAAAAAGAAGCTATAGAGGTCGAAGGCACAGTAATCGAATCGTTGCCCAATGCCACGTTTAGAGTTGAGCTTGCTAACGGGCACAAAGTCCTGGCCCATATATCTGGCAAAATGAGAAGACATTACATAAGGATATTACCTGCGGATAAAGTGCTCGTTGAGCTTTCACCTTACGATCTGACAAGAGGAAGGATTACATACCGATTTAAATGAAAGATCGGAAGTTTATTTTGACATAAAGTTGATAAAGGATTATATTATTAGGCAGCTTTTTTAAAAATCGAGGATATTATCGGAAATGAAGGTCAGAGCATCAGTTAAGAAACGTTGCGAGAAGTGTAAAATAATCAGGCGCCGCGGTGTTGTAAGGGTCATTTGCAGCAACCCCAAGCATAAGCAGCGTCAGGGATAGTCACAGGAGTAGGATAAATATGGCTCGTATTGCAGGCGTAGATATCCCGAGGGAAAAACAGGTATTGTTTTCCCTTCAATATATCCACGGAATAGGAGCGGCGATAAGCCGGAAGATTTTATCTGACTGTAAAATTGATCCCACGAAAAAGGTGAAGGATCTGGCGGAAGATGAAGTAAGCCGCATCCGTGAGAGGATTGACAAGGAATACAGTGTCGAAGGTGAACTGAGGAAAGAAGTCACCATGAACATAAAGCGGCTGATCGAGATAGGTAGCCGCCGTGGGATCAGGCACAGGAGAAACCTGCCTGCGAGGGGCCAGAGAACCCGCACGAATGCCCGCACCAAACGAGGGGCCAAGAAGACGGTCGCCGGCCGCGGGCAGAAACGCATGACCAAGAAGTAAAGGAGTAACCAGCTAACATGCCGCAGAAAAAGAAAGTAAGAGCGAGGAAGCGCGAACGTAAGTTAATACATGAAGGGAAAGCCTTCATTCAATCGACTTTCAATAATACGATTATCACGTTAACCGATGCCAAGGGCAACGTAGTTGCCTGGGGCAGTTCTGGCACGGCGGGATTCAAGGGATCGCGCAAGGGTACACCTTATGCAGCCCAGATGGCAGCCCAGGCAGCGGCGGCTAAGGCAAAAGAGCAAGGCCTGCGCCAGGTCGAGGTATTTGTCCGCGGCCCAGGCAGCGGCAGAGAGGCTGCTATCAGGTCGATCCAGGCATCAGGTATTGTCGTGACTGGTATCAGGGACGTAACGCCGGTACCGCATAACGGTTGCAGGCCTAGAAAGAGAAGGCGAGTGTAACCATGGCTAGATATACTGAAGCGTATTGTCGTTTGTGCCGGCGCACTAGTACCAAGCTTATGCTCAAGGGCGAAAGATGCTTTACCGAGAAATGCGCGCTTGATCGTAGAAATACTCCACCAGGCCCTCACTCGGGTGGAAGGCGTCGGCGTAAAGTCTCTGACCGCGGGATCCAATTAATGGAGAAACAGAAAGCCAAATATAGTTACGGAGTAATGGAACGCCAATTCAGGCGCTTTTTTGAAGAAGCGTCAAGAATGCCTGGGATCACAGGCGAGAACCTTTTGGCCTTATTGGAAAGAAGGCTGGATAACGTCGTGTTCCGTCTGGGCTTTGCCGATTCCCGGTCGCAGGCAAGGCAAATAGTGAGGCATGGGCACTTCAAACTGAATGGACGCAAGACTAATGTGCCGTCCTGCCTGGTTAAGGCAGGCGATTTGATCGAATGGCGTAAAGAAAGTACCAAGAGCGAATACTATAAAATCCTGGTGGAAAAGATTGAAGACAAAGATATACCCTCGTGGTTGTCGCTTGATAAAGCCAGCATGATTGGTAACGTCCTTAGCCTGCCGACACGGGAGGAGATCAGGACTAACTTCAATGAAAAAGCGATCGTGGAATATTATTCCCGATAGGAGGGTTTTTGGTCCAATTAGCTTTACCAAAAATTGAATGCATTGAACTCAGGGATAATTACGGCAAGTTCGTAGCAGAGCCCTTGGAGAGGGGCTTAGGCGTAATTCTGGGCAACAGCCTGCGCAGGGTTCTGTTAAGCTCGCTACGCGGAGCCGCAATTACATCAGTGCTGATGGAAGGGGTCACCCAGGAATTCAGCACTATACCGTATATGAAGGAAGATGTAACTGATTTTCTTTTGAACATACGGGATATCAGGATTCGAGCCCTTTCTAAATCTGATGATTCCGGGAAAATGACACTGAATGTAAAAGGGAGGATGGAAGTCCGCGCTGGCGATATTTCGGTTGTAAGCCCGCCGAATTTTAAGATAGTTAACCCGGACTATTACCTTGCCACGTTGGATTCGAACGATGCCAAGCTCGATATTGAGTTTACGGTAAAGATCGGCAAGGGCTATCAACGGGCAAGCACCGGAGATAATGTTGGCATTATCGTCACCAGCGCAGGTACTAGTAAGGAGATTGCTGTTGATGCTATCTTTTCGCCGATAACGCGCGCCAATTATAGTATCGAGAGCAGCGGGCCCGGTCAGGGCGCAGGCAAAGAAAGATTGATTCTGGAGATCTGGACGGACGGCACTATAGAACCGGTTGAGGCAATCGGCGAGAGTGCAGCGATCCTGATTGAGCAATTCAGTTGCTTTAAAGGATTGGCCAAAACAATTGCAGAGAAAGAAGAGGCTGAATCCTGGCACAAATCGATCCCGGCTGATGTATATAACCTGCCCCTGGAAAAACTCAACTTGTCGACTCATACTTACAACAGCCTGAGGAGGGGTGGCATTGCCATCACAGGGCAATTGCTGGAGAAAGGCCTGGAGGGTTTGATGTCACTTGGTGGATTCGGAGTAAAATCCAAGGAAGAGGTTGAAGCTGCTTTAAAGAAGATGGGGGTTGAATCTGCCGAGCCGCAGGTTGAAAAGGATAAAAAGAAAAAGGGACGTGCCGCGGGTACAACTTCAGAAGGTGATAGCTAATGAGACATAAACTTGACGGAAGGAAACTGGGAAGACCAGCATCTCACCGCTGGTCTTTATATCGTAATCTGGTCACAGAGCTTTTCAAGCACGAAAAAATAACAACCACGCTGCCAAAAGCCAAGGAAGCGCGTGGCCTGGCGGAAAAGATGATAACGCTGGGCAAAGAAGGAAGCCTAGCCTCACGGCGGAGGGCGCTTGCTTTTATCTTCGACGGCAAGATTGTTGATAAGGTATTCAATATCTACGCACCACGGTATAAATCCCGTTCGGGTGGATACACCAGGGTTTTGAAGCTGGGGCACCGGGAGGGCGATAATGCTCCTATGGCCTTGATAGAAATGGTGGAATAACGTCGGTTTTTACAGGTGGGGCTCTTTAATAATTTAACAAAAATTGTACTTGTTATTGAATATAACGGTAAGGGCTATTACGGTTTCCAATGGCAGAAAGACTTACCTACGGTCCAAGGTGAGCTGGAGAAAGCGATTTACAAGCTTACTGGAGAGCGCAGGAGGGTAATAGCCGCTTGCAGGACTGATACGGGAGTTCATGCTAAAGGGCAGGTGGCAAGCTTCAGGACAAATTCCAAGCTGCCGCCGCAAACATTTATAAAGGGTTTAAACCATTACCTGCCCGAAGATATCGCGGTTACGCGGGCAGGCCGCGTAAGTGAGAAATTTAACGTCAGGAAGGATGCGATAAAGAGGGAATACGAGTACTTTATTTTGAACCGGAAGAGCCGCTCCCCCCTGGCATGTGATTTTTCCTTTCTGCTAAGTGGAGAATTGAATATAGAAGATATGAATGTAGCCTGTAACTTACTGGTAGGCAAGCATGATTTTGCTTCCTTCGTCACATCCTGGGACAGGAAGGAGAGCACCGTGCGCCATATTTACGAAGCCGAAGTTAATAAAGAGGGTGATTTTGTAAAATTCCGCGTCCTTGCCAATTCATTTTTAACTCACCAGGTGCGCAACACGATGGGTACGCTGGTAAGGGTGGGGACCGGGAAAATTGATGTCGAGGACTTTAAGAATATATTAGAAGCGAAGAAATTGAGCCTTGCCGGGCCAGCAGCGCCGGCATGCGGCCTTCGTCTAAAACGGGTTATTTATGCTGATAGTTCGGAGTTCAAAATATGAAAACCTATGCACCTAAATTAAGTGAAATCGAGAGGAAGTGGCATGTCATAGATGCCGATGGGCAAACTCTGGGCAGACTTTGTTCCCAGGTAGCCAAACTGCTTATTGGGAAACACAAAGCGATGTTTGCACGCAACATCGATACCGGTGACTATGTTGTTATTGTCAACGCCGCTAAAGTAAGGGTCACCGGCAAAAAGGTCAGGGAGAAGATTTATTACAGATATTCGGGATATCCCGGCGGTATGAGGGAAGTTACGTTTGCCGAGATGATACAGAAGCATCCGACGCGTGTAATTGAGCATGCAATTAAGGGCATGCTGCCGCATACCAGGCTGGGAAGGGCAATGTATAAAAAACTGAAAGTTTACGCCGGCGATAAGCATCCTCACCAGGCACAGATTGCCGGCTCAAAAGAATCTGACAAAGGGAGCGCCGGTAAATGAGTACAGCAACATATCACCGTGGCACAGGAAGGCGGAAGTGCGCCATCGCGCAGGTCAAATTGACCGCTGGTTCTGGCGAAATAACCGTAAACGGGAAACCGTACCAGCGGTTATTTGCAGTGATCGATCATAGAAAGACGATCGAACTGCCGTTCCTGGTTACCGATACAATGGGCAAGTATAACGCGGAGATCACTGTAATCGGTGGTGGCGTATCCGGGCAGGCGGGAGCCATACGGCACGGCATAGCCCGCGCGTTGGTGGCAATGAACGAAAATTTTAAGGGTGCGTTGCGCCAGCATGGCTTGCTTACCCGCGACCCGAGGATCAAAGAACGTAAGAAGTACGGCCTCAAGCGCGCGCGCAAGGCACCGCAGTACACCAAGCGCTAATCTTAAATTTAAATTGGATAGTAGAAATCCCCCTTCTGCATCAGGCGGGGGATTTCTATTTGGCTTCGCTGAGGCGCTTTTTGAGGAGGTCTATATCGGGGACGGGCGTGGGATCAATGCCGTTTAGAATTGCAAGGTAGTAGCTGACCCAGTCACCTAGGTAGACCATGCTCATGACATGCTTGAGCGGATTGGTACCTTCGCTGTCCAGAACCTGGTATTGGATCCTGCTGTGTTCGAGTATCTCGCCAGTTACCCTGTAACGTATTAATGTACGTGGGTGCAGTGAGGGACAACGCAGCATAAGTACAAAAATATGCTCCCTGAGTTTGTCAGGATATCGATAACCTATAACCGCATTGTGGTTTAGCTCAGGGAGAACCTCAAAGAAGGCCCATGATTTGCTGTTTTCGTTTATCTGTGTCTTCCATCTGCGCGCCACGCTGGAGAGAATGCCGGCGCCGTAGATGACGACTATTTTCCCGGCCAGGTTTAGTGCTATTTTTTTAGCCTGGTTATGTTCTGCCGGCGTGTCTTCCTGCCACGTCTGACACAGCTTCTCCAGAGTATGGACCATGCTCTCCACCTCTGCAGACTTATCGCTGAGAAGCCCGAGATTCTGCATAATGGCAAGCAGTGGGACCAAACTGTACCCCAGGGCCGCCCTGGGCGGAGAAACGTGCTCTATGGTGAAAACAGGCACTCCTTTTTCTCTGGCGAGCGATGACAGCCCGCCTCCCGTGGAAATAACCAGTTTCTTGCATTTATTATCGAGTGCCGCGGTGAACCCTGAAAGGGTTTCTTCGGTGTTCCCCGAGTAACTTGAAGCGACGACCAGCGTATTATCATCAACCCAACCCGGCAGGTCATAATCGCGGTGCACAACGATGAGGAGATTGCTCACAGCGCCCCCCAGACTTTTGAGCAGATCGCCCCCTATGGCTGAGCCACCCATCCCCAGGATAAGGATATTGTTTACTTTTGCGTACTCGGCTGGCAGCTGGAACTGCAGGGCTTTATTCCAGGCTTCGCGGCATTGTCCAGGCAAGCCATGTATTTGCAGCCGCATGCCCGATTTGTCCAGCGAAGTATATACGGAGAGGTCATCTAAGTTGACCATGTCTCACATACCTGCCATATCCTGCCCGAATTGCAGCAGTCTCTGCACTTCCTCGGCAGTGCTGCTTTCAGCATAGATCCGTATTAGAGGTTCGGTGCCTGAAAAGCGTATTAGCAACCAGGAATCGTCCTCGAGCTTATAACGGAATCCATCCCTGGTATCTAGCTTGATCACCTTCTGCGTACCAATTTTTTCAATCCTGGACTGCGACACTTTTTCAAGCGTTTGCTGCTTTGCCTCCTCGGTAATATGCACATCAACCCTGTCATAGAAATGAGGCCCCACCTTATTGAAGAGATCTGACAGCAGTCGCGCCGGAGATTTGCCCGTCCTGATTATAAAATCGAGGAAATAAAGTCCAGCCAGGATACCGTCGCGTTCCGGTATATGTCCCCTGAACCCATAGCCGCCGCTCTCCTCGCCGCCAAGGAGAGCATTTTCCTTAATCATTATGGGCGCCACGTATTTAAACCCCACCGGAGTCTCGTATACCGGCACCTTGTACAGGTCTCCGAGCTTATATAGCATGTCCGTGGAAGTCAGGGTCTTGACTATAGCTCCGCGCTCTTTGCGCACTTCCAGGAAATACATCGCCAGCAGCGCGAAGACTTCCTGTGAGTTGAGGAAGCTTCCGTTTTCATCCACGATGCCAATGCGGTCCGAGTCACCATCGGTGGCGAAGCCCACTATAGCGTCGTCCCTGATGACATGCCGTGCCAGCTTGCCAAGGTTCTTGGCAATGGGTTCTGGCTGGATTCCGGGGAACAGCGGGTTTCTGACCCGGTTGATCTCGTGCACCTCCATCCGGCCGCCATCCAGGAGGTTCTTAAAATAACCGATGCCAGCGCCGAACATGGAATCAATAACTATTTTCAGGGGATGTTGCTTCAGTGCTTCGATGTCGATCAATTTGCTCAGGTGCTTGGCGTACCCCTGAAAGGGATCGTGAAAGGATACCAGTTTTTTGCGGATTGCCTCTTTCAAGTTAATACTATTGATTGTGCCTTTTTCCAGTATATTGTTGGTATTTATTTCTATTGCCGTAATAGTTTCGCTGGGAGCGCTGCATCCGGTTGCAACCTTGTATTTGAAGCCGTTGTAGTTACCCGGGTTATGGCTGGCGGTGATGATGATGGCGCCATCAGCTTTCAGGGATGTGACCGCGTAGCTTGTCACAGGCGTCGGCACTGCCTTGGGGAAGAGGATGACTTTTATGCCATTGCCGGCAATAACTTCCGCTGCCGCGGCAGCGAAATCCTCGGAAGCGAAGCGGGTGTCATAACCAATTACCAGGCCTCGTTTACCCAGTCCGTCGTTTTTTAAATGGTCGACAACGCCCTGGGCACAGGCGCGCACGTTGTCAAAGGTGAAATCGCCTGCGATGATGGCGCGCCAGCCGTCGGTACCGAATTTAATCCTGGCGGGCATATTCTAAATCCCAGCTTCAGCCCTCAATACCTTTGCCTTGTCTGTCTTTTCCCAGGGGAACTTTACATCTGTCCTGCCGAAGTGGCCATACGAGGCAGTCGACTGGTAAATCGGCCGCCGTAGATCAAAGTACCTTATGATCGCCTCTGGCCGCATATCGAAATGCTTGTGAATGAACTTCAGGATAACCGCATCTGAAACCTTGCCGGTGCCGAATGTTTCTATGGAGACGGACAGGGGATGGGCAACCCCGATGGAGTACGCCACCTGCAGCTCTAACCTGTCGGCCAGGCCGGCAGCCACGCAGTTCTTTGCAATATACCGTGCCATGTATGTTGCAGAACGGTCAACCTTTGTAGGGTCCTTGCCCGAGAAAGCGCCGCCGCCGTGGCGAGCATAGCCTCCGTATGTATCCACGAGCAGTTTGCGCCCCGTAAAACCGGTGTCGGATACGGGGCCACCCACAACAAATCTGCCGGCACTGTTAACGTATATCTTGGTGTTTTTATCCATCATGTCAGCCGGAATGACTGATTTGATCACTCTTTGGATTATCTCGTGCCTGATGGTCTCGTTGTCTGGTTCAGGATCGTGGTGGGCGCCTATGACGATGGCCTCAATTCTCTTTGGCTTCCCGTAACTGTATTCCACGGTTACCTGCGACTTGCCGTCAGGCCGGAGGAAAGGTATTGCATTCTTTTTACGCAATTGTGCCATCCGGTATGTCAGCTTATGTGCCAGGGAAATAGGGAGCGGCATCAACTCTTCGGTCTCGTTGCAGGCGTAGCCAAACATCATTCCCTGGTCGCCTGCGCCCGTCAGGTCCAGCTCGTTTACCTTTTTACCCTTTGCCCTGACTTCCAGCGCCTTGCTGACACCGGCATTGATATCCGGCGACTGTTTCTTTATAGACACTATGGTGGCGAGGCTCTGGTAATCAAACTGGTACTCCGGTCTGGTGTAACCTATTTCCTTAACTACTTGCCTGACCACATCGGGTATTTCCACGTAAGTCTTGGTAGTTATTTCACCCAGCACAATAACCAGCCCGATGGTGACAGCTACTTCACAGGCGACCCTGGACCTGGGATCGCCCTTGATCATGGCATCCAGTATGGCGTCCGCGACCTGGTCGCAGAGCTTGTCGGGATGGCCTTCAGTTACCGATTCAGAGGTAAAGAAATACTTGGGCGATTTCATGAATGTGTTTTGCATTTCAACTCCTCGATTTTCAGGTTCCTTCTTCCCAACTGTTGAGGTATTTCTGCTGTTCTTGCGTCAGCTTGTCTATGGCAATGTCCATCGATTTCAGCTTAAGCCGGCCGACCTCAGCATCGATCTCGTAAGGTACCGGGTAGACGTCCGGTTTGAGTTCACCCCTGGTTTTTACGAGGTATTCAAGGCTAAGCGCCTGGTTGGCAAAGCTCATGTCCATGACGCTGGCAGGATGCCCTTCGGCCGCAGCCAGGTTGATAAGCCGGCCCTCACCCAGCAGGTAAATGTGCCTGCGGTCGGCAAGCACATATTCATCCACGAACGGTCTGATACGCCTCTTTGATTTAGCAAGGTTTTCCAGCGCCGGTATATTGATCTCCACATTGAAATGTCCGCTGTTGGCCAGGATGGCGCCGTCCTTCATCCGCGATATGTGTGCCTTATCGATAACGTGGGTATTACCACTCACCGTGATAAATACATCGCCTATCCTGGCGGCGTTCAGAAGTGGCATAACCTGGAATCCGTCCATGGCAGCCTCGAGTGCTGCAATGGGGTCGACCTCGGTGACAATTAGTTTTGCACCCATTCCCTGAGCGCGGCGCGCCACACCGCGGCCGCAATAGCCATAGCCGCACATAACTACATTCTTGCCGGCCCAGAGTATATTGGTTGCCCTGGTAATGCCATCAATGGTGCTCTGTCCGGTACCATAGTGGTTATCGAAGAAATGCTTGGTCTTAGCATCGTTAACGGCGATGAGCGGGTATTTCAGCTTTTTAGCCTTCGCCATGTTTTTGAGCCGGATGACGCCGGTGGTAGTTTCCTCGGTGCCACCGATGACATTGCTCAGTAATGCCGTCTTTTCTTGGTGTATGGTGCTCACCAAGTCGGCCCCATCGTCAACTGTAAGGTTGGGCTTATGTTCGAGTGCCGAGAGAATATGCCTGTAATATGTTTTGTTGTCCTCTCCCTTTATAGCGAAGACAGGGAACCCGAGCTTTACCAGCGCAGCCGCGACATCGTCCTGTGTGCTCAAGGGGTTGGATGCGCAGAGCACGAGGTCAGCGCCGCCCGCCTGCAGGGTGAATGCCAGGTTCGCCGTCTCGGTGGTTACATGCAGGCAACCCGAGATGCGGATTCCCTTGAAAGGCTTTTCCTCGGTGAAGCGTGTTTGTACCAGCTTCAACACGGGCATCTCGCGGCTTGCCCATTCAATGCGAAGCTTACCCTCGCGTGCGAGCTTCATATCTCTCACATCGTAATTCATAGCCCGTTTATCCTCTGCAAAAGTAATGAAATAATATTACCTGATGGATTTGCATTGTCAAGTATTAAATAGTTTTATGTTGATGGTTTTAGGGATGTGCGAAACTCCCACATTGATTACAACAGAACTTCCCGCGGGACTCCGCTCAGTAGCGCCCATTGAGCCTCTCATTGAATTCCTCAGAGCTGAACCTGTAATCCTGAGTACCGTAGAACTCTACAGCAAAGGAAGCGCATACGCTGCCCATCCTCGCGCAATGCTCGATGCTCTTGCCACGGACCAGACCACTGATCAGGCCGCCCCTGTATGCATCGCCAGCGCCTGTTGGGTCCACTACTTTCTTTGGTTTAAAAGCGGGAATGTTTATTTCACCATCCGGTGTGGAGACCAGGGAACCCAGTTCTCCCATGGTGACAATTATAGTACCGGCCCGCCTCAGCAAGGCTTCTTTTTTAAACCCCGTCTTACTTATGATCATATCCAGTTCATAATCATTAGAGATCAGAATCCGACACCCCTCTATGGCCTGGATCAGCTCTTTGGCATCCAACATTGGCAACGATTGCCCGGGGTCAAAGATATAATCGATCCCCCTGGCCTTGCAGAAGCGCGGGTAATTCAGCATGTCCTCAAGATTACCTGGAGAGATGATAACAATGGTCTCCCTTGGATTGAGTTTGTCGAAATCCAGAGAGGAAGGGTATTTCATAGCGCCGGGGTTGAAGCCGGTGATCTGGTTGTCAGCCCGGTCTGTGGTTATGTAGGCGCCCGCAGTGAATTCGTCCTCGATTATTTTAATGTTTTCGGTAGATATTCCATTATTCGCGAGCCATTCGAAGTACCTATGATAATCATGGCCGATAGTAGCAGAGACTACAGGATTTTCACCCATGAGGGTGAGCGCGTAGGCAATATTGCCTGCCGTGCCGCCGAATTTCTCCTTCATTCCATCTACCTGGAAACAGACATTCAGAACGTGTATCTTTTCGGGGAGGATATGTTCGGAGAAATATCCTGGAAAAACCATAATCCTGTCATATGCCAGTGACCCATAGACAACGATTTTCATATTCATGGACCTTATATATTACCTCGAAATCACCATTAGCGATACAACGCAACCAGTCGTGTGCACTGGGTTCAGTTGATGCGAATGCGGACATTTATGAATCTTCAATAATTTAATCATGGTCGACAATGCACACGGCACAGCCAGGAATACCCGGTGAGAAGACGAATGACCTCTGTGTCTGCAACAGATCAATTCGTGAAGGATGTTCTGCATAGGTTTCAGGCTTGAGTAGAGCCTGGACAAAGGGGGGAAGTTCACATGCCATAACGCGAGACATTATATCAGGTTTGGCACCTTATGTCATCGAGAGCAGCTTCAATCAGGTTTTGCATTACTTCGTATCCCCGGCGCTAAGCTCGTCCAACCAGTCCATTGATTTCAGTTGTTTTTCGAGTACGAATTTAACATTTTCCCGCATCAGTGTTTTTAATTCTTTCATGAGCTCGTGGTTCAATTTCACTCTGCTGGCGGTGGCGTAATCGCATTGTAACCAGAAGCGTAGCACCTTTAAAGCATTGATTGATAGCATTCTTGCGCTCATATCAGGGTAACCACATTCCCTGCAAAGCGCTCCTCCTTGAACCGGGCTGAAGTAGTTGACCTCGGGCAGCAGATCCCTGCCGCAATTTGCGCATTTCTGCACCTGGGGCCTGTAGCCGAGGTGGTCTAGCAGCCGGAGCTCAAAGTAACGCAGCACCCGATCACCCTCCATGGACGCGGCTAAATCGTTAAGGGCATTGAGCAAAAGATCAAATAATTCGTGGTCCTCTACATTCTCCTCAGTCAATGTGTCGATTAGCTCGGAGATATAAAAGCCGCAGGAAATGAGCTCAAGGTTATCCCTGATGGGCATGAAATTGTTAATAGCTTGCGCTTGTGTGATGATGTCGAGATTGCGTCCCCTGGCAAGCATGAGGAGGCTATGCATCAATAACTCGACGTTGCCTCCGAGCTTGCTTTTGGGGCGCATGGCGCCTTTGGCGATAGCCCGCATTTTGCCGAGACCGGGGGTGAAAAGTGTCAAGAGACGGTCGGCTTCACCGAATTTGATCTTCTTGATGATGATGGCTTCGGTCTGGTAAACCCGGGAGGACATTATACGGTTATTATAATTCTTGCCTGCCCTCGAGGGCACGGCTGAGAGTGACATCGTCGGCGTATTCCAGGTCGCCACCGAATGGCAGACCGCGAGCCAGCCTGGTAATCCTTATGCCTAAAGGCGCTATAAGGCGCTGGATGTAAAGGGAAGTGGCTTCGCCCTCTGCATTAGGGTTCGTAGCCAGTATGACCTCGGTTACGTTGCTTCCTCCCAAACGGTCAAGCAGCTCCCTGATATGCAGGTCTTCAGGCTTTATACCATCGCTGGGTGAAATCACACCGTGGAGGACATGGTAGACGCCGCGGTATTTTTTGGTACGTTCCAATGGCATGATGTCTATGGGTTCTTCAACGATGCAAATTTTGGTACTGTCACGTGTTTCGTCAGTACAGAGGTTACATGGGTCGGTGTCGGTTATGTTGAGGCAGATGGAACAGAGCCTGAGGTTCTGCTTAATGCTAATGATGGCTTCGGCAAGGTCGCGCGATTTCTCGGCTGGTGCCTGGAGGAGGTGATAAGTGAGACGCTGTGCCGTCTTAGGACCGATGCCAGGCAGCTTGTTGAACTCCTCAATGAGACGCGAGATCGGCTTTGCCGCCGGCAGGAAATCGGGGTTCAAACAGCTCCTCCTAAAATAGCCCGGGTATTTTCATTCCGCCAGTCAGCTTACTCATGCTCTGGGCGGCCATCTCCTGGGATTTCTGGACGGACTCATTACACGCAGCCAGTACCAGGTCCTGGAGGAAGTCGATTTCTTCAGGATTGACCACCTCCGGTGATATGGTTATCGACTGAAACTGCTGGTGACCGTTAATAATTATCTTAATGGCGCCGCCGCCAGCGCTAACCTCGATGTTCGTTTTTTCCAGCTCCTCCTGGGCCTTAACGAGCTTGGCTTGCAGTTCCTGTATCTGTCGCAAGTTAAATTGGCTCATTTCTCCTCCGTTTCGGCATTCTCTTCGATAATCTTAGCGCCCATGCTCAGGGCAGCCTCTACCAGGTGATTGCTGCTGGCGGGTCTGGCTTCCGCCTTCTGCCCCTGCTGGACGAGCACACAAGTCACGGTATAAGTGTGCCCGAACACTTCCTTGAGCTTCTTTTCAATGATATGAAGGTATTTACGGTTGTCAATGTAGCTCTTGTGGAAATCGTGGTAGAAACCGAGTACA
>Ga0163209_1000138_pt1 | contig 28751 bp, 26 predicted proteins | sample Kivu_160m_FD_113538 | JGI IMG/M metagenome (GOLD analysis project Ga0163209, IMG submission 113538) | Freshwater microbial communities from Lake Kivu, Western Province, Rwanda to study Microbial Dark Matter (Phase II) - Kivu_160m | ecosystem: Environmental > Aquatic > Freshwater > Lake ...
AATAAAATAAACCTTTAAGTCAGTCCAGCGAGGCTGGCAAGGGAAGAGCATGAAAAACTATAACATTATATCCCCGCATACGGTTGCGTCTGCTAAGTCCTCTTGCCAGTGCCGGCAAGAGGTTTTTTAATGCCCGAAAAGGTCCTGCTCAATTCCACTGATATTGAGAGAGCTCTCGTCCGTGTTGCCCACGAGATCCTGGAACGCAATAAGGGCGCCAAAAACATCGCTTTCGTCGGCATTAAAACACGCGGTGTGCCCTTGGCGCAACGCCTGGCCAAAATCATCCAGAACATGGAGCAGGTCACCATACCCGTCGGCTCCCTGGATATTACCCTCTACCGCGATGATGTTTCCTCACTTAGCTTCAAGCACGTTGTGCAGCAGACTTACGTGCCTTTCGATATAACCGATAAGCACGTGATCCTGGTTGACGATGTCTTCTATACGGGCCGCAGCATCCGGGCTGCCTTAGATGCCCTGATTGACCTGGGAAGACCTGAAACCATTCAGCTGGCTGTGCTGATCGACAGAGGCCACAGGGAATTACCCATAAGAGCCGATTTCGTGGGGAAAAACATACCTACTGCCCACAGTGAAGAGATAAAGGTGTACGTTAGCGAGGTCGATGCGGTGGATAAAGTGACGGTTGTGAGGCCGGAAGCTGGAGGGAATGATGAGCTTGAATGAACCCAGGGTGAGTCCCGCTGGACAGGAAACACTGCCACCCCTCTCTATCGGTTTATGGCATCACAGGCATATCCTGGACCTGGATGACTTCTCGCCTGAAGAGATAAACCTGGTATTTGAGATAACCGATGGCATGGTTGCCGTACTATCGAGAGATGTGAAAAAAGTGCCCACGCTGCGAGGCAAAACCATCGCCACAATGTTCTTTGAGCCCAGCACCAGGACAAGGGCTTCCTTTGAAATTGCTGCCAAATACCTCAGCGCTGATACCGTCAGCCTGGATTCGGCGAAAAGCAGCGTGTCCAAGGGCGAGTCACTTATCGACAGCCTGCGCACGCTTCAGGCACTTGGAGTTGATGTAATAATTATCAGGCACCCCTGCTCCGGTGCTCCCTACATCGCGGCACAGAACCTTCAAACCAGCATCATCAACGCCGGCGATGGGTGCCATGCTCATCCGTCACAGAGCCTGCTCGACATGTACACCATGAAAAGGCGCCTGGGGGATCTCAGCAATCGCAAAGCTGTTCTCGTCGGCGATATCATGCATAGCCGCGTTGCACGGTCCAATATGTGGGGCATGAAAGCCTTTGGCATGAAGATCGTCCTCTGCGCTCCGCCCACCCTGATACCTCACGGCCTCAAAGAAATGCTGGCCAGATGCAACTTGAACCACGTCAGCATCGAACACGATATCAATACGGCTCTTCGCGACGCTGATGTAATTATGCCGCTACGGCTGCAGAAAGAAAGACAGCAAAGCGGTCTGATATCCTCCATACGTGAATACGTACAGCTATACCAGCTAAACGCCGAGAGGCTGGCAAAGGCAAAGCCGGGAGCCGTCGTTCTACACCCGGGCCCCATGAACGAGGGCATCGAGATCAGCCACGAGGTGGCATACGGGACTCAATCACTGATTGAAGAGCAGGTTACCAACGGGGTCGCCGTACGCATGGCTCTGTTGTATCTGATCGCTGGAGGTGGAAACCGCTGATGTCAGCCGATATTTTAATAAAAAACGCGCGGATCATTGATCCAGGACAGGGCATCGATCTAACGGGTGACATCCTCATATCCAATGGGTTGATCAAAACAATCGGGAAAAACCTGGCTAAACCTGATTTGATGACTATAGACGCAGCCGGTTTGATTGCGTGCCCGGGATTTATTGACCTGCACTGCCACCTGCGCGAACCAGGATTTGAAGAGAAGGAAAATATAGCTACAGGCACATCTGCAGCCGCGCGTGGTGGCTTCACCACGGTATGCTGTATGCCAAATACCAATCCGCCACTGGATAACGTTGCTGCAATCGATTACATTAAAAACATCGCCGCCAGCAAAGCAAGAATCAGCGTTTTAGCGGTGGGCTGCATAACAAAGGGGAGGGCTGGCAAAGAAATAAGTGAAATGGCGGAACTGGCCAGAGCTGGTTGTATAGGCTTCAGCGACGACGGCAGCCCTGTTCCCAGCTCGAGGATAATGTCGCTGGCAATGGAATACGCTGCTATGCTGGACCTGCCGATAATAGACCACTGCGAAGACCTGGAATTGACCCGGGCGGGTCAAATGAACGATGGATGGGTGGCTGCCCGCCTTGGATTAAAGGGTATCCCCGCTGCAGCTGAAGAATCGATTGTCGCCCGTGATATTACGCTTGCCGAAATGACCGGCGTAAGACTTCATATCACTCACGTAAGCACCGCCGGCTCCGTGGAACTGATAAAGCAGGCAAAAGAGCGAGGTATCAAGGTTACCGCCGACGTCACACCCCATCACCTTACTCTAACCGAAGAACGCGTAATGAGAAATCCCGTTACAACCGCCATATCACTGGTTTATGACACCAATGCCAAGATCAACCCGCCACTGCGTTCTGACAGAGATATCGAGATCCTGCTCAGCGCTGTCAACGATGGCACCATAGATGCCGTTGCCACAGATCACGCTCCACATACCAGGGAGGACAAACTTTGTGAATTTGAGGCTGCCGCTTTTGGCATAAGCGGCTTCGAAACTGCATTCGGAGTTCTTATGACACTGGTCAATTCCGGTAAGGTCAGCTTAAACCGGTTGATTGAGTGCCTCACGGTGGGACCGGTAAAAATCTTAGGCCTCAAAGGCGGAATTACGGGGATACTTAAGCCTGCTATGCCGGCTGACATCACCTTACTGGATATCAATAAAGAGTGGACCGTGGATGCCCGCAATTTCCTGTCCAAAGGCAAGAACACTCCTTACGATGGTCAACTTCTTAAAGGCATGGTGGTCGCAACCTTTCACAAAGGGAAACTGGCGTACAAAGACGGTTCACTGAGGATTGCAAAATAGATATGTCTAAAAAAGCAGCGCTTGCCGACATATCCGCTGATTAAATTTCAATAAAGGAAGGAGCAGGTTGCCCAGAAGAGATGATATTAAGAAAGTGATGATCATAGGATCGGGCCCTATAGTTATTGGCCAGGCCTGCGAATTTGACTATTCCGGGACACAGGCCTGCAAGGCGCTCAAAGGGCTTGGCTACAGGATTGTCCTGGTTAACTCCAACCCTGCCACTATCATGACCGATCCGGGTATGGCCGATGCTACTTACATAGAACCTCTCACTTTAGCGATGATGACAAAGATTATTGAGAAGGAGCGACCCGATGCCTTGCTTCCCAACCTGGGTGGACAGTCCGGCTTGAACCTGAGCGCCGAACTGGCCAAGGCAGGCGTGCTAAAAAAATACGGCGTAGAAGTTATCGGCGTTGACGTTGATGCCATTAAAAGCGGCGAGGACAGGATCGCATTCAAGGAGACCATGAACCGCCTCTGTATCGATATGCCGAAAAGCGAAGCAGTATATTCCATTGAGGATGCCGAGAGGGTCGCCGCTGAGCTGGGCTATCCAGTTGTGGTCAGGCCAGCTTACACGATGGGCGGCACGGGAGGAGGCCTGGTATATAACGTTGAAGAGCTGCGCACCGTCGGCAGCAGGGGCATCTCGGCAAGCCTCATCGGACAGATTCTCATCGAGGAATCCGTCCTCGGCTGGGAAGAGCTCGAACTGGAAGTAGTGCGTGATTCAAAAAACCAGATGATCACCGTCTGCTTCATAGAGAATATCGACGCTATGGGCGTCCATACCGGAGACTCTTTCTGCGCAGCGCCCATGCTTACCATTGACTCTAAACTACAAAAACGACTGCAGGAATATTCTTACAGGATAGTGGAGGCAATCCGGGTTATAGGCGGCACCAATATCCAGTTCGCGCACGATGCGAAGACCGGTCGTGTAGTGGTGATAGAGATCAACCCCAGGACATCCCGTTCTTCTGCGCTTGCTTCTAAAGCGACGGGCTTCCCGATAGCGCTTATTTCGGCCAAGCTGGCAGCAGGTTTAACCCTGGATGAGATACCCTACTGGCGAGACGGCACGCTGGAGAAATATACTCCCTCTGGCGACTACGTGGTGATCAAGTTCTCGCGCTGGGCATTCGAAAAATTCAAGGATGCCGAGGACAAACTGGGCACCCAGATGCGCGCGGTTGGCGAGGTGATGAGTATAGGCAAAACCTATAAGGAAGCATTACAAAAATCTATACGGTCTCTGGAAATCGGGCGCCATGGCCTGGGATTCGCCAAGGACTTCCACAGGAGATCACTCGGCGAATTGATGGATATGCTGAAGGAACCATCAAGTGAGCGGCAATTTATCATGTATGAGGCATTGCGCAAGGGCGCCGATGTCCACAAACTATATGAAAGGACATATATTAAGTCCTGGTTTATCCGGCAGATGAAAGAGCTTGTCGAATTTGAGGAAGAGATCCTGAAATACAGGGGCAAAGCACTCCCGGATGAACTGTTGAAAAGGGCTAAAAAGGATGGCTTTGCAGACAAATATTTATCCCAACTTCTCAGTATTTCTGAAAAGGACATACGTAAAAAGCGGACCTCACTGGGTATCATAGAAGCATGGGAGCCGGTGCCTGTCAGCGGGGTTGAGGACGCCGCTTATTATTTTTCCACCTACAATGCACCTGACAAAACAACCAGCAGTACCAAGAGAAAGGTAATGGTTCTGGGTGGAGGGCCCAACCGTATCGGCCAGGGCATCGAATTCGATTATTGTTGCGTGCATGCTGCGTTTGCGATGCGCGATGAGGGCTATGAGACCATCATGGTCAACTGCAACCCGGAAACTGTTTCCACCGATTACGATACTTCTGACAAGCTCTACTTTGAACCGCTCACTGTAGAGGATGTGCTCAGTATTTATGACAAGGAAAAGCCTGAGGGTGTTATAGTACAATTCGGCGGGCAGACTCCGCTGAATATTTCCGGCGAGTTATTCGAGGCCGGTGTGAAAATCCTGGGCACCACTCCGGAGACAATCGACCTTGCAGAGGACAGGGGACGTTTCCGCGAAATGATGCTAACGATGAACATCCCCATGCCCGAATCCGGCATGGCCAGCAACCTGGAAGAAGCCCTGCGCGTTGCCGAACGTATCGGGTATCCGCTGATGGTAAGGCCTTCATATGTGCTTGGAGGCAGGGGAATGGAGGTTGTTCACGATGAGGAGATGCTGGCACAGTATGTGAAAGCCGCAGTAGGCGTCACCCCGGACCGCCCGATACTGATTGACAAATTCCTGGAAAATGCCATCGAGGCGGAGGCGGATGCTATCGCAGATGGAATCGATGCCTTTGTGCCCGCGATCATGGAGCATATCGAACTTGCCGGTATACACTCAGGCGATTCATCCTGCGTTATTCCACCGGTATCGATACCTGCTAAACACAGCGCCACGATTAACGAGTACACAAAGAGAATCGCTAAGGAACTTAACGTTGTCGGGCTGATGAATATGCAATATGCTATCGCCAAGGATAGGGTATACGTCCTTGAAGCAAACCCAAGAGCTTCCCGTACGGTGCCTCTCGTTTCCAAAGTGTGTAATGTTTCCATGGCGCGGATCGCTACTCAGGTAATGCTCGGTAAAAAACTCGCGGACTTGAAACTTAACCACAGGCAAATCCCCCACTACGGTGTCAAAGAGGCAGTCTTCCCGTTCAATATGTTCCCCGAAGTTGACCCCATCCTCGGTCCAGAGATGAGATCCACCGGAGAGGTGCTCGGAATGGCAGATTCCTTTGGATTGGCATTTTACAAGGCGCAAGAGGCTGCCAGACAGCCGTTGCCGGAAAGCGGCACGGTGCTGATGAGCCTTTTCATCAAGGAAATGCCAACTGCCCTTGACATGGCTAAGCAATTTGCTGAACTCGGGTTCAAAATAAAGGCTACCAGGGGTACCCACGAATTTTTAGCCGGCCACGGTATACAATCAGATGTCATTAATAAGCAGTGGGAGGGCAGGCCGAATATCGTCGACGGCATCATGAACGGCGAGATACAGCTTGTGATCAACACTCCCAGCGGCAAGCTGAGCAAATACGACGATTCCTATATACGTAAAGCCGCCATTAAATATAAGGTGACCTATATTACCACTCTGGCTGCAGCTTCCGCGGCAGCAAAGGGCATAGCCGCTTACCGTAAAAATAAGCCGGCGGTAAAATCTTTACAGGGTTACCATGCCGATATTAAATAAACGGACTGACGAAATAATTGAGACAGGTTAAAGCTAAAGTACTATCGAACAGACAAATCCTGAGCTACTCCGGCGCCAAATATTTCCTCATGCGTATTAAGGCTCCGGATATAGCCAGAGAAAGCAGACCGGGTCAGTTCCTAATGGTCAAATGCGGAGAGAAGGTTGTTCTACGTCGCCCGCTAAGCATACACGATGTAACGAGATCGGGCGAAGTCCACCTGCTTTTTACCATCCCCGATTCAAATAGTACAGAAAAGCCACCTGAAGTAGGTCGAGAAATGGAAATTAAATCCATCAAGGGCCAGGGGACTCTCTGGTTATCAAAGTTGGAAGAAGGCGTGGAACTGGATTTATTAGGTCCGTTGGGCAACGGTTTCCAGATTGAACCCAGTACTCAAAATATATTGATAGTAGCAGGCGGAATCGGCATTGCTCCCTTAAAATTTCTTGCTAAAAAAGCTTTAGCTCTGAAAAAATCGGTCACCATCTTACTGGGCGCCCGCACCAGGAGCGGGATATATCCTGAGAATCTGTTGCCACGTGAAGTAAAATTGGTTTTAGCCACCGAAGACGGCAGCTTAGGTAGGAAGGCCAGGGTGACCGATCTTCTGCATGAACATTTAGTTTGGGCTGACCAGGTTTTTGCCTGCGGGCCGCAAGCTATGTATGTGGAGATGGTTAAGCAGTGTACCGACCGCGAAGTTAAAAAACCAGTTCAATTTTCGCTTGAAGTGCGCATGGGTTGTGGCGTAGGCGCCTGCTATGCGTGTAGTATAAAGACGAAGCAGGGTATGCTGCGCGTTTGCAGGGAGGGGCCAGTTTTTAATATAAGCGATATAATATGGCAGGAGGTTAAAATATGACAGTCGCTTGTAAAAGGATTCAAATAAGCACCGACGGACAGGACGAAACGCTTAATGTCACTTCCGATATCGCGCGTGAGGTCGGCAATTCCGGGATCAATAGTGGTACCGTCACTGTATTTATACCGGGCTCGACTGCAGGCATCACTACGATTGAGTATGAACCGGGTTTAGTGTCGGATATCAAAGAGATGTGGGACAGGATAGTACCCATCGATCTGAGTTACGCGCACAATAAAGCGTGGGGCGACGGCAACGGGCATTCTCACGTCCGCGCATCACTGCTTGGCCCATCGATCACCATTCCATTTATAAATAAAAGACTAACGCTCGGCACCTGGCAGCAGATCGTTATCGTGGATTTCGATGTTCGACCCCGTTCCAGGGAGATTATTCTGCAGATCATGGGTGAGTGATATAAAATGTATACAGAGATCACAGGAGGTAATTATGCCTAATGCTCAAATGCTTGCCACGATTCTCTTTAGCATACTCGGCATCTGCGTGTTACTGGCCCTGGGTGCTTTCGTAGGGAAGAAAACCGCTCCGGGCAAATTAGTCACCTTCGCGGGGGTCATTGCTCTGGTTGCCGTGGTAGTTTACGCGATATATGCCGCCTATTACTTCATAACCCAGACATCATAATTAACAAGTATGGATAGCTTATTTATATCAAATCAATCTAAAATACCGTTATGATCCAGACTTTTCAGTGCCCGGTATGCGGAAACCCAGTCGAGGTTGGTGAACCAACCTGCAAAGCCTGCGGCGAGACTTTCAGTTATAATTGTCCTGCGTGTGGCTTTATCGTTGATAACCGCTTCCATTATTGCCCGAACTGCGGCATTGAATTGAACTGGGTAACACATCCTCAGACAGGCCCGTCACCTGCAATTGCTTATGCTGAAGCTGGCCAACACCAGGAGCAAGATGACGAAAAACCACAGAAGCTATCTCAGCCAAAGGAAACGACGCCGGTTAATAGGAGAGGCAGAATGCCCGGATTGTGGTTGATATTGGTATTCGTATGCATATTATTGATCATCATTGTACTGGTCATAGACAGGATATTGAACGCTAAAGTATGAGGAGGCAGCCATGCCCGATCCAAAAACCGTGACCTACATTTTCGCTATCGTCCTTCTCTCATGCCTGGTACTATCCCTGGGCGGATTTCTGGGTAAAAAATTCGAGGTATTCCGCGTTGTGATCTTTGCCGCTGCTGTGGCACTCGTCACCATTGTTGTGTTCGCTATCTATTTCGCTTATTTGGGGATCAGCGGCCAACTCTGATAACTCACGGAATCTTCCCTCTATTTATTTTCTCAAAGAAAGGCTGATGCACAAAGGTAAATTCGGGACCGCTATCAACTGCATGGACGGCAGGGTCCAGCTGCCCGTGATCAACTGGCTCAAAGATAAGTATTCACTGGAATATATCGACATGATTACAGAACCGGGCCCGGATAAAATGCTTTCACAGGGAAAGCCGGAGCAGGTTGAATCTATTAAGTCACGTGTCTTCATTTCCGTCAACGCCCACGGTTCGGATACAATCTTTATCGCCGCCCACCACGACTGTGCCGGCAACCCGGTGTCAAAAGAGGAGCATATTAAGCATGTCAGGGAATGCCTGAAAATAGTGCGTTCATGGAACCTGCCCGTTGAACATGTGGTCGGAGCCTGGATAAACGATAAATGGGCTATCGAAATAATACTGTGATATTTTTACGACCGGTAAATGGTGGTGAATTTGCTCACCCCGTATACGTGATGTAAAATTACACGGATTTAATGCTATTTACTCACGAATTCCTATTGAAGCATTTTTACGGAGATTCTTAATATGAAAAACAGACTTGTACCGGCTTTTACAGTGGTTATGCTTCTTGCCGTCATCTTCAGCTCGTGCGCCCAGCAGAAAAAACAGATAACCCCCGAGCAGATGGCTTCCGTCACCCGCGGTGACCTGGTTCTCTCTGTCTCATCCGACGGAAACCTCGATATGCCCAATCAGGTACGTCTTAAATTCGGTACACCCGGAACGGTCAGGGATATACCGGCTGAGCAGTACAAATTGAAAGGGAAACCTGTCAAGGCCGGTACACTGCTGGCTAGGCTGGATAACACCACCCAGCTCCTTACCATTAAGGCAGCCCAATACGCCGTGGAACTGGCTATTAATACAGTCGTCCAGACCTGCTGTGGAACACGGTATCCAACTTTTTATACGCTTGCCACAGCCCTCATGCGCTTCGAGCAAGCTCAGGACGAAATGGCCCAAGCCAGGGATTATCTACTTGTTAATAATTACCCCGCTGCAGCGTCTAACATTACCCTCGCTAAATACGATCTGGAAGCAGCCCGGTCGGTTTACGCTGACCCCAAGCTTGATACCTTCCAGACACAATATGATGACCTCAACCTGCCGGTCCCGCTTTTCCCCGTGCTTAAACAGATCGTTGCCGTACTGGATTCCCAGATTGCCAGGCTGGAGGATATAAGAAAGCTCCTCGAAGCGGGAGATTACCCGGGTACTTTACAGGCCCTGGATGATATATCATTTACACTGGATGAAACTCACACTTTGGTAAAGCAGAACTCACGGCTGCCGGGGGCTTACACGTACCCCGATACCTCCACCTCACTGGCAGTTTCAAGGCAGGTGCTGGATGCCTTATCACAGCTTCAGGATATGCTCTATCAGGATAATTTTGACAGGGTCAGGGCATCGGAAAAGCTGCGTATGGCACAACATGATCTACTCATGAGTAATATGATACTCGATGAAAGTGAAACAATTTATCGTGCGGGATTAAATCCGCAGACGTTGCGTACCTATAATATCAACATAGAAACAGCCATGATCAACCTGGATAAAGCCAAGCAGGATCTGCTTAAAACAGAAATCATCGCTCCTTTTGATGGAACCGTAGTCGCCGTCGATGTTAAAGTTAACGACCAGCTTTCACAATTTGACTACTCCTCAAAGACCGCCGTCTACCTGGTAGATACCAAGACCATCAGGATGACGGGTATTATAGATGAAATCGATATCACCAGGGTGCAGGTGGGACAACAGGCTATACTTACCGTCGATGCTCTCCCCGGGCAAAAACTCAAGGGTAGCGTCCGCTTTGTGTCTCCTTTTGGCACTCTCCAATCCGGTGTAGTTAACTTTCCAGTCGAGATCTACCTTGACAAAGACGAGAATGTCGAGATGCTCCGTGGAGGCCTGACTGCTACCGCTGACATTATCATCGGCATACACGAAAAGGTGCTCCTGGTGCCCAACCGCGCTGTCAAGGGCCTGGCAGGCGATTTCTGGGTGGATGTCGTTACCGACCCCACCACAGCCAGCATGGAGAAAAGACCGGTTAAAATCGGCCCGCAGAACAAGAAGTTCACCGAGATCATCTCCGGCCTTAAGGAGGGTGAAAAGGTGCTCATTGAGGCTGTGAAGTAACCATTGATCTAACAATGCTCTGGCAGATTTCAAATGATAGTCTTGGAAAATGTAGTAAAAATATACAAAATCGGCGATGTGCAGGTAAATGCCTTGAACTATGTGAGCCTGAAGATAGAAGCCGGTGAGATGGTTTCCATCATGGGCCCCTCCGGATCAGGTAAGTCCACCATGATGAACTTGATCGGCTGCCTTGACCGGCCGAATTCGGGCAAATATGAGCTTGACGGCTTGGACGTCAGCAAAATGAACGATGATCAGCTTGCCGCGGTCAGGAATAAAAAAATTGGCTTCGTCTTCCAGTCATTCAACCTGCTGCCGAGAATCAGCGCACTGATGAACGTCGAATTGCCCTTAATCTATAACGGTACCAGGAACAGGCGTGAGCGTGCCATGAAGGCGATGGAAGCCGTTGGCATCGGCAATCGTGCCCGGCACAAACCGAGCGAGATGTCAGGCGGCGAGCAGCAGAGAATCGCCATTGCGCGCGCACTTGTCAATGATCCCGCGCTGATACTCGCCGACGAACCGACCGGTAATCTCGATACTCATACCAGCCATAGCATCATGGAATTTTTACAGGAGCTGAACAGGAAAGGTATCACCATCGTCATAGTCACACATGAAGAAGATATAGCCGCTTACACCAAACGGACTGTTTACCTGCGCGATGGTAGCATTGTGCAGGAGAAATTGAGATGAACATCTGGCAGTATTTAATCTCAGCATGGCAGGCACTCATTTCTAATAAGCTCCGCTCCTTGTTAACCATTCTCGGCATTGTCATCGGCGTAGGCGCGGTTGTGTTCCTTGTTTCATTTGGAAGGGGCCAGCAACAAGCTATGACCAACATATTTGAGAACATGGGGGCGAACGCTATATACGTAATGGGGTCCAGCCGTCAAATGATGGGCGGCGTCAGACCGGAGGGAAGTTTGACGCTGGAAGATGCTGAAGCCCTGACCAATAAAAACAAGGCACCAGACGTAGCAGCAGTAGCGCCTATTAGCTCCAAGATGCTCAAAGTAGTTTACGGCAACCAGATCAGGACCATTAGTATCCAAGGGTCAACCGTCGAAATTCAAAGGATATTAAACTATAAGGTAGCCAGGGGCACATTCATCAATGAAGAAGACCTGCGCAGGTACACCAGTGTGGCCCTCCTTGGAAACCAGGCAGCCAAAGATCTGTTTGGCGATGTCAATCCTATTGGTGAGACTATACGTGTCGGCGGACGTAAGATCGACGTGATAGGGATAATGGAACCACGCGGCGGCTTCATGGGGGGAAGTGCTGACAATTTTATCATGATTCCAATAACAACCATGCAATCAAGGTTCGGCATTGAAATAACCCCACAGGGTCACCCCGTGCAGACTATCGCTGCTGAAGCTGTCAGTACCAGTGCGATAAATAGCGCCAAGGACCAGATAACGCAGATTTTAAGGCAGCGCCATCACATCCGTGAAGGAGAGGAAAGCGATTTTAACGTAATTGATATGCAGGAGATCCTGAAACGCATGCAACAGACCATGGCCGTCTTCCAGGCGTTCCTCGCCAGCGTGGCCAGCATCTCATTGATAGTTGGCGGCATCGGCATCATGAACATCATGCTCGTTTCGGTTACCGAGCGTACCCGTGAGATAGGTATACGCAAGGCTATAGGAGCCAAGCGCCGTGATATTCTCAGCCAGTTTCTTGTGGAATCAGCCATGCTTAGCCTGTCAGGCGGCATAATTGGATTGTCGCTGGCAGGACTGGGTTCGTTAGCTATACAGGGTCAGATGATGAACAACATGCCGGTTAGCGCACCCATATCAATTGATACCGTATTGATGGCACTGATAGTGGCCATCTTAACTGGCATTATCTCGGGCACCTACCCCGCTTTCAGGGCGGCAAGGCTCGACCCGATAGAATCCCTGCGCCACGAATAACTCTATTTCCCCTGCACCAAAGAGAGGAATTCAGCCCGTGTGACCGAGCGCCTTTCGAAGATTCCGCGCATGGCCGAAGTGATCACGTTGCTTCCCGGCTTTTTAATTCCCCTCATAACCATACACAGGTGTTCTGCCTGGATAACGACTGCAACACCATCTGGCTTTAATGATTCCATGATCACATCGGCTATTTGCTTGGTCATCCTCTCCTGTAGCTGCAGCCGCCTTGAAAAAATCTCCACCACACGCGCCAGCTTGCTAACGCCGACCACCCACCCATTAGCATTGGGGATATAACCTATGTGGACCACGCCGTAGAACGGCAGAAAATGGTGCTCGCACATGGAATAAAACGGAATATCCCTGACTATTACCATCTCATGATGACTGGCTGAAAACCCAGTAGCAAGTACCTCTCTGGCATCCATCTGTATGCCAGAGAAAAGCTCGGCGTACATCTCCGCCAGCCTCTGCGGGGTATCCACCAACCCCTCACGCTTAGGATCGTCACCTATCGCCTCTATTATCGAAAGTGATGCTTGCCTTATTTTATCCAGATCAAACATTATGTCAACATCCTATGGAATATTTTATTCAGCGTTTGCCATATTTCTCCCGGTCGAGATATCTCACGGTATTACTATCTGTGGAGCAATAATTCTCACCGCCCAGATAAAGAGCAGGCCTGACTATGCCGAGGTCGAGTACACCGGTGCCCTTGAATACTTCCTCTGCCATATGGACCGCAACGATCTCGCCGATTATCCATGCATGATCACCAAATACCTTGTTCTCAATGACCTTGCATTCATAAACCGTATAGGCATCCCTTAAAACCGGGACATCCGTCTTAACCGGCCGGTCTTCGGCAAGATTAAACTCCGTGAATTTATCCATAATGCTGCCTTTGCTGCCACCGACAGATGCAATCATCTCCGCCTTTTCATATGGCATAAAGTTGACCCCGAACTGCTTGCTTTCTGAAATTAGCTGGTAGGTATATCTTTTCGGCGCCACGGATATCCCGTAGAGCGGCGGTTTGAAGGAAACGGAGCTGTGCCAGGCTACTGCCATGGCATTCTTTCGTCCAAGGTTATTGGCCGTAACTATGACAGCTATACGCGGATAATGTTGATAAAATTCTCCGGTTTGCTCCTCAACAACCTTCAACATGGCAACCTTCCTTCCGGAATATATTTTAAGAGTTATTTCAAGCCGAGGTGTTTCTCAATAGCACCAAGATCGGCGGGCAATTCCGGAAACGGTTTTACATATTTGGTCGGTATGTCGGGATCCTTGAGCCCGTTGCCTGTCACAATGCAGACTACTTTCTTCCCCTTGAAGTTTTGACCCTGTTTGATCAGCTTCACAAGCCCGGCCAGTGGCGCCGCTGAAGCCGGCTCGCCAAAGACGCCTTCCTTGCCTGCCATCAGCTTATAAGCCGCCAGGATTTCATCGTCGGTGACGCAATCGATTATTCCGCTGGACTCGTCCCTGGCCGCTACGGCGCCCTTCCAGCTGGCCGGGTTGCCAATGCGTATCGCTGTGGCTATGGTCTGCGGACTTTCTATAATCATGTTCTTCACTATAGGCGCAGCGCCCTCTGCCTGAAAGCCCATCATCACCGGGTTTTTATCCACTTTTCCGCTGACTTTCCACTCCTTGAAGCCCTTCCAGTAGGCGGTAATATTGCCTGCATTGCCCACGGGGATAAAAAGATAATCAGGCACCAAGCCCAGGTCGTCGATTATCTCGAAAGCAGCGGTCTTCTGTCCTTCTATGCGGTATGGATTGACGGAGTTGACCAGAGTGATAGGATTCTTCTCGGCTAACGTACGGGTTATCTTTAGAGCCTGGTCGAAATTCCCTTCAATCGCGATGATTTCGGCACCGTAGGCAATAGCCTGGGCAAGCTTCCCCATAGCGATCTTCCCCTTGGGAACAATAATTATTACCTTCAAGCCAAAGCGGGCGCCATAGGCCGCCGCCGAAGCGCTGGTGTTTCCAGTTGAGGCACATATAGCCTGCTGGCTGCCCTCCTCGATGGCCTTAGCCATGGCAACCACCATTCCCCTGTCCTTGAAAGAGCCGGTAGGGTTACACCCTTCCAGTTTGAAATACAGCTCGCCGATCCCGAGCTCCCTCTCCAGGTTGACCGATTTAACCAGCGGTGTATCTCCCTCACCCAGAGAGATCATCGGTGTGGCCGGAGTAATGGGCAGGTATTCCTTATAGCGCTGTAATACTCCTCTGATCATAGCTAAAATGCCTCTACTCTTATAAAGTTACTGATTTCTTTGACAACACCGAGCTTATCGATTACCTTAATGGCCTTTTGTACAGCGCTTTCCTTCGCCGGGTGCGTCATAATGACTATCTCCGCAGTCTTGTTCGAAGGATCCGATTCTTTCTGTATTACCGACGATATACTAATAGCCTGATCCCCCATTGCGGTGGAAATACGGGCGAGCACGCCTGCATGGTCCAGCACATTCATACGGAAATAATAACGCGTTTCGATATCATATATAGGTTTTATGCCGGAGGTTTTTTCGGGGATGAACCTGGGCGCGTTGTCACGCCTGGTGTTTATATTTTGCGCAATATTGATCACGTCGGCGATGACCGCGCTGGATGTCGCTGCGGGCCCTGCGCCCTGGCCGTAGAAAAGCATATTGCCTATCAGGTCGCCGATTACATATATGGCGTTGTACACGCCATCAACTTTGGCCAGCAGGGATTCTGCAGGTATGAGCACCGGGTGCACCCTCGCCTCTACGAGGCTGCCCGATTTCTTGGCTATAGCCAATAATTTGATTGCATAGCCGAGCTCACTTGCATAGCGGAAATCGCGAGACCTGAGCCGTGAGATACCCTCGTAATAAATCTCATCAAAATTCACATCCATGTCGAAGGCGAGCGAAGCCAATATTGCCAGCTTGTAAGCTGCATCCAGTCCGCCGATATCGTTGGCCGGGTTGGCTTCCGCGTAACCCAATTTCTGCGCCTGCTTGAGGGCACTGTTAAAATCGAGATTGTCATGTGCCATCCGCGTGAGTATATAGTTGGTCGTCCCGTTGAGAATGGCATAAATAGTCTGGATATCATTGGCGACCAGGTCACGCTGGAACGGCGAAATCAAAGGTATCCCGCCGCCGACGCTGGCTTCAAAGCGCAGGCCGGTGTGATTTTCCCTCGCAACATAAAGCAGCTCCGCTCCGTGCTTGGCCATGACTTCCTTGTTGGCAGTCACCACGTGCTTGCCGTTGATCAGCGCTTCCTTTATATAATCGTAGGCCGGATATTCGCCGCCGATAAGCTCGATCACGACATCTATATCATCAGCGTGGACGATCTTTTTATAGTCGGTGGTGAATATTCCGGGGTCGATATCAAGTATGCCGTGTCTGGAAGGGTCTTGTTCCAGGACAGTTTTAAGCACGATAGGGCTTCCCGCCTGGCGTGCCAGCGTCTTTTTCTTGTTCAATAGCACTCTGGCAACACCGCTCCCGATGGTGCCGATGCCCATGAGACCTATATTAATCGGCCGTTTCTTAAACAAAACCTTACTTGCTCCTGTTCTTTAATACGCGCTCAACGGCCCAGTCTTTTTGTTTTTGATCTAAAAGAATTTCAATCTTAGCATTCTTCATCTGGCCGCTGAGCCACTCGCTCAGACACTGCTCCGTAAGTTGCTGTCTGATGTTATCATCCAGAGGTCTATCCATCTGCTTATTTATTACCTCTATCAGCCAGTAGCCGCCCTTGGTTTTCAGGCTTTCGTCCCGTATTACCTCACTGAGAGTATTTGGTTGCAGTGCAGCGACAATGCGATCAAGCATCCCTTTTTCCATGCCCGGCACAATCCAGCCGAGGTCGCCGCCTTTATCCTTGCTGCTGTGCTGCGAGTACTGTTTGACCAATGCTTCAAAGCTTTCGCCCTTCGCTATCCTGGCCCGGACGTCCTCAGCCTCGTCCTTGGTGGCAAGCAGGATTCCCCGCGCATGTACTCCCTTGGTATCATCCTTTTCAATCACTTCTAAAACCCAGTATCCAAAAGGCTTCTCCATGCTTGAATCATAGATAGGGTCACTAATCACCTTTGGTTCCAATTTAAAGATTACATCTTTTAATACCGAGTCCTTGAGACTGCCAAGCTCGTAGCCTTCGTAACCCTTTGGTATCCAGCCCAGGTAACCCTTTTTTGATTGAGTAACGCTGTCCAGGGATAATAAACCTGCCATGTCTGTGAAGTTATCACCCCGAAGCAACCTCTGCCGGCGCTCGTCCGCCATTAACTTATTCTCAAGGAACATTGCCTGGACCTCAACCTGTTCTACGCCGGATGGTTGCTTGGGAAGACAATGCTGCTTGATGATTTTCTGTGTCAGTAGCAAGGTTTTTACCATATCGGTTGTTACATTGCTTTCCGGCAGCTTCGCTTGCTCTATTCCCTTATTTACCTCATCGTCAGTTACGGAGACATACAGTTCAGAGGCTTTTTCCCTGATTATCTCGCTTTGCTGTATAGCATTGGCAGTTATATCCACAAAACCCTTGAGTATATCGCTTGTCTGTCCCTTGCTATATATGTCAAGCATCTTGATGTAATAGTCCATGTCGAAAGACTTGTCATTCACCTTGATCACAGTTTTTTGATAGGGCATCACCTGTTCGCTGTAATAGCCGTATCCGACCAATCCAAAAACAATTACAAGGAAAACGGCGCTGACTATTATTATTATACTAGATAGTCTGCGCTGCCTCTCCCACTTGGAGATCTGGTGCCTGGTTGGGGTTTTTTCAGCTTTCTCTTTGCGGTGTTTCTTTGCCAATTCAGCAACCTCTCGTAAATAAAATTAAGGCAATTTACATTGCCCGCAAACGCTTGAATATGATACCATATTTTGGTTGCTCAGACACGGGGTGTAGCGCAGCCTGGTAGCGCACCTGAATGGGGTTCAGGTGGTCGTCGGTTCAAATCCGACCACCCCGACCAACTCTCGTTAATATCTTACATTCTTGAGACGGCCAAGATATTCCAATCAAATCGCTCTACCGCGATAAAACCGCTGCTGAATTTCTTTATACATGTTACTGTATAACATATACGTAGTGTAGAAGGAAAGCCTTAAGGATGACTGATGTCACTGTGCATTCAGCCGGATGGAGCAGCATTTAAAAAGGAAATGAAGCTAACGAAATGATCAATTAAGCTGCTTCACTACTTTAATAACTTGAATGATAACCGCTAAGTACTCTTCATTTTTCTTATAGGGAGCAATCATCATTTGATCTCCCTTCATCCTGATACAGAGATCACCTGGCGAGGCAAGCATCTCCTTAGCACATATGATGATGTCGCCTTTATGCACGACATCATCGTACTCAATATCATTCGATTTTATGCCTATCAACTTCATACCCTTGCCTCCATTTGATGCTAATTCCTTAGGCACAAAGGCGTGTTCTATTATATGTTTGCTATTTATATCAGTATATACCGGTACAATTGCTGGCAAAGACAGGGTGAGCTCGCTGAGTATCTCATAGGGCGTTTTTTTGAGCAAATCACTTTTAATATCTCTATTAAGTATGAGACCGTTCAGGTCATTTATGGGTATTTTCAAAGCTCTTGACAATTTATGTAACGAATCAACGGTGACCGATTTATAATCCCCCCTTTCAATGCGGCAGATGAACGACGCAGACAGACCGGCAAGCTTTGCCAGCTCGGCTTGAGATAGCCCTCTCTTTAAGCGGGTTTCTTTTACGTATTCGGATAGCATTTAACATCACATACCCACCCATAAACTATCAGCCATTTACCATGGTAAATCTTTTTAAAAATCATGTCAAATCGCCCCATAACCTATTGAAAATAGTAAATTTTCTGTTTAATATAGTAAACATGAAGTTGGAAACTGAACTTTACAAGATAATGCATCAGGAAAGCCTCACTAATGCTAAACTCGCTGCCAAGCTAGGCGTCTCTCCCTCAATGTTATGTCTCGTTCTGACCGGCAATAAGAAACCGGGGCGTAGGTTCCTCCAGGGATTGGCTGTTCATTACCCCGATATGTGCCTGAAATATTTACAAAGTCATATGCCCGCGAAAACGCAGGCAGGGTAGAAAATATGGTATTGAATCCGGATTTAATTTTAGTTTCCAGGTTTGCGGATAAGCAACAATTTACAAAACTAAATATTTTTCTATTACAATTGGCAATACGGGTCAAGTAAAAGTTGTACAATCCCACGGCCCCGGACATCTGCCTGGGGAGGTGAGGCCCGGGAGCCGCGGAAATAAACAATAGGAGGTTCTTCATGGACGGTAATGAATATACAGTGGGACTGGTATCTTCTCTTATTGCCGCTGCTATAATTTCTGCTTTCATTGCTGCCTTTGGAATACTGGGCTGGGTATTGTCACTATGCTAAAGAAACTGCAAAATACAAACACCGGCTGGGCAGAATTTTTTATCAAGTTCCCTATTGCATTCTTCCTGATAATGCCTGGTTGCATGGTAGGATGCTTCTTAATCGGTCTCAAGCTAGATTCGCTCTTAAACATTCATATCCTCAAAATAATATGCCCCGTCATTGGTTCGGTTATCGGATTATTTTTCACGGGTTTACTAATCTTAGCCGGGCATGCCAGAGAGAGCGCGACAGGGGTAATAAAGGACTTAAAAGCACAATCTTCAGGCGAGCCCGTAAAAAAACAGATGGTATCAAGCCCAAGGCCCGGATAATTCACGGCCTTCCAAGATAAATGAGGTAACTTACCAGAAGTAATGCAAGGAGGTGAAACGGTTAAGTAGTTCATCCTAGTTCTCGATCGGATAACCGGCATCCACCCAGGCGCCGTAATTTCCCAGTAGCGTGTAAACATTTTTAAAGCCAGCCTCTTTAAGTTTGTCGGCGCCGAACATGGGCGAGCCGAATCCATGGCAATAAATTAAATACGTTTTATCCTTATCCAAGCCCATAATGACACTTGAAAGCGCGCATTTGGGATAGTTAAGTGCACCCGGTAAATGGCCTTTTGCATAAAAATAAGGCGATATATCAACTACTACCAGGTCGCGATTTTCATCTATAAGACTTTTGACTTCCTGCGGAGTAAGGTGTGTACGGCTTATTTCCGGCCTTGCCCTTTGAAACACAAATCCTGCGGCTACTATTAATACAACTGCTAAAAAAATCGAAAAAAAAGTAATTGATTCTGATATCTTCATTCGAGAACTCCTGAATTTTTATATCGAATGATCTGATCTGTTTTCATTTGCTCGTTAATTTAGGAGAGGCATTTAATTCCTGCCGCTTACTAGAGTAAACCATGGGCAAGTATTCAACATCCGTTAGCCAAATGATTTTTTAACTGAAAACTATAGGTTAAAGGCGTACTTGAAAAGGCGTACTGTAAACCGGGCGTTACTTGATTTACTTTAATAAATTAGTTAATCGGATATTAAAAAGCGGGTTTACTCGCAGCAAGTAAATACTTGATGGCAACACCGTCAGTTGCTGAGACGAAAAAAAGCAGCTCGGAAAGTGTTATTCGTAACCAGTGGAGAGGTCGTTAAGCCATTGCCCCTGACTCAAGAATCTCCTTTGCTTCCTTTTCGCTTTTACCTAAAAGCTGTTTGAGCATCCAGAGGTTGTCCTCGCCAAGAGCGTGGGTGTAACCAGGCTTGCCTACCTGGTAGGCTACCGATTTAATTGGGGGTCCTATGAGAGTGAGAGTCCCTGCGCCCGGCTGCTCAACCTCGTTTAGCATTCCGCGTGCTTTAGTATGCGGATGCTCAAGCGCCTGCTTGATATTGTTTACGACAGCAGCCGGTGCTCCCGCAGCACTGAGCTTCGCCACCACCTCTGCAGCCGTATATTGCGAAGCCCAGTCCTCGATTATCTTCTTCAATTCAGGCTCATGTGCATTGCGAGTAAAAAGATTGTTGAACCTTTCATCCTTCATCAGATCCGGCATGCCTATACCATTGCAAAGATCCTGGAACGGCCCGTCTCCGGCACAGATTATCATCACGTAGTCATCCTTTGCTTTGTACGCATCAAAAGGAGAAATATACGGGAAGCGGTTCCCTGTACGGGTTTGTATCTCGCCGCCAACAGTGTAAGCAACGAATTTCGACTCCAGGAGGTTTATCCCCATATCGAACATCGCGATGTCCAGATGGTCCCCCAGTCCAGTTTTTTCACGCGCGAACAATGCGGCACAGATGGCGGTTGCAGCGGTCATGGCTGTACTAATATCCACCACGAGCGTGCCAGATCTCAGCGGGGGGCGATCGGGATAACCGGTTACAGACATCAAGCCGGTCATCGCTTGAATAGTGGCATCATATCCCGGCAGGTGAGATAGAGGGCCGGTTTGCCCATAGGCGGATATAGAGCACATGATCAGGCGCGGATTAACCGTTCTGAGTGCTTCGTAATCTATGCCCAGCCTTTTCATGGTACCCGGCGTATAGTTTTCTATGAACACATCGCAAACTGAAGCAAGCTCTTTAAAAAGAGAGACTCCCTGCGGCTTCTTCAAATTGATGGTTACTGTCCTCTTGCCTTGATTCGCCGCGCAGAAAGAGGCTGACACGCTGCCCTTATAAGGCGGGTAAAGGCGGGCGTCATCGCCGCGTCCCGGAGGCTCGAGCTTGATAACATCTGCACCAAGCTGGGAAATGAATTGCGCACAGGCAGGGCCGGCAACTGTGGTAGTGAAGTCAATAGCCCTGATTCCATCCAGCATCATGCCCAACATAACAAACCTCCTTAACCCCGTTTTTATTGATAGATTCTGCTGCTATTTAGTTTTATAACCAGCGCGTTTTGTGTGTGCAGGTTAGCATTTAGCTTTGCCTGAGTCAAGCAATGATCGCCTTTAATTTAGAAATGGAACTCATAATCCCCTGAGCAATTCCCTTTTTCGTACATCTGGCATCGGTCAAGCTTTGGATTTGCAGTAAATTTAAGTCCCAGTAATTCGAACCAGCACTCTATGCGGTACATGACGCCGCACTCGTATTTATCAATAACCCCTATGCGGCTCATGCCTTTATAGGCAAAACACTCGTTCTTCTCCCACTCCCAGTGCAACACGTTTTTAGGCTGGATGCTGAAATGAGATTTGTTGAACACGGAAACCGGCAGGATCAACTCCATTCCTCTTTTCAGGAAGTCCCTGATATCGTCAACGGTTGCGAATGGTTCATTCCCAAGCCCGATAACTTGCTTAAGCCTCTGAGTCTCAAACGGAGCCATCGCCTTTATGGCAGCCTTATTGAGCACATTGGCCTTATCGACACCGAGCTCCTTGCAGACACTGAAGAACCACATTCCGTCGTGGGTCAGCCAGCCCTTGCCCAGCAAATCCCGGATTTCCTCTTTTCCAATACTACCGATTGACCGCATATCGTTCCACCCCCGGTATTCAATTTGATAACAATATAAACCATGATATTTTACTTGTCCACAATGTATTCCACCTGTATCCATGCATCACAGTTCCCCTTTCACCTGTAAACGTTTTTAAAACCAGCATCAATCAGCTTCTATACTCCAGCAATGGAAGGGAAGATCTGTGGCAATAAACCAGCCGCAAAGCATATATATAATAATGTAAGGGCACCAAACTTCCTGTGGCGCATATTGGAAATCAGGCACTACCAAGTGTACCGAGGTCAACGGCGAGGCTGACAGGTTCGCTGGACATGACTATCTCCTGTTATTGGGACCTACGTGTCCGCCGCGCCGACACACAGGTCGGCCTCTACAACCCTTCCACACTGGAAAGCACCATTTCGAACTTGCCCAACGCCTCGTCAATCACCGCATCGGTGTCGGCCATGCTGGTGTACATACGCGAACCGGCCAGCGTGATCAACCCGTTCGCCATGTAGGCCGCGCCCATCTCTTCGATCATATGCTTACGAGGTTTCATTTCCCTCAACAGGCGAAATGGATTTTTGAAGTCCAGCAGCATTACACCGGAAGTTTCCAGATGGACAATCGAGCCCTGGTTATAAGCCACGAACGGCAGATCGAGGCGTTCAATAATTCCCTGCAAGCCTTTGGTGAGTCTATCACCCGCCTTCCCCGCAATGACAGGGGCGTTAGTGCGTTCCATTTCGAGCAGGGCGTAGTAGCCCGCCACGCACGAAAGCGGGTTGGCCGAAAGCGTCCCGCCGACGTAGGCGCGTTCACCCGCACCCCCGCCAATTCCGGCGGCAAAACGTTGGATGACTTCGGCGCGACCACCCACACCACCCGCCATCGGGTAGCCGCCTGTGATGCACTTGCCGAAAATTGTCATGTCGGGTTTGACGCCGAAGTAGCCCTGTGCGCCACCCATGCCAAGCCGGAAGCCGGTCACGACCTCGTCGAAAATGAGCAGCACGCCGAACTCGTCGCACAATTTGCGCAACTTACGGTTAAAGTCAAACGGTACCGGGCGCGTGCCGCTTTCAGGTCCGACCGGCTCGACGATGACCGCTGCCGTCCCGCCCAGCAGGCGGTTGGCGATAAGTTTGCATTTCAGCGCACCCAGGTCGTTCGGGTAGAACTCCTGCGTGTTGGAGCTCGCACCGCGCGGAATACCCTTGGCTTCCATTCGTCCCGTGCCTGGGATATGCATTCCGTAGACCATCGAATCGCTCCAGCCGTGGTACGCCCCGCCGACCTTGATGACCTTCTTCTTTTTGGTGAATGTGCGCGCGGCGCGGACGGCAGCCATAACGCTCTCGGTCCCGGAACCAAACATGCGGAACATCTCCACGGACGGCATGAAGCGGTTGACCAGTTGCGCCAGTTTCAGTTCGTATTCGTGGAACAGACCGGTCACAGGTCCGCAGGATTGCAGCATTTCCACGACCTTTTCGCGCACAGGGGCGTAATTGTTACCCAGCACGATCGGGCCGCCGGCCTGCAGGAAGTCAATGTATTTATTTCCATCTGCGTCCCAGAGATGAGCCCCGTCCGCTTTTTCGACGGCAATCGGGAACGGGTGGTTGAAGGCCAGGTTGTGCTGGACGCCGCCGGGGATAAACTGCTTGGCCTCATCGGTCAGCGCCTTCGAGCGGATACACTTTGTATCGAAATAACCGAGATATTCCTGCATCTTCTCCTGCCGCACCCGTCGCATAGGCTGGCGGACGAGAGCGTCCAGGCGGCGGTAAATATCGTCAACATCGGGGTATTGAGAAATCGCATATTGTTGCTGTGTTTCGGTCATGTTGCTTTACCCTCTTTATTTATACACCCTTTTTAAATGGGTCTGCCCATTGTTTAACTGTAGTTGCCAGCTCTTTGTGCGTCTTAGCGTATTCTTCAAGAGAAATTCCCTTCATTGTCGCCTCAATAGCCTGCCTGAATGCCTTCCCTCCGGCCACCGGGCCCTGGGGATGAGCGTGTATGCCACCACCAGACCCAATGACGATATCGTTGCCTAATTCCTGCATGACCTTGGGTACCATGGTAGGTGTTATGCCGCCGGATGCCATCGGCCAGGTTGGCTTAAGATTATACAGCGGGAAGGTAAGGTTCCTGGCCGCCGCATCGAATTTATCCACAATTACCGGTGCTTTTCCGTAAGGAGCCGGGATCACCACTATATCTGCGCCCGCCAGCCTTGGCAATTTGCCCAAAACCAGGTGCGAGCTCATGCCATGGTAGGGCGACATATAAAGGGCACCCGCTACATCCATATGTCCCAGTATCGGTACGTTTATCTTTGGGTCTTCGGCTATGGCCTGCATGACCGGCAGGCCGACTGCCACATAATTAATCATGATGGCATTAGCACCCAGTTCAATTGCACGACGTGCATTTTCGAAAACTTTCGGTACACTATCAGTTATATTAACGGTATATAAAGTATGCTCGCCGGTCTCTTCATACACTTGCTTCTCTATTTGCATATAACGTTTCACGCGGCCCGCCATCGAGTTAAATGAAGCATCAGCTATCAGTTCATCATCCTTAACAATGTCACATCCACCAAGGGCAGCCAGCCTAAAAAGCTCAGCACCCACTTCCAGCGGGTAACCGGTGCATGGCTTAACCATGTTATTTAGGAGTGGCCGTTTTTTCACGCCGAGTAACTTCCTGATGCCCTCTATACCGAACTTTGGCCCCTTAAATCCAGCTACATATTTCTTGGGAAATCTTATATCTACAAGTTTTATCTGGCCTCCCATGGAAATATTCCCCACCACTGTCGTAAGCATCATAGGGATTTGCTGCCCGATATTTACTTCAGGGAAAGCTATTTGTGCTACCCAGTTCCTATCCTGTATACCGGCAGGGACCGAGAATTCGTAATCAGGCAACTCGTACACACCGATTACTTTGGCAACATGGTTTCTCCGCACTTCAGGCGTCTCTCCCGGTACCGGGACCCAGGTACCCGTGCTCTGCTCAATCGCCAGTAAGGGAGCCAGTTTCGGCACCGGTATAAGGGCGGGATAGGTAATCGTATACGTCCCGATGATGTAATCCTCATAATCCACTCCATCGGGAAGAGCTATCGGTTGACTTAACATTTCATCAGCTTTCATTAACTCCTCCTATTTTCGTCAGCTTGGTCACACCTTTGCTTGTTAAGCTTTAAATAAAATTTACCCAGGTTTTTATATAAATCCTTATACGAGCAGTAAAGAAAATCATACACCTCCCGGTTCTGTTCCCGTGGCACAAACACTTTGTCAACGGTGACGACCTTTTTTAAAGTATCGAAGTCTTTATAAATCCCCAACCCAACAGCAGCTGTCATGGCAACTCCTACTGCCCCTGCCTCCTGGGTATTATGCACCGTTTCTATCTGCTTGCCCGTTACATCAGCCAGTATCTGCATCCATGGATGACCGAGGGCACCTCCACCTATGATCCGTAGAGATGGCAGAGGAAAGCCAAATTTCCTTTCCACTATTTCAATGATCCACCTGATGTTATAAGCTACCCCTTCATAGACTGCCCTTAGCAAATGCTCACGTGTATGTTCCGGAGTTAAATTAAGGAAACCGCCGCGTATATATGGATCTGAGATGGGTGCTCTCTCTCCATACATCCAGGGCATAAATATAAGGTAATCCGAGCCGGCCGTAACCTCTTCAACCTTGCCATCCATGAATCCGAATATATTAGTTATAGCTGGATCGGCTTTTTCCATTCTGCAAGCTTCATCACCGAGCCATCTCAGACAGCCGCCCGCCAATTCCATCTGCCCCAGGAGTAAGGCTTTTTCCGGATCAGCCGAATGCGTGCTGACTACGCCATCTTTACCCGTCGGCGTCTTTTTCGTTACCACTCCAACCCATGCCGATGTCCCTATGCTTATATGGCCATCCCCCTCACCCACAGCACCGGAACCCACAGCTGCTGAGGCTACATCACCCGCCCCACCCATTATAGGAGTCCCCTCAAGAAGCCCGAACTGTTCCGCTGCTTCTTTTGTCAGTCCACCCACTGTATCAGTGGAACGTACAAGTGGCGCCAGTTTCTTAGTATCGAATCCAACGTATTTGAAAATGGCCGCCAGCCAGGTCCTCTTCTTCAAGTCCAGCCCAAAACCGGAGGCATTGCTCCAAGCCATGACCATTTTGCCTGTGCTGCGGTAGGTAAGATATCCATTTACATCCAGGAAGCACTTCATCTTTGCATACATATCAGGTTCGTTTTTCTTCAACCAGAGCAGCTTGGGTATGCCGTCCTTGCCGCTGATAGTAGCCCCGGCGATAGCCAAAAAAACTCCGGGGCCAAGAAATTTATTCATAACCCATTTGGCTTCCTCAGGCGCCCGGTTATCCAGCCATATAATAGCCTGCCTTAAGTGGTTGCCTTTTTCATCCATCGGCACAATGCCCAGCATCTGGGTGGAATATGCGATACAAAGAATATCGGCTGATGAAACGCCTGTTTCAGCCAGCAGCTGTTTAGTGGTCCGGGTCACTACTCTCCACCAATCCTCCGGATCCTGCTCCGCCCACCCGGGGCTGGGGTACTTAATATCATAAGAACCGATACACTTGCCGTGGACACCACCCTCTAAATCCACCAGTACCGCCTTGTTATTGCTGGTCCCGACATCATGAGCGATTATATATTTTGTCATATGACCACACCCCCGGAATTTTTTTTATCCTGTCCTTACCAAAACCCCTGCACTATCATACCCAACAAATCCATTTGAATCAATACCTGTAATATCGAACATTGGATATTTTGACACGGTGGTGATACACCCATATACTTCATTCCTGGACAGAAATAAAGCGTCGTGAAAAATAATAAGTTTACGCCCTCCTACATTTCGCTATACGAATCTGGCGAATTGGAAAGACGGGCAAATATACTTAAGTCACGCCTGGTCAAATGTGATATCTGCCCACGCAATTGTAGTATAAACCGTTTCGAGAGTAAAAAGGGGTTCTGCCGTTCCGGTCACCTTGTTTCCATCGCGAGCTACTGCGACCATCACGGAGAGGAGCCTGTAATTTCTGGCAGCAGGGGTTCAGGGACCATTTTCTTCCGCAACTGCAATCTGAAGTGCGTATATTGCCAGAATTGCCAGATAAGCCAGGGGGAGTATGCCTCTTCAGATGAAATAGACAGCTTAACGCTGGCAAATATAATGGTCGATCTTCAGAATGAAACGGGCTGCCACAACGTAAACTTGGTCTCACCGTCGCATTTTGTGCCGCAAATAGTTGAAGCTGTCTGTCACGCAGTGCCATCAGGGCTTAAAATCCCACTTGTTTACAATACTAACGCTTATGATGCAATGCCTACCTTGAAGCTACTTGATGGGATTATTGATATATATTTACCAGATATAAAGTACGCCTCGAACGTGTGGGCGTTTAAATGCTCGAATGTAAAAAACTACGTAGAGCTATCCAGAATGGCAATCAAGGAAATGTACAGGCAGGTTGGAAACCTGGTCACCGATAATTCAGGTGTCGCACAAAAGGGATTGATCGTTCGTCATCTCATACTGCCGAACAATTTGGCCGGCAGCGGAGATTCGCTGAAATGGCTGGCAATGCAGGTTTCCAGAGATGTCACGGTCAGTATAATGTCACAATATTACCCCTGCCATTTAGCCAATAAAGAGCCACTGCTTTCAAGAAAAATCAATACTGGGGAATTCAGGGAAGTTGTGGAAATAGTTGAGGAACTGGGTTTAGGGAATGGATGGCTCCAGGAGACAGATTCCGCGGAGCACTATTTACCTGACTTCGACCGTGATGGGCACCCCTTCCGGCTGATATAAACCAGCGATGTCTTACATCCTGTCCTTGAGGTTCTTCCTGAATAACGCTCTTTTAACATTGCCGCCTGCCGACCCATAGATCTGCTTGATACGCGGGATATACATCAAAATAGGAACGAGGGCAATGCAAACCGCATATACAGTCAGACCCGGGTCTTTATATGCAAACCATGCCAATAGGGGAAACACAAGAAAAGATATACCGTAACTGAAAGTAGGCCAGCGTGTTATTAATAAGAGTAGCAGGAAAGACCCCAGGTAAATCAGATCCCCCACAGGGATGGGTATCCGTGAAGATCCGATGTCAATCCATATCACCCACGCAATCAAGAATGCCAATATACCTATGGCACAGGCACCACCTTTACCTCCCTTGAATTTGAGAAATACAGGAAAATTGTGGCCTGCAATCACAGAAACCCCGGCAACCATTTCGATAGGAATAATTAGATTAGCAGGAACCGGGAACAAATATGTTGCTATTAAATACGTGCAAATCAGGGCCAGCATGCCCTTCCCGATATCCGATGCCAGAACCAGCATGCCCGGCCAGAACCCTATCGTATAAAAAGCATTCATAGCGCCCATGTTATGGCTGCCGATCTGCCTGATATCAACGCCTTTGAAGGCACGGCCCACCAGGTATGCTGTAGGTATGCAACCAAGTAAATAGCTGATTATGCTGGAAATAATAAAAGCGAGGATGATATTAACCATGTCAATCACCTGTTTCCCCTTCCCATATTATAAAACATCGCTGGTCCAAATGTTTAGTCCGCATTAAAACCAGCGATGTTTTTCCTCTCCAGTAAGAGTGAATTATTTTGCTTTTGAGGGCATGGCTGCTACCGCATTGCCCGGTGTCGTTTTATCACCTTTTCCATTTTCTACCCATATCTCA
>Ga0163209_1000143_pt1 | contig 27990 bp, 20 predicted proteins | sample Kivu_160m_FD_113538 | JGI IMG/M metagenome (GOLD analysis project Ga0163209, IMG submission 113538) | Freshwater microbial communities from Lake Kivu, Western Province, Rwanda to study Microbial Dark Matter (Phase II) - Kivu_160m | ecosystem: Environmental > Aquatic > Freshwater > Lake ...
AGGATCTCCTCGCGGAAGCCTGCGGATGAACTCTCGGCAGAAAGCCAGAGGTCGTGGGTTCGAATCCCACCGGGCCCGCCATCTGTTTCCGCCTATCTGCGGAGTTTTTGTGGAGTTTCTGTCCGTTTGGTGCGGAATTATGGCGTATGATTTCTCCGCCGGAATTGGATTCCCGTGAAGGTTTACATTCAACGAAATCGTCTTCACCCTCATGGGACGCATGGTTTCGACGGCTGGAAAGATACAAGCATTGCTGGCGGATGGGAAGCCCCGAGGCTCCAGGGATATCGCGCGTGAACTTGGCTGCGGGGAAGCAGCAACGGCACAGGCTCTCAGGAGAGCTTGGGAGGGCGGCTTGGTCCTGAGAACCGCGCAGCCAATTCAAGTCACAGAGACAAGAAGACACGGAAGAGCAGGCTTGAGCACGAACCTCCGAAGCTATCATCTCTACACTATCTCGACGGGCGAGAAGGAGGATTCGATTCAGAATCGAAGGTTCGTCTCCTTCTCGAAGAAGTACTTGGACCCTCGTGGCGGAGGAGGACATAGCAAAGCGAAGACCATCCGTGACTTCCTCTCCTCTAACAGCAGCAAGGCGTTCTACTCGACCGAAATCGTGCAGAACCTTAAGGATTCAGACGTGAAGGTCCGGGACGTGATGGCATGCGTTCGTAGACTCGAAGCTCGCGGACTGGTCTACGTGCGTGGGTACAGGAGCAACGAGCGACAGACGCCTTTCAAGGAAGGCTACCTCGTGACATGGATAGACTCGAATAAGTCGAGGGAGAAAGCGATTGAGGAAGCCGTACAAAGAACCGACGACGCGCTCGCGGGTAGGGCGGCAACGAGCCCAATCATCCAACGTGTCCACCGCATACGCGACATCATACTAGCCACCACGAAGACCCGGGACATTGTCGCACAGTCATACTTGGCAACTGAGTTGGCGTGCTCGACTCACGAGTTGGACGGCGCAATTCAAAGAGCCATGCAACTCTACCCAGACCTCAAAGAATTGAAGATCTTCAACAACTACAGATACTTCTACCACAACTCAATGGCAGACGAGGATCTGCGCGCCGCTGTCGACTTGAAGCAGAACTATATCCGAGTCGAAAAGGGCCGCGACAACCGCATCGGCCACAACTGGGAAGCTGCCGTGGAATGGTTCGTGGACAAGTTCACCACGGGCGCAAGCTTCCGCGAACAGCCCCATCGAACCACAGGCATGGATTCCAGACGCATCACGCTACATCTCATCCGTAGCGTTGGCGGAAGAAGAATGAACGCGGAAGTCGACCGCGTCTGGATTGTCACGCCGGGCCTATTCTCTCCACCCACTACCTACGTGCTGGAATGCAAGTGGGGCGTCGTGAAAAAGCAAGACCTAGACGAGTTCCTGAACGTACTGCGGTGGAGTACAGACTTCGGCGTAGACACGCCTGACGGCCGCCAGCTCAAACAGGGAGTGACAGGCGTCCTTGCTGCAAGCGCCTTCAACCCGAAAGAAAGAGTCCGCGTTGGCAACCAGATAGCGAACCTGGCATCGTATGCCGGGCGCCTAAACGTGAGCCTCCTGAAGGCTGCGGACTTTAACGAGAAACTCCGCGAACGAGGATGCACCCCCAAAGTGACAATCCAACACGTTTGCAGGGTGGCGAAGGATGAGAATGAAGTTCGAGAATTGCTGGACGTGATATGGCACAGACCGGCAGATGCTGAGAAGACCGCGAGCGAAGTTGTCAGTAAGAACGAATCGCTGTATCAATTCGAGAGAATTCTGGAACAGTCATCGGCATGATGTCTATTCACGGTCCGGTAGATTCCCCGTAGTGCAGGTCACTCTCCATACCGTGTGCATGGTCACGAGCCTGTGCCCCAGCGGAGGTTACTTCGCTTCTGACTTTTGTATCTCAATTTTGCCTTCGGCTGTGACCTTGATGTGTGCAGTCGCTGTTTTCCTGAAAGGGAATTGCGAGTCGCGTGCGATTTCGAGTGGGATGTAGACCAGCACTTTTCTTGGCCTGGACCCGTTCTGAACGATAATTCGGCACGTTCCTTCTAGACCCATCGGTGGAACCCAGCAAGTAACGTCTAGAGTTACTCTTAAATGCGATCTGAGGACTATTGAGTTACTTGTTGAGTAACTTGTCAGGTAACTCTCCGGGCAGAATAATCCTTTCACCATCCTCGCTAGCAGGAAAGATACTTTGCCCCGCATTTTCTCCGAGACCTTTCCCTCAAGATGCGCGGCTCCGTTTCTTGGGACTGCATGCGATGACGGCACTGCGAGTGATCAGGCGTCACCTGCAACTTGGCTACGACCTGCGGGAAATCGAGAAGCGAGGCAACGGTTGCAGGGCGGATCTGATATTCGAAGATGCAAGCGGCAGACGACGTGTCTGCGAAGTCAAGAGCGCTAGGGTACTGACGAAACTACACCATATTCAGACCGCACTATACTCTAGCCCCGACTACGACGAGGTCGTGCTGTCGAACAGAGAAACAGACATTCAGCTGACAAAAGATTACATCGCGTCAGTCCTGCATCGAGCTCAGATAACACGTGAACTACTCATTAACCACGCTCAGGAAGCAGCTTCAACCTTCAGACCGGACGAAGATGTCTGCCGAATCTGCGCGAACGAACGCTGTTCATTCCTTCCGACAGAGGCAAGGAGGGGTCGATGGTGACCACATCGATCGAACGCAAGTCTAGTCGTCGGAGAACATCACACTCCGGCAATGCGAGACTAGTTTTCACCTTCTTGGATCGGTGAACGAGATGGCTATTGGAGAAGGTGTCATGGCGGCGATCTACGCTAGGACATCACCTGGCAACCGGTCGAACTACAGTATTGAAGAGCAGGTCAATCAGTGTTGGGAGTACTGCAACAGAAGGGGCTGGATCGCAAGTCACGTATTTGTTGACGAAGATCGGAGCGGCGGAACAGCTGACAGGGCCAAATTGCAACTGATGCTTGAGAAGGCGAAGGAGAAGGAATTCAGCGTCATCGTGTTTTGGAAGATCGATAGATTCTGTCGCTCTCTCGTCGACCTAGTGAATATCGAAAGAACTCTGCGGCAGTACCAAGTCGAATTATGCAGCGTCACAGAGTTTATCGACACAACCACCTCAGTTGGCCGGTTCAATTACAGAAGCCTGGCAAGCGTGGCCGAACTCGAAAGGGAAATCATAGGGGAAAGAGCCAGGCTCGGGCTATATGCATTGGCGCGCGAGCACAGGTGGCCCAATTCTCGTCCTCCCCTCGGTTACGAGAAAAACGATGAGGGAAGACTCATCGTCAACCAGAAGGAGGCCGACCTCGTCCGAAGAATCTTTGAGACGTACACTAGCACGAAATCGCTCCCTGGGTTGGCCTTCGAACTCAACAAGAGCGGCGTTCCAACGAAGAAGAATAGAAAATGGAACGCGTGCAGCCTGAGGGAGGTCCTGAGCAACGACATCTACGTGGGGAAGTACAGAGTTGCTGGTGTCGAAGACTACGTCGAAAAATACCGCATAGTAGTTGACGAGATCTTCCGGAAGGCCAAGGAGACCATGGTCAGATACAAGTCCGGGGATGCTAGCAGACCCCACATTAACGAGGACAGAAGAACGATGAAGATTGAGAAGGTGTTCAACGCCTATCTTGGGTTCCTAGGCGAGTTCGCAGGGGAGGTCTTGTAGGAAAGATTGGAACAGGATTTGTCTACCGTATCTCGCTCTGAGCAATGTCAAGAATGCGGAAGTACCAGGCAGACGAGATCCAACGGAGGGAAAGTAATCTTCTGCCCAGACTGCGGTGCGGTATTCGACGCAAAGGAAGCAGCCGGTATCAGCAGACTGCGAAAGAACCGTACGCGACACGTTTCGAGCGACCATGCTGGCAAAGGCGGCGGAGAATCTAGTGACCCTGCAGGCGAAACTGCATTGGACAAGAACGCGTTGCTCGACAGTCGGCGTCTTCTCGAACATCTACAAGAACGCATCACATGGTCGGACCAGACAGAAAAGAATCTTTCACTTGCGTTGCTGGAGATTAGCAAGTCAGCTGTTGAGCTGTCTCTTCCACCAGCGGTTTTGCAGCGAGCAGCGTTGTTGTACAGACAAATCGTTGAGAAGCGGCTCACGACGGGAAGATCTGTGCAAGTCCTATGCGCAGTCGTGATCTATGTCACGTGCAGACAATCCGGATCTGTTAGAGATCTGAGAGAGATCGCGAAAGTCGCGAGGGTCGAAAAGCAAGAGGTTATCCGACACTACAGGATCATCTCAAGGAAGCTTGACTGTTTTGTTCCTGTGGCAATGCTCACGCAATACGCACCAAGGATTCTCGTCAATATCGGCGTCCAAGGAAGATCAGCAGAGTTCACGAACAAGATTTTGAACGTCATACAGGGATCGAAAATCGCTTGCGGAAGGGAACCAGCATCCCTTGTGTCAGCGGCGGCGTATCTGGGGTCTAAGTTGGCTGGCGAGAAGGTGACACAACGACAGATATCCATCGCGGCCGGGCTGACGGAAGTGACGATAAGGAATACCTGCAAAGAGCTGCAGAGGGAGCTTGACTTCGTTATGTCGGTCTGAAAGGCGATTCGTCAGCAGCATTCCAATCCAAGAGGGTTAACTGTAGTGGTTCTCCATGATAGCCCCTAGTGACACCCTTCTGCATTCCGCGCATCCGTTTTCTCGCCTCCTTGAAGACCGCGACTGAAGCGTCAGTTGCGTAGCGCAACGGTCCTAGATCGACGAGAGCTTGGTCGCTCTCAGCGAGCCTTTGGGATGTACCTAGAGTCTGTTTGGATGTCTCCTCTGCGTCTCCAGAATGCTGCCCTTGTGTCTCGAAACAGAACCCACACCGCTTGCACGTATACTCCCTGAGCGCATGTGGTGTTTTCTCAACCTCGAACTCCATTCCTTTGCATGCAGGGCAGCACAGCCCCTTGAGTCTCTCCAGCTCTGACGGTGAAGGTATCGTTCTCTGATATTTGCATGCGGGGCATATGAAATTGGGCAGTCGAATCTTAAGCCCCTTTTCGGGTTTTGAACCATTCCCGACCATTTCGTGTCCACACTTGGGGCAATGGGGTTTGAGTATGTCAAGGACTTTCATCACTCGGTCAATGCCATGGTCCGCTGCCAGCTCGTCAAGAAAGGACTGAGGCTTCCTGCAGCTCTTCACCTTGCATCTTGCTCCTTTCTTGTTCATGAGAACTTGCACTTTGTCGTATGGATCGGCAGGGAGTATTGTCAAGTGAGGAGAAGAGATGTCAACATGCCCGTATCGGGGGAAACCTTTGTAGATGGGATTGGTAAGTACTCTCCTCAGCTTGTCGGGGGCAAACTTACCAATCTGAGCTGAGTATTTCCTAGAAACGTAGTCCGCCACATAGTTGATGCTCCCCTTTTCTAGGTAGGTACTGAAAATATCCCGCACAATCAGTTCGAGTTCCGGTTGTTTTCCGAGGACGTCATCCGCGTTTTTCTTATAGCCAAAAGGAACGGGCCCCACCCACTTGCCCTGTCGGAATTTCTCGAGCTTACCTCTCAGAGTTCTCTCGCCGATTTGCTTACTCTCCATTTGCCCTGTGTAACTTCTGAGAGCAGCCAAGACGTAGTCAATGGGATCTTCAAAGTTGTATTCTTCGCTGATTGTTCTTGTGATGACCCCGTAGAGATTCTTGAGGAGGTACATCAAGTGTGGCGTCTCAGCAGCGTTTCTGCCCAGACGATCCAGAGCGTAAACGTAGACGTAGTCGATTTTCTTCTCTTGGGCAAGCTTCCACAACTGTTTCAGCCCCTCACGGGCATAGAAATCTCGATAAGAAGTCTCAGTGTCTAGTATCGGATCGTGTACCTGCTCGACCCCGTCACGCTCCATCCTTTCCGTCAGCAGTCTTGTTTGCGAGGGAAGACTGTAGTTCTTCTTCTGCTCGTCGCTGCTCACGCGTGCATAGATCACCCCTCGTTTCCTAGGCGAACCATTGGACATGTCAATCATCCACGAGCGACTTGGGGGTCATGTCGCAGGAGGAATTGCGCAGCAAACGAGGATGATCTACAATTGCGTTTGGAAGCCCAGAAATAGCAAGGATGATTGCAGTACGCATGCGTGACAAAATCATCCATGCTTTAAGCGGGTTTCGAAAGGACCTGACGTAGTTCATTCTTCCGTCTCGCCCTCCAGTTTTCTCAATCGAGCCTCTGCCAGAGCTCTCTCGAGCAGTTTGTCGTGGAGGCTCTCCAGCGCCAACACAACAAGCTGCGCGTAAGTTCCACCAACGCCCTTCTTGCGCAAATTGTCAAGAAGTTGCCACTTCTCCTGAGGCAACCTAAGCCGGAGTTCCCTAGTGCCCAAACCCCACACCGGTCAAGGGAACCATAACTGTGGGGCAGGCATTATATACTCGGGTTGATCAACCAGAAACCTGGGACCAGGGTTGCTGTCGAGCCTGAGAATGAGAATGGTAGCCCTATGCGCAGAAGAGCCGCAGCGTTATAGCGATTTGAAGAGAAAACTGGCGATAAGCGACACTGGACTCGCGAAAGCGCTGCATCAGCTGACCTTGTCGGGGTTCATTGCTCATGAACGGTACAGATATGTCGCGACGCAGGAAGGTCGAGACCTCGTCAAAGAGATGACCCTGACGGAGGAAATTAGGAAACAGAAGCTCGTTCAGCGACTGCTTGTCTTGCAGCAATTGGTTCGCCCGAATGAAATCCTTGCCTTCGAATCCCTCCGAGCACTCCTCAAGCAGAAGGATCTTACTCTCACGAGATACGAAGCCCTCGCCGTCGCAGAAGCGCTTGAGGTCACTACGGACCGCGAACTCAAGCCCAACGAAGCATTGAAGATCTATGCGAATGCAATCAGCACAGCAGGTATCATCACCACTCCGGCAAAGGCATCATGCAGATTTGTCGTCACAATGAATCTGAGCAGGGGATTCAGCCTAGTGGAGAAGAGGCTGATGAGAGAGCTCGAAGATGAATACAATCCGAGGAAGAGAAAGAAGCTCGAAGAGATCCTAGAGCAAGTGAGGACGCAAAGGCCCGCCTTGATACGTGACGCGCATAAGAGATTCCTGAAACTTGAATTCATGTGAGCTGCGTTACCTCGCAAGCCTCATCATTGGAAAACCACGCCAAGTTCCACGCGCGCTTCTCTAGGCGATGCCAGGAATCCTCGTGCATACCAAATTGACATGACGAATGGTTTGAGCTCGCGGGCGTTGACAGGGAGCTGACTGATGTGGAGATCTCGAGGATCTTGCAATGAGTGACTTGTCATCCTCTCTCCTCCAGATTCCGTTTGGTTCGAAACGTGAAATGTCACCTAACCGGGCCCGCCATCACTTTCGAGCTATCTGCGGATCTTTTTGCCACTGTCGCGTCACTCTCAGAGTACCCGACATCCCGTTGCAGCTCAAGAGACTCTCTGGTAGCTTTTGTACACGTAGAACCCTAACTTCCTCTGAGGTGGCATTGATCTTCTGAACTTTGTTATCGCGAAACTTGTGCTGTCATCTTCATTCCACTCCCAGAACTGGTGGAGCGTGCAGGCTTCAGGTTGCACCTCATTGAAGATCTGCAGGTACTTCTTGATCCCATCAGCCTGAGCTTCTTGGCTGTATGTCTTGCCCTTCTCCGCCCACGCCATTCCCCCGATTTCGAAGGCGCCCTCAAAAGTTGCACAGCCGAACTCCGTGATCCACAACTGCTTTCGGCGCGAATCGGCGTAAGCTCTTAGTTCGCTGAGCTGCCTATTCATATCCGCAATAGGGCGGCCCGAGTCAAGATATTCATTGACGGAAATTACATTCAAGCCAAGGCCTGCCCAATCTATAGGAAGCTCCCAGTACCCAGCAGCATACGTCAGTTCACCATTGAACACTCCGGAAACCGCGCTCGAAAGATCCTCGAGAAAGTCATCGAGAGTGTCCTTCCAGCCCGTATCCCACTTGTCCATTGCCCTCTCTTGGTAAAAGCGAAGATCACTGCCGATGCCCTTGGTGTCCTGTGCCAGCTCATTACCAATTGAAAACACAATTCCATTGTGTCGTTGTCTCAGATCCTCAGCTCCTCGCGCAAATTCCACGATCTTGTCAAGGACTTCATCGCGCGTGCAGTCTATGAACCTTGGATTGATGAGGATCTTGTCGAAATGCCCTTGGTTGATAGCGATCTCTGCAACCCTGAAAAGGTAATTGTGGTCAGTCCCCGTGAGTCTTACGGCATTGCATCCAAGTTCGCGGTTGATGACGTCTACTAGTTCTCGTTTGAACTGCTCCTCGCTCAACCAACGCCTGTTGTCCCAGCCCTCGTACTTGTACTGGGTTCCCGCATCGTACACGATGCTCTTGAGCGGAACTTGTAGTTCTGTCGGTGGATAGATTTCATCAGGATCTACTTCAACGACCTTCTCAACATCACCGCATTGATCGGCACGACATGCGGACAGTCTCACGTTGTGAGGAGTCCCAATGGCGTCGGAGGATAGCTGCGTGGAGAAGTCCTTTGTGTTCGCAACCATCTTGTCATCAACATACCAAGAGTATGCAAGACCAGTCTCTATGCCGTCAGGGTTCTGAGACTTGTTCAGGAAATGGATGGTGTCGGCTGATGTTGGCTTGATGTAGCTGGGCTCGTATTCGAAGTCAGCAGTAGGTGCGGGCAGACTCAAGGACGATGTCTCTGTTCGAGTTAGAGCAAGTTGGGGTTGAGTCGAAGAAAGTGCAGTTAGGTAGTAACCCAGACCAGTAACGGCAGCTGTTGCGATGCCGGCCGCGGCATACTGCATGTACTTCCTTCTGGTCAGTTCCTGTGGTGCTGATTTCGGAGTATCTTCACCCAAGATGGAACAAGCTCCCTGCCGAATCAGGAACTCAAGGCGTCCTCTTTTCTCGGCCTCTGAGCGGCTCGGCTCCTGACCAATGAGACTACCATGACTGCAACAATGACTCCAATAGTGGCTAGGACAGCTGAGAGCTTGAGATAGTCCTGCTGCTGTTGATACAGTGTTTCAACCTGCAATGCCTGATTCGCCAGCTGCTGTGAACATGCGGAGTGAGTCTGTGCAGCGTCAAGCTCCCACCTTTCCAGACTCGTCACCGCCAAGTCATATTCTGCTGAAGCCGCTTCAGTTAGGTTCTCAGCCTCCGCTGTCTTCAGATCTCGCAAACGGAGAGCGGAGAGAGCGAGCCTTGCGGACTCTACAGCCTTCGCGGCATCATTGTATTCGGATGTTTTCTCCCGCACTAGGGACACGGTTAGGTCTTCCGTGATTCCTTCCGGGACATGGACTGTGACGGATTCGTAGCCGCTCACATGGACAGTGTAGTTGCCCGCGAACCCGCGAATCACGACCGCACCGCTGGCATCGGTGCGGGCCGTGCCCGAGGTCGTGAAGTTCGCCATCAATTCGCGCAACATCTTGGCAGATTCCTTGGGCTGCCAATTCACAGTGTACAAACCGAAGGAGTCAGTCCATCGGTGATATGGCATGGTCGATTCGTTGTCCCTAATCGACAAGATGCTAATGCCGGCCGCTTCTCTCATCCCAAAGGCAAATGCGAAAGTGTACTTAATCCAGAGTGCCTGTACGTGCTCATCGAAAACATGCCATTTCCAGCTCTTCACCCAAGATTCATCTGCATCAGGCCTCATGGATGCGTAGCCGGTCTCCTCGATGAAGACAGGCTTCCCCAGCCCTCCTAGCTTCTTCACGCAATCATAGAAGGAGGCTGGACTCCCCTCAGACGGGTAGAACTCGAAGGCAATCGCGTCTACATCCACGCCGGCCCTCAGGCAGAGTTCAGTAAACTGGAAAGGGTCCACGTCATCCTCGGATGGTCCCTTCCATGGGCTTGAGGTTCCAAGCATTATTGTTGCATTCGGGTCCGCGCTTCTGATCGCTTTGCTCACAACATCATCCAACTCCACCGCTTGCTGAATGGTCCACGCAGGTCGTTCGGAGAGCCCCGACACGAACACGGCGTGCCCGGGCCAATTAATCTCCCACTGAGTGATGTATGCTGAGATTGCCCCTCTATAGTGCGATGCCACATTGAAAGCGAATTCATGAACCAACTGTAAGTATCGGGCGAATACTGCGGAGTCACCGATGTGATCGAAATCCGCGTAGGCAGGCGGGCGTGGCGATCGTATGTAGTTCCAGTCTAGGAACAATCCTGAAAACCGCGCGAAGATGTGCGCCCTCTCGTTCTGCTTGAGCCACCGGATCGTATCGTCAGTTCTGCTGAAGTCATAGACCCCTAAAGTCGGCTCCATTTCCGCCCAGCTCAATTCTACGTTGCCACTCCACTCCAAGCCGAGCTGTCGAGCTTTGTCGGGATCGTAGATGAGGAAGCTGCCGAACATGAAATCATGGGAGGTTTGTCGATACTGGACTTCGCTGTCGCTGATGCGATTGCCTGTCATCTCATCGATGAACCGTACCTGGACGGTTCCTTTCCTGTTCTTCTCGACGTATTCGAGAGCAGTCTTGAGAAGTTGGTCTTCTCTTCGTGTGTCGATCTGAGCAACAACCAGTGGCATAAGAGCGACTTGCAGGAGCGTGAGCAGGAAAATGGAACAGATAGTTATCCTCAGAATCTTGCCCTGGATCACGTTTGGACACCTGTGTGAGTGAGCATGGCTGGCTCGTCAGCTAACTCTCTGGTAGCTCTTGAACATGTAGAAACCTAAGTTACGCTGGTACAACGATTCTATTCTTCCAGTCTCCCAGAATTCCTTGGTCGTAGCAACTTTGCGTTTCAAGAGACCAAAATTGTCCAGCTCATCCGGGGTTGGGAGTATCAACGTGTAGTAGAACGAGCCATCTATTCCGGCCTCGTTGAACGAATCCAAGTAATGTCCTATTCCTCTCGCTTGGGCGTCCTCATCATACTTTGCATCTGCAGGATGCATCCATCCATTGCCGCCAAGATCTACCGACCCTTCCCATGGGCAAAGACCGTACTCCGTGACGAAATACGGTTTGCCGTACTTCTTGTAATGTGCAATGTGTCTGAAGAAGGCACTATCGGGATCTTCCCATTTGCCGTATCCCCCGTACCAGTAGTGGTTGTCACCGAGGATGTCCAAGTCCAGCTTGTTCCACGGCATCATCCACTCCCACGATCCAGCAGCATATGCTTTCTCCCCTCCAAAGTGTGGTTCACATGAGCTGATTAGGCTTCTTAGCAACTCCTCTAGCTTCTCTTGAGCTGCTTTGTCATGCTGCATTACGGCAACTTGGTCAGATCTTTCTTGTCGATTTGATCCAGGATATATGTCGCTAGTCTCAACAGTCAGTTCATTTCCAATTACCAAGGCGATTTTGTCTGATCGCTCATACAATGGTTGAGCTTTCTTTGCAAGGTCAACTGTCTTGTCTATCGTCGCATTAGTACTCGCACCACAATACCTGGGCGACAGCAGGATTGTATCAAGACTACCTTGCATTGCTATTTCGGCCGCTCGGATCACATTGTCATTGTCATCGCCCATGATCCTTATTCCGTTACAGCCGAGTTCACGATTCACAATGTCAATGATTTCAGTCTGCATCTCATCTTTTGAGATGCCTCTGTTCGATGACCATCCATTGTCTTCTTGTATGCCGGTGTCGTAGCATGTCCCTTTGATTGGAGTCTTCATGGGGCTGGGTGGGTACAGGTTTTCCGGGTCAACTTCAACGACTTTCTCAACATCACCACATTGCTCGGCACGGCATGCGGACAGTCTCACCTTGTGGGGCGTTGCGATCGCCTCGGAAGACAGCTGTGTGGAGTAGTCCTTTGTGTTCGCAACCATCCTGTCGTCAACGTACCAAGAATAGGCAAGATCAATATCTGCACTGTCAGGGTTGCGAGACTTGTTCAGGAAGCATATGGTGTCGGCGGAGGTCGGGTTGATGTAGCTCGACTGGTAGTCGAAATCTGCATTGGGCGCGAGTGGATTCACATGCCTAATTCCCGTTTGAGTAGTTGCGTAGTATCCGAGGCCAGCAATCGCGGCTGCAATTGACCCCGTTCCAGCATATTTCAGAAAACGTCTGCGATTCAAGGTTCATGCGGCTCTCTCGTAGCTCTTGTACATGTAGAACGCTTTTCTCGGTTTCGGGCCGACCACGAATGGATCTCCAGGTTTGATGATGCCGTAGCAGTTGTTGTAGCAGTCGAAGAGGAAGCATCCGTCCATCGCCAACCCGAGCTCGTCGGCTTTGTTGAACATCTCCATGTACTTCCCAGTCCCCACGGCTTGAGGTTCATCATCTGCAACCAAGACCGTGGCTCCTCCCCTCCACGCGGCACCGCCTAAATCAAACCCTCCCCAGAGTCCGGTTCCAAACTCTGTGATGAAATACGGCTTGCCATACTCCTCGTAGGGTCTCACGTGCCGGAACCACATGTTCTCAGGGTCGTCTGGCTTTCCGTATCCGCCGTACCAGTAGTGATTGTCGCCGAGGATGTCAAGATCCAAATCGTTCCAGGGCATCATCCATTCCCATGACCCCGCCGTGTAGGTTAGTCTCACATCGGTATGCCTTCTCGCCGTGGCGATTAGACTTCTTAGCAGCTCTTCCAGTTTCTTCTGGCATTTCTCATCGTGCTGCTTCGTTTCGACCTCATATGTCCTGTCAAGGTAGTTGTCGCTCTCATAGATGCCTCTCGCATCCACAGTCAGTTCGTTGCCAACAGACAACACTAGGCTTCGCGTGTTGTCTAGGCTGTTCACGTCCGATGCGAATTTGCTGAGTTTCTCGACGGTCGCTTCTGGGGTGTGGTTCAAGTATCTTGGGCTTAGCAGCACTGTGTTGAAGCCTTTCTCTATGGCGATGTTCGCGCACTTGAGGATCCTACTGTCGTCAGCGCCGAACAACCTTATCGCGGTGCAGCCGAGCTCTCTCCTGATTATCTCGAAGTCCCTTTCGATGAAGGCGTCAAGGATTAGAGTTGGAGACCCCTCCAACCCTACACCGTAACAGATGCCCTTCTCACGCACTCTCAGTTGCTTTCTGGGGTATGCTTCTCTGCTGAATTGCCTAAGTCAATCGTTGTAGTACTCTAGGCCGCCGAAAGATCCGAGTGCAACAGCACCCGTTCCGACGGCCCATTTGAGAAATCTTCTTCGATCCATTCTCTCCGGCTTCTGCACTGAACATTTCCCAGCAGAGCTAGTGCCTTACGCGGTCCTCTGGTAGCTCTTGTATGCATAGAATGACTTCTTTCTGGAGTAACGATTGTCCTGGTTCCGCGAATTCAGCTTCAGCAATGCGAAGCTTTCGATATCTCTCTCATTTGCGTTTGCATCTGCAAGATTGTACCAGAAGCAAGCATCTATTCTTGCGCCAGCGCTGATCGCCTTCTTGAATAGATCCATGTATTTGCGGACAGACTCGGCCTGGGACTGCTGGCTGTACTTCTTGCCCTCGTAGTCATGCCACCCACCGCCGCCGTAATCATGGGCGCCTTCAAAAGTGACTGAACCAAACTCCGTCATGTAGTACGGGATAGCGAACCGATTCAGCTCCACGATATTTCTCACATAGTCATCTTCAGTCAGCCAGCTGAACCAGTAGTGATTATCAGATATGTACGCAAACCCGAACTGATCCAACGGTAACTCCCGCTCCCAAAATGGGGTTGCATAGGACAGGGGTCCCTCGAATCCCACATTACGGCACTCCTGTACCAGGCGCCTCAGGAATTCCTGGAGAGGCCCCTGCCATTCTGTCCTGCTCATTTCCTTGCCGACATTGAAGTTTCTATCGACCAGTGTATCGCCCTCGAAGAAGCCCCTCGTGTCCAACGTCGCCTCGTTAGCCACGATTATCGAAACATGCTGATTTGTTCTGTAGAGTTCTCTGCATTTGGACGCAAACTCGCCGACCCTCGTGACGGTCGTATCCACGTCTGCGTTTATGTATCTCGGACTGAGAGCGATTACATCGAACCTTCCTCTTGTGGCGATTTCTGCACACTGCAAGAGTCTGTCGTTGTCGCTGCCGTAGATCCTTATGCCATTGCAGCTGAGTTCTTTGTTTGCGATGTCAAGTATCTCGTGCTCAATCCTCTCTGTCGTGATGAATCTCCGAGTTGAGTCCGCTCCAGGACCGTAGTAGGTACCTGCGTCGTAGCAGACTCCTTTGATGCGAATGTCCGGAAATGATTGCACAGGGTAGTCCGGATCATTCTCAGGGTCAACCTCAACGACCTTCTCCGAGTGACCGCACAGTCCGCCACGGCATGTGGACAGTCTCACTCTGTGTTGGGTTCCGATAGAATTGGAAGATAGCTGTGTGGAGAAGTCTCTCGTACTAGCAACGATCTTTTCGTCGACATACCAAGAGTAGGATAGGCCGATTTCAGTACCATCAAGGGTTTGAGACTTGTTCAAGAACTGAACCGTATCGGCAGAACTTGGATTGATGTCCTTGGGCTTGTAGTCGAAATTAGCCGCTGGTGTGGACAAAAGGTAACCGAGGCCCGCAACGGCAACTGTGGCGATGCCGGCCGTGGTATACTGGAGGTATTTCCTTCTGGTCAGCTTGTTCTGTGGTAGCACTGATTTCGGCGCATCTTCACTCAAGATGGAATAAGCTCCTTGTCAAGTCAGGAGCCCGTGTAGTCCTTCATCTGCGATTTCGGGGCGGTTCGACTCCTGATTAATGAGACTACCATGACAGCAACAATGAACACAATCGCGACTAGAACAGCGGAGAACTTGAGATAGTCTTGCTGTTGCTGATATTGCGCTTCCGCCTGCAATGCTTGGTTCGCTAGCTGTTGTGAACGTTCGGCATGAGTCTGTGCAGCGTCAAGCTCCCACCTCTCCAGACTCGCCACTGCCAGCTCATATTCATCTGCAGCCGCCTCAGTCAGGTTCTTGGCCTCATGGGTCTTCAGGTCTCGCGAACGTAGAACTGACAGAGCGACGCTTGCGGACTCAACAGCCTTTGCGGCGTCATTGTATTCGGATGTCTTCTCTCGCGACAGAGACACAGTCAGATCTTCCGTGACTCCTTCCGAGATATGAATTGTCACAGGTTCATAACCGCTCACACGGACGGTGTAGTTGCCGCCGAATCCGCGAATCCCAATAGCCCCATTGATGTCCGTACGGGCCGTGCCTGAGGCAGTGAAGTTCGCCATCAATTCGCGCAGCATCTTGGCAGATTCCTTGGGCTGCCACGTTACGGTGTACAAGCCCATCGTGTCAAAGACGTGGGTCATAGATGTTGAGTATAGGCTCGTCGGGTCGGCGTCCCTGATCATTAGGATGCTAACTCCGGTGACTTCCTTCATACCGAACGCAAGTATAATGACGTATCTGAACCAGAGCGCCTGAACATGCTCATTGAAGATATGCCACTTCCAACTGCGTATCCACGATTCATCTTCATCTGGCTTCGCAGATGGGTAGCCGGTCTCATTGATGAACACGGGCTTTCCTAGTTTCGCAAGCTTCTTGACGTAGTCGTAGAAGAAAGCGGGGCTGCCATCGAACGGGTAGGCCTCAAGGGCTACCGCATCCACATCTACTCCCGACGCTAGGCAGAGCTTCGTGAACCGCAACGGGTCAACGTCGTTCACAGAAGGCCCTTGCCACGTGGTTGACGTTCCGAGAACTATGATTGCATTTGGATCGGCGTTCCTAATCGCTTTGCTCACGACCTTGTTCAGTTCAACCGCTTGGGCCACAGTCCACAATGGTCGCTTGGAGAAGCCGGTATCAACGGCGTGACCAGGCCAGTTGATCTCAATCTGCGTTACATAGACGGCGACTGTCCCCCTATAGTGGGCCGCCACGTTGGAGACAAACTCGTAGACTAAATCCTTGTACCGAGCAAAGACCGCGGGGTCGTCTATATGATCGAAATCTGCAAAACTCGGCGGTCTCGACGATTCCAAATAGTTCCAGTCGAAAAAGAGACCTGTAAACCGGCCCCACACACGTGTCTGCCTGTTTTGTCGCAACCAGCTGATAGTACCATCTGGCTTGCCGTAGTCATAGCCGTCCCTAGTCGGTTGTATCTCGGACCAACTCAACCAGACATCGCCACTCCACTCCAACCCAAGCCAGCGCATCCTGTCCGGATCTCCCCAGAAATGTGTAGAGAACATGAAATCATGTGAGACTTGCTGGTACTGAACCTCAGTTCCACTGACAGGCATGCCAGTTACTTCATCAAGCAATCGTATCTCGGCTGTGCCTTTCCTATTCTTCTCGATGTATTCAAGCGCGGTCTTGAGAAGCTGATCCTCTCGGCTTGTGTCCACCTGAGCCACTGCGAAGGGCGAGAGAGACGCTTGGACTAGGAGGGACAGTAAGAGGAAGACGCCTACACTCCCTTTCAAGAGTAATCCAAGCAACTGTCGCTCCGAGAACTCTTGAGACTTGCGTCTTCGCGCAATTGACTAGGGGTCCGTTCGTTCACACCTCTAGGCCGGGAATGCTCATTCACGTTGTTTGAGCACAACCGCCCCCGCGCTATCCGAGGATCCCTAGTGGAGGTTTCCTCCGCCTTAAGCGGAGTCTTAGCGTAGCATTCGTACACCCGGATTTCGTTGGTTCGAAACGTGAAATGTCACCTAGCCGGGCCCGCCACAAACATTACCCGAGTCCCGATTCCCGTCCGGCTCAGCCGCGTGCGATCGGATCCGACCGGTCCACCGCCAAACTCTTGGCGGGGCCCTCTTCCTATCGCTGGAATTATGACGCCTGTGCGACACCGATTCCTCTTGGTGCAGCAGCCAGAATGCACGGTTAGACGCTGACTCCCATGGAGAATGGCCGTAGATCTGATTGATTGCCAAAGTCGCAAATCGCGAACCGTGAGCCTTTGACATTCCTTGGGAACTGCAACCCTGACCGGATGTGGCTCATCTAACCACTAGATCTAAACGCCTACTAGGTAGGCGTCTTGATAGCACTGACGCGAGGACAGCCTAGGGACGGGCCGGTGTAGTTTGGTCCAGATTGTGGGGAATGCACCGCTGGCCTTTCATCTGATGGTGAAGCCGGTGGGGGGCCTGTGCAACCTCGACTGCAAGTACTGCTTCTACCTTCCCAAGACAACGTTGTATCCGGGCAGAAGACTACGCATGAACGACGAATTGTTGGAGACCTACTTACGCCAGTATGTCGATGCCCAGCACGTCCCAGATGTCACCATTTCATGGCAGGGAGGTGAGCCGACCCTCATAGGACTTGGTTTCTTCAAGCGCTCCGTAGAGTACGCGAGAAGACTCGCGCGCCCTGGCATGCGCATCCAACACACGTTGCAGACAAACGGCACGCTCCTCAACGATGAGTGGTGCAGATTCTTTCGCGAGAACAATTTCCTTGTTGGGTTATCGCTTGATGGACCGCGCGAGCTGCACGACTACTATCGCGTTGACAAAGCGGGAGCGCCAACGTTCGATAGAGTCATTCGCGCCGCGCGTTTGATGCAGAATCACAAGGTCGAGTTCAACGTCCTGTGCACCGTACACACCGCGAACGCAGAACATCCGCTCAAAGTCTATCGCTTCTTCCGAGACGAACTGACCGCGCGATGGGTGCAGTTCATCCCGATCGTCGAACGCATCAACCCTGACGGCAGCACGCTCCTGCAAGAAGGCAACACTGTCACTGACCGCTCGGTCAAGCCGGATCAGTGGGGCAAGTTCCTGATGACGATCTTCGATGAGTGGGTGCGGCGCGATGTCGGCGAAATGCATGTTAACGTGTTCGAGGCAGCACTGGCTTCGTGGGTCGGCGTCCCCGCAACAATGTGCATCTTCGATGAGACATGCGGCAAGGCGCTGGCCTTGGAGCACAACGGGGACATCTACTCGTGCGACCATTTTGTCGAGCCAAGACACCTGCTCGGTAACATCAAAGATCAAGACTTGAAGGAACTAGTTGCGTCAGACAAGCAGCGAAAATTCGGAAATGACAAACATGACCTGCTTCCGCGCCAATGCCGTCATTGCGATGTACGTTTTGCATGCAATGGCGAATGCCCAAAGAACCGTTTCATCCTAGCCCCCGATGGCGAGCCGGGGCTGAACTATCTGTGCGCAGGGTACAAAGCGTTCTTCAACCACATCGCTCGTCCGATGCGAACAATGGCCCAATTGTATACACAGGGGCGACCGCCTGCCGAGATCATGAGCATCGTCGCATTTGAAGACGCACACGCTAGTGTTGCCCGCTCTTAGGCACGAAATCGATTGGTGCATATTGCGGGATGAGCGGCTCCTTCTCTACGCTCTTCTGGAACTCCGCTACGATTCTGGCCATATGGCTCAGTACCCAACTGTGATGGATGGCCACATTCTCCCTTTCCTTCGGGTCTTCAATCAGGTTGAACACGTGAGGGGTTGGGAGTGTCTCGACCGGATCCCACATGTACTTCTGCCGGAAGAAGATCGCCTTCCAATTCTTCCATTTGACGCCGTACAGGCGGTCCCCATTCCAGAAGGGAAAACCTTCACGATTCGAATTGCCCTGTTTCCCAAGGAAGAACGGTCGTTGGTCGATTCCATCGATGACTCGGTCTGTCGGGATCTCGCCGCCAGCCCACTTGACAATCGTTGTGAAGATGTCTGTAATGTGAACGATTTCGTCGCTGACGCGACCGGCGGGCACCTGCTTAGGCCATCTGATCATGCACGGCGTCCGCAGCGAGCCTTCGCTTCCGGTGAAATATGAGCCTTCGAAGAAGCCGGACGTACCACGCCACGGAAGAGTCTCCTCAGCTCCGTTATCACCAAAGAAAATCACGACAGTCTTGTCTCTGATGCCGAGCTCGTCGAGCAAGTCCAGTAGTTGACCGAAATCGTGGTCCATTTCCATGAGAGAGTCAGCCCAGTCGCCGTTCCCACTCTTGCCTTTAAATTCGTCGCGCGGGACGGTGGGCAAGTGCAACATCGAGTGGCAGTAGTGAAGGAAGAACGGCTTGCCTGCCTTCACGTTCCGCCTGATGAAGTCAAAGGCGCGTTGCCGATACTCGGTATCGATATCCTTCCTCACATCCAGAGTCAGCTGCTTGACAGATCGCACACTCTCCCCCTTGCGGCCCTGCATTACGTACGAAATCGGGTCGCGCTTTGGATTGTACCATGGGTCCTCAGACCATAAGCACTCATCGTAGGTGCGAGGGAGCCCATACCAATCGTCGAAGCCATGGTCGGTGGGCCACCGTCCGTCGGTGTCGCCAATATGCCACTTGCCAACTATCTGAGTAGCATAGCCGGCTTCGGATAGGATCTCCGCTATAGTCCGCTCCCACCTTACGAGACCGCCACCCATTCCGTATGCTGGGACGCTTTGGTTTCCCGAGCGAATCGAGTAGCGTCCGGTCATGAGTGCCGAACGTGACGGCGTACACTGGGCTTCGGGAGCGAAATTGAGCAGCTTTGTCCCTTCTTCGGAGAACTGGTCGATTCGACCTGTGTCGGCTCCCCGCAGGATTCCACCGCCGTAGCAGCCCAGTTCACCGAACCCCAAGTTGTCCACGAAGAACAAGACTACGTTAGGCTTGCCCGCATACGCCATGGTCTCATTCATCTTCTCGGTCGTACTTGCCGTTTGCGTGACAGTCCGAGCCGAGCTAGGAGACGCGAATTGAGTTGCTGCAACCGCTGTTCCAACGACCGTAGCGCCTGCAGCGAACGATCCAGCCACTTTCAGGAAATCACGCCGTGAACGGGCTTTGTCAGCTTCTGACAATCCCTATCAGTCGCAGGTAGTCCGTTTCGATATTTAGCTATTCGTTCCTCTGCTTGTATGACACTCGGGAAGACATCATTATCGGATGCTCAGACACATGACGATGGCGTGCGGCGAGTGGCATTGAGCTACTGATCAATTGCCGGCACTGCCGGACAAGTTCGAATCCTGCGAGTCTGCAACCTGTTCCCATTTTGAGACCATTTTCAGCAATAGAATCGCCACGAACCTTATTGGGCCTGCCATGACCCTTATCGGTGGTTTCATGCCGGAGGCAGCGCTCGCAGGCTCTCCACTATCGTATTGTGTGCTGAGATTTCATTAGGTAGCAAATGCCCGCCCTCGCCGTATCATTGGGCATATATCCACTTCATGTGACTAGTCATTGACTGTGGTAGCGATGAGCGAGGAGACGCTCTGGACGAGGGCGTACGGCGATGAATACTGGGCGGACGTAACATCTCCCCTCTTCTTCTCACTTCTAGGCTACTACCTCACAGAATACGTGAACCATGAAGGCGCAAGGATCATGGGGTACTGGGAGATTGCCGACAAGGATCTCCTCAGACTCCACAAAGGACACATCTACTTCAACACCGAGGTCTTGGAATACGTTTTCACCTCTAACCCGAAGTTCTCGAGAACGAAGGAGCTTCTGAACTACTTTCCAGAGAAAGACCAAGAGCGAATCGCCAATGCAAAGATGAATGTTGGGAGAAGGATCTGGGCCGAGATTCGGATCACACTCCTAGACCCCGACGGCATGATTACCAGAACGGACAAAGTGCACAAGAAATGGGCGGAATCATTCCTTACCAAGATGAAACGCTTCGACTCACTTGATCTGAGGAAACTGACAGACGAAGAGCTCTACACAGAATACAAGGATATGGAGAACGCTTTCCTGAAGCATTACCGACTCATCCGGTACGGGCTGGTTACTCACAGCATTGGCTCGAACCTGATGATCAAGCGATGGCTGCATGATTGGCTTGATGACGGATCCGGCGCACTCTATTCAAAGCTGATCTCCGGTCTCCCCGACAACAAGACGATCACAACAAACACAGCGCTGATGAGACTCGCGGAATCAGCCAGAGAGAACCCACGAGTTCTGGAAATGCTCCGTAGCACCCCGTCTCGGGCTTTCGTCAAGGAGCTTGAGGGCGACTCTTCCATCAAGGATTTCTCAGCCAAGTTACGGGAGTTTCTCAATGAGTACGGCCACAGGTCGCACACTCGTGAGATGTATTTCCCACGCTGGATCGAGGACCCATCACTCGTCGTCGATGTCCTGAAGGCACTAGTATCCTCTCCTGAGATCGACGTTGACGCATTGGAGAAACAGAAGAAGGAGGAGAGAATCAAGGCCGAAAAGGAAGCTTTGGATAGCATATCAAAGCTCAAGTTCGGCTTTTTCAAGAGACTGATCTTCAAGACAGTTCTGAAGTACGCACAGATCTACCTGATGTTTCGAGAGAATCAAAGGTTCTACCTCGACCACACAATCTACAGACAGAGGCGCATATTCACCGAGTACGGCAGAAGACTGCTGGCAAGAGGCATCATAGACCACCAAGACGACATACATTTCCTATCGAAGGAAGAGATCTTCGCGATATCGAGAAATGAGCTCGCAGTCTCGAAAGAGACAATCAAGAAGAGGAGAGAAGAGTTCGAGAAGTATGCGGATCGGCTCCCACCGAAATTCCTCAGGGGCGATACCGAATTCGACGATGCGATTGTTCGCGAAGACCATGTTCTGAGAATCGCAGGGACAGGAGCAAGCCCGGGCAGAGTAACAGGAGTCGTGAGAGTCGTCACCTCCATCAGCGCCCTATCAGAAGTGAGAGAAGGAGAGATTCTCGTGACCTCCAATACCGATCCCGGGTGGACGCCTGTATTCCCCAAGCTCGGAGGCCTGATCACTGAGACCGGGGGCATACTGTCCCATGGCGCCATCGTCTCCCGCGAATACAACATCCCAGCTGTTACGGCGGTGAGCGATGCCACGAAGATTCTCAAGACCGGCCAGAAGGTCACGGTCGACGGAAATGAGGGCGTGGTGACTGTCCTGGAGGAGCGATAGTTTGGACACCGATACTCTGCACGAGTTCGGCAAGCACCCTGATTGGAACGAGAGTTTCTACTTCAACTTCTACGATAGGAAGATCGACGTCTTCGCATTCATGAGGATAGGGCTCAAGCCGAACAGGAATGAGAAATCATCATTCTGTTTCTTGATGATGCCGGATGGCTCGCTTCTCGGCACAAAAGGCGAGAACCCGGCTGACAACACGCAGTTGAAGGTAGGGGATTTACGTTTCGAGAAGGTCGTACCGGAAAAGAAGTGGCGGCTAACCTTCTCTGGGAGGGTGGACAAGCATGCGGGGAAGATGAGTACGCATGAGCAAGCGTCCTTCGAGTTGGACTTTGAGTGCCTTAATCAAGCGTTCGATTACAGGCAATGCGTGACCGGTGTGAAGGAGAAGATCTCAGAGGAGATTGCCTCACAACATTTCGAACAGTTTGGCAAAGTCACAGGCAGACTTGCTCTTGGAGAGAACGAATACTCCGTAACTGGTCTTGGAGAAAGAGACCACTCATGGGGCGTACGAGAGTGGAATGCGCCAAAGATGTGGATCTGGCTCACTTGCCAGTTCTCCGAATCATCCGCACTGAATGTGACCAAGCTCGTGATGGACGCGGGAGAGGTAGACGCCGGCTTCATTCACATCAGCGGCAGGAACGTTCCGATCACTAAGGTGAACATCGAAACCAGATACGATCAATCCGGCAACCCGAGAGGGCTCAAGATGACAGTCGAGGACAAGGAAGGCAGCATGCACGATGTCACTGCAGAAGTGATGCGACCTGCCGTGCTTCCGTTTCCCGGAAGAGATGGAAAGAGCCTTTCCCTGTTGCATGAGAATCTGGCCAAGTATTTGATGAACTCACAGGTAGGTTTCGGTGTCGCCGAGTACCTGATCAGAACGCGCTAGACTTCGCCCGACGGCCTGCGAGCAAGACAAGATGCTGACGAAACAAGTCCGGCCCCACACCTGAAGGCTCCAGCGGGACACAGACCGTCCAACCGTATACTTGCTTGCCTCATTGTCTGAGAGTGACTCTGGATTCTGGTCTCCTGACGAGAACCTTCGGGTGCTTTGCACCATGTTACTATTTGCAGTTGGTTTCCGCTCCGTATATAGGTCGGGATACTGACACACCTTGTCCGAAGTACTATGCCGATAGTGGAACTCTCCCCGAAGGAACTCAGGGCCGAATGTGAGCCGCTGGAATGCCGCACGAGCGGCGAACTCGCGCCTCTTGAGGGGATCATTGGACAAGACCGTGCCCTCAGAGCTCTCAACCTTGGGCTGGGGATAGGAGAAAAAGGATTCAATGTCTACGTCGCAGGTCCACCCGGTACGGGCAAGACTACAGCCGTGAGGAACTTCCTCGAAGCCATGGCCAAGGATCGCCCCATCCCTCCAGACTGGTGCTATGTGAACAACTTCCGCAATTCCTACGAACCACTACACATCAAGCTTCCCGCAGGCAGAGCTAAGATCTTCCGGAAGGACCTTGACAACTTCATAGAAGAAGCCAAGCGAGGGGTTCCGAGAGCTCTTCAGAGCGAAGAGTTTCAGGCGAAGAGAGATACCCTGATCAAGACCGCTGAGGAGCGGAGGAACAAGTTTCTCTCTGACCTAGGAGACGAAGCGCAACGAGCCGGCTTCGCCATACAGGCAACTCCGCTCGGACTAACACTGGTACCGATTCGGAATGGCAAGCCGATCAGTGATGAGGAATTCGCGTCTCTACCCGACAACGTCCGGAAAGAGGGCGATGAGAAGAGGAAGAGCCTCGAAGGCAAGTTCGAGGACGCTATGAAACTGATAGCGGCACTCGAGAAGGAGACTAGAGTAGCGCTCAGGAAGCTCAGCAACGATGCAATCCAGTTCGCGATAGGTTTCCTGATGGACAGCATTCAGAAAGCTTACGACGATATCCCCGAGGTAGCTAGCCACCTGAAGGATGTCAGAGCCGATATCCTCGAAAACTATGAACTCTTTGCCGGCCCACAGGATCCCGCTGCCGCTCAAGCAAAGCTGATGGCACCTTGGATGAAGGATCTGCCCTTCAGAAGATACATGGTGAATGTGATTGTGGACAACTCGCAACTGAAGGGTTCGCCGGTTCTCTTCGAAGAGAATCCCACCTATCCTAACCTGTTTGGAAGAATCGAGAAAGAGGCTCAGTTCGGAAGCTTCTCGACTGATTTCACACTTGTGAAAGGCGGATCAATCCACAAAGCGAATGGCGGATATCTAGTTCTTCCAGTGGAGGACCTTCTGGCGAATCCGTTATCGTATGACGGGTTGAAAAGGGCACTTAGAAACAATAGGATAGCCATTGAAGAGGCAAGCGAACGCCTAGGGTTCGTTAGCACTAAGAGCCTGACTCCCCAGCCGATACCACTCAGTGTCAAGGTCGTCTTGGTCGGAAAACCGCTCGTCTACCAACTTCTCCTTGCATACGATCCCGACTTCCGCGAATTCTTCAAGGTCAAGGCCGATTTTGACACCACGATAGATAGAAACAAGGAGAATCTGCGAAGATACGCTTCTTTCGTATGCACCATCTGCGAGAAGGAGGGACTGAAGCATCTGGAGGCCGCAGCAATAGGGAAAGTTGTGGAATACGGATCAAGATTGGCGGAGGATCAGAGGAAGCTCTCAACGCAGTTTGCAGAAGTCGCCGATCTCATAAGGGAGGCAAACTACTACGCCAGCCAAGACGGCTCCAAGCACATCAATGCCGGCCATATCACGAAAGCCCTTGAAGAGAAAGTCTACCGATCGAACCTGATCCAGCAAAAGATCATTGAGATGATCCAACGGGGGCTCTTTCTCATAGACACGTCAGGAACGAGGATAGGTCAGATAAATGGCCTATCCGTAATAAGCCTCGGCGATTTCGAATTCGGCCGGCCCTCAAGAGTCACCGCGAGCATAGGTCTCGGAAGAGAAGGTGTGCTCGACATCGAGCGGGAGGCAAAGATGGGCGGCCCCATACACACCAAAGGCGTTCTCATACTGGGTGGCTACCTTGCGAACAAGTACGCTCAAAACAAACCGCTAAGCCTCTCCGCAAGACTCGTCTTCGAACAGAGCTATGAAGGCGTGGAGGGCGACAGTGCCTCGAGCACTGAGCTCTACGCGATACTGTCCGCTCTGGCAGACGTTCCGATCAAGCAGAATTTCGCGGTCACTGGCTCAGTTAACCAGAGAGGAGAAGTCCAAGCCATCGGTGGAGTGAACCAGAAGATCGAAGGGTTCTTCGAAGTGTGCAAAGCTAAGGGCCTCAAAGGCGACGAATCTGTGATGATTCCCAAGAGCAACGTCCAAGACTTGATGCTGAAGGAGGAAGTCGTCAAAGCCGTGGCGAGCGGACACTTCCACATCTATCCGGTAGGCACCATCGACGAAGGCATAGAGGTCCTAACCGGAACGAGAGCGGGTGAGAGAAGAAAGGACGGCAGCTTCGAACCTAACACAGTGAACTGGAAGGTGGACGAGCGCTTGAGACAGATGGCTGAGAGCATGGCCAAATTCCCCGAGGCCACCGCGCACAAGAAACCCTCCCATCGACGCAGAAACGAAGAATGAATGCCGCAGCATAGTCGGGGGAGATTGCCGCCGGGCTCGTCACCTAAGCTACAGACCAGCGGCGAAAAATCGAAGAGTGCCAGACAACTGCCTTCAATCAGGCGTCTCGTCCCGCTTGATCCTTCTCGAATCCTCGAGTCTCCGAACCGCAGCCTCTAGCTCTGGGATGGTCATGTGCATATCCGACGAAGCCTTTGAGAGCGATATCTCGCCTTTGTTCTCTACGATGTATTGAAACACTTGAGCATCGTTCTCGCTGACTCGAGGAGAGAGGGGCGGAGGCGGCAAGGGCCTCTCTGTGGGCTGACCGAATTCTGCTCCGCAGTGCGTACAGGATGGAAGGTCTCTCGGCGTAAGTGCTCTGCATACAGGGCATCGCAGAACTGGTGCCTGTCGCTCTATTGTCGGGGAACTTCTCACATACACCATTGGTGCGGGCCTGCGCGGGGGAGGCGAGAAGAATCGGCGAAGACTCTCACTGGCCTGTCGAAATATGGCTTGAAGAGACGGTCCCTTTTGTGGGCTCATGGGAACCCTGCAGATGTCGCACCACCAATATCCGCGCACCAACCTGAGTCCGTAACCACAATTCGGGCATCGTGGCAAGAGGTGCGCTATGTCGGACGAGGAACCCACTTCCTGAAGGTTGGCTGCACGGAGAATCGAAGTCATTTCCTTCATAATACTTTGCAGGTCTTATCCAGAATGCCTAGTTTACGGCTGATTCCTTGATCGCCTGAAGCCTTTCTTCCAGGTACGCTGAGGGGGACAACTGATGTCTTTTCGCGACGTCGCGAATCACTTTCTCAACCCCAGAGGCATGCTGGATCGCCTTCTTGGGCCTAAGAGCGATCTCAGGGGGCGTGCCAAGCTTGGTGGCTACATCGCGGAGAATCCATTTGCGGAGACCGTCAGAGGGTGACCGTACTTTCATTTTCAGTGGGACCCGTAGGCCAAGTTCTATCATTCTTCTTGTTGCGAATGGCAGTCTGAGCTCGACTCTGAGAGATGACACCGCCTGCTCATCTCTCTGGTAGTTGACCTCGTAAGCTTGACTGATACTCTGAGAAATGGCGTCCTTGCAGGCCTTCGCTCCATGCTCGCCCAGGATTGTGGCGAATCTCTTGTATCCGCCGAACAGCTCGTCGCCTCCCTGACCGAGGAGAATCACGGGCCTCCCACTTTCGGCGGCGATTCGCGCAGTCCAGTATACTGCGACGGCGATGCTTACCTTCATCGGGCTCGGGTCCTCAACAAGCCAGAGCACACGATCAACAGACTGCTCCACATCGTCCCTCGAGAGTTCTCTCACAACGATCGGCAAGCCAATCGCTCTTGCCGCGGATTCGGCTTGGACGATCTCCCCTGTGCGACCAACTCCAATCGTTACCAGCATGGCGTCTATTCCTGCGTCTTTCGCGATCTTGGCGATGATCGCGCTGTCGAGTCCTCCGGAAAAGCCTACAGCAACTGAGTTGAGCCCTGCGGTGCAAATCGAGACCGAATCCACCAGCAATTGCAGGAGATCGTTTGTGCTCACCTCTGCGGCCTGTCGTCTTGCCGGGCTCTTTGCCGGCGGCTTGAGAATTGTTCCTCCTTGGCTTGCTATCAGAGAGGCTCCGGGTGGGAAACTCGCGATCTCACTCATTCCAATGGAATGCAGGGCTTTGCGGTCAGATGCGACAGCAACCAAGCCGTCGCGACTCGCAATGAAGAGCGGCTTCAAGCCAAGCGGATCTCTTGTGACGAGCAACCCATCGTTCTTGCAGCAACAGATCGAGTATGCCCCGTCTATATCGAATTGAATTGAGGGCAACTCGACCGACGTGAGTCTGTCTTGGAGGCAGCGAGCTGCCTTCGCTCCTCCGACCATCATGCGGTCGGCTACTACTCTCCCGTCGACGCAGAACCACCCATGCCCCACTCGGACCGGCCGCGGGTCGTCGTCTGGCAATATCCTTGTGAAACCGTACCCGACTGCCGCGTGTTGCGTGGGTGATGACACGCTAAGAAGATCGGGGGAGGGCCGCGACTCTAGGCGCTCGCCCCAGGCCACGCTCGCCGAGTCCTGCGCTCGATGCCGCATCCTACATAGCATCTTTGCGACTAGCCGAGGTGCATCAGCTTGTGACTTCGAGAATACCGCGGCAACTGCACCCAATGGCCGGCCTCGCGTTGGCAGGGCCTTTATACCTACATGGTTTTGATATGTCTGTCCCCAAGGCGGTGTTCACCAACGATTCTGCCCATCGATTCTGGTCGTTACGGTTCACCTGAAATGAGGCGCATCTTCGAAGAGGAGAACAGACTGCAGTGCATGCTGGATGTTGAGGCCGCTCTTGCACGAGCACAGGCAAAGGTAGGAGACATTCCGGCAAAGGATGCCGCAACTATCTCGAGGAAAGCGTCCACCAAGAGTGTTCGGCTTGATCGTGTAAGGCAGATCGAAGCCAGGACAAGGCACGAGACGGCCGCCATTGTCGAAGCCTTGTCCGAGGCTTGCGGAGAGAGCGGACGATTCGTGCACCTAGGCGTGACTTCTAGCGACATATTGGACTCAGCGACAGCACTGCAAGTGAGAGACGC
>Ga0163209_1000147_pt1 | contig 27645 bp, 31 predicted proteins | sample Kivu_160m_FD_113538 | JGI IMG/M metagenome (GOLD analysis project Ga0163209, IMG submission 113538) | Freshwater microbial communities from Lake Kivu, Western Province, Rwanda to study Microbial Dark Matter (Phase II) - Kivu_160m | ecosystem: Environmental > Aquatic > Freshwater > Lake ...
ACTTATAGCCTCCCGCCAATCGGCTTCAAAAACGAGGTCGATGATGTGTATGGGAACTCCTGCCTGGTCTAACGTTTCGGCTACATATTCAAGCCCCACGGGACTGACCGGGGGCCGGGTGACGTTAGTATTTATTAAGACAAAAGGTCTCATCATAAAACCTTCTAATTTACAGCGTAGCATGACAGGCATAGAGAAGCAACCGACTTACTGAAATCAAGACTATCAGTTGCCATTCGTTTGTGCTATACTATGCCCGTTTTAAAATCATCTCGTCGAGCATGCTTTATGCCCGGTAATGGCTACATCTTAGTTATCGACCAGGGAACCACGGGAAGCGCTGCTCTTCTCTTCGATGAGGAAGGACAGGTAGTTTCCATTGCCGATAGTGAAATAACCCAGATATATCCTCAGCCCGGCTGGGTAGAACACGACCCTAAAGAGATTTTCCGCACCTCACTGGCAGTAGCCAAGGAGGCTCTCCAAAGAGCCAAAGTGTCCGCCTCTAATGTTAAAGGCATGGGCATCACCAATCAGCGGGAGACCACCGTGGTGTGGGACCGCCGCACCGGTGAGCCTGTCAGCAATGCCATTGTCTGGCAGTGCCGTCGTACCGCATCGATGTGTGAGGCACTTAAGCAAAAAGGCTTGAGCGGGCTTATCCGGGAGAAGACCGGGCTGCCTATAGACGCCTACTTTTCTGCTACTAAACTTCGCTGGATTTTAGACCGCGTACCCGAAGGGCAACGCCGCGCCCAGCAGGGCGACCTGTTGTTCGGCACCATAGATAGCTGGCTTGTCTGGAACCTTACCCGTGGCGCCGTGCATATCACCGACTACAGCAACGCCTCCCGTACCATGTTATTCAACATCCACACTCTTGAATGGGATGAAGAGATTCTTAATATACTGGACATACCGGAGGCTGTTCTTCCCAAGGTGATGCCTTCCAGTAAGGTTTATGGTGAGACTGTTGCTGGGCTGCTGGGGAATGCTCGTGTGCCTCTGGGAGGCATAGCTGGCGACCAGCAGGCAGCCCTGTTTGGCCAGGCATGTTACGATGCCTGCATGGCAAAGAACACCTATGGCACGGGCTCTTTCATCCTGCTCAACACCGGTGATAAGCCGACTCCTTCCGAGAAAGGATTGGTGACAACACTTGCCTGGGGTTTGGATGGCAAGTTTACTTATGCTATGGAGGGGAGCATCTTCATCACCGGCGCTGCTATACAATGGTTGCGTGACGGCTTGGGCCTGATAAAAAGCGCCGCTGAGAGCGAACCGCTTGCCCGCTCCGTTACTCATAATGACGGAGTTTACTTTGTCCCTGCTTTTGTGGGTCTGGGTGCTCCTTACTGGGACATGTATGCTCGTGGCACCATCGTCGGTCTGACTAGGGGCACCACCGCAGGACATCTGGCAAGGGCTACCCTGGAAGCCATTGCCTACCAGGTTCGTGACGTAATAGATGTGATGAGCGATGAAGCCTGTATTCAATTGGCCTTGCTCAGGGTAGATGGTGGTGGCACTGCCAATGACTTTCTGATGCAATTTCAAGCTGATATGCTGGGAGTGCCCATTCAGCCGTCATCAGTGGCTGAGACTACGTCTCTGGGTGCTGCGTACCTGGCGGGGCTGGCGGTGGGCATGTGGAAAGATACTGCTCAACTCGCCCAAATGTGGCGTGCTGCTAGGACCTACGAACCAAACATGTCTGCCGACGAGCGGGAAACACTTTATTCCGGATGGAAACGCGCCGTTGAGCGCGCCCGCGGCTGGATAGAAAGCTGAGTTCATATCATAGAATAATCCACCTTCGGGAGAGAAACTATATGAAGAGAGATTTTGACGCTATCGCCAGGGAAAAATTCGACTTGATTGTAATAGGCGGCGGCATTATAGGCACAGGCATCGCCCGTGATGCCTCTCTACGCGGCATAAAGACTTTGCTCATTGAAAAGGAAGACTTTGGCTATGGTACCACTTCTCGTTCCTCGCGCTTGATTCACGGAGGTCTGCGTTATCTGCGTATGCTGGAGTTTCACCTTGTGGGGCAGGACCTGCACGAGCGAGAAGTTTTATTGAAAATCGCACCTCACCTGGTGCATCCCTATCCCTTCGTCATACCACTGACCAGCCTTTATTACCAGATAGCTCTGAGTCTGGGCGTGCGACTGTATGATTTCATGGCTGCGGGCAAGTCTATGCCCTCCCATCAGCATCTGTCGCGGCGTGAGACTCTGGACATGGAGCCGGAGCTTGCTGAGATAAAGGGCTTGAAGGGTGCCATAGTTTACTACGATTGCCAGGCACCATTTACGGAGCGTCTGGGCGTGGAGAATGTGCTCTGCGCTTCGGAGCATGGCGCCACCATCATAAACCATGCTCAGCTTGCCGGATTTCTCAGAGATGGTAACGATGTCTGCGGCATAGAAGTACTTGATTGTATATCAGGAGAGACTTACAAGGTGAAGGCGAGGCTGGTGGTAAATGCCGCCGGTCACTGGGTCGACTGTGTCAGGGATTTGTTGCGCAGCGGCCCGGCAAGCACGGTACGCCGGACCAAGGGCATACACTTGCTTACACCAAAGCTGACAAACAAGGCGCTGGTTCTCTTTTCTCCCATAGATGGTCGCCTTTTCTTCGTCATGCCCTGGCTGGACTACACTCTTATAGGCACCACAGACACCGATTATAATGGAGACCTTGATGCTGTTTGTGCTGACGAATCTGACGTGACATATATGCTGAAGGGACTACATCAGGCTTTTCCCAGGTTGTGTGCAGAAGACATAATTTATACTACCGCCGGCTTGCGTTCCCTGGCTCACATTGGCGGTGAAAGGGCGTCGAATATTACGCGTGAACACAAGGTGCTTGACCATAAAGGGAGGGATGGGATAGAAGGCTTAATCACAGTGATCGGGGGCAAGATAACCGCCTATCGCGCCGTGGCTAAGGATGCTGTGAACGTGGTCTGTCGCAAGCTCGGCGTGAGGGCAGAGTGTACCACGGCGGAAGTTCCTCTCCCCGGGGCACCGGCTGTGCCTCAGCCCAGGGTGGCGAAAGCAGCTAGAGATAGCGACCTTCCCGTTGAGACGGTAAGGCATCTTGCCGACCTGTATGGCTCACGCTTCTCGCAGGTGTTGAATCTGGTGAAGCATGACAAACGAGCCGGTCAGCCCATCTGCTCTCACTGCAAGGATATTCTGGCACAGGTAGAGTATAGCGTAAAAGAGGAAAGTGCCCTAACGGTAAGCGACTTTGTGCTGCGGCGCAGTGCCGTGGGATTTGAGGCATGTCAGGGGCTGGATGGCGTGGAGGCGGTGGCAAAAGAGATGGGGCGACTACTGGGGTGGAGCAAGCCTGAGCAGCAGCGGCAGGTTGAAGCCTACCGCGCCCAGGCAGCTTTAGGTCAGAAGTTCAGGACTGGCTTCAGTAAACGGCCAGGGAAGTCCACGAAGGTTTGACACTCAAAGCCAAACTGTGCTAACTTTTTAACGCTTGGCAGCGTAGCTCAGTGGCAGAGCAGGGGACTCATAAGCCCTTGGTCGCTGGTTCAAATCCAGCCGCTGCCACCAGAGTTATTCTTTCTTCTTTATCTTGAAATCATCTGCTACACTCTTGCCGAATGCTTCAGCTGCCTTGCCCACGTCTCTGAATTTAGCTTTGACATCCTCGTCCTTAAATCTGTTTGCCAGGGTTTTTGCTGAATCTGTAGCACTGTCGGCTAATTCTTTTACTTTCCTTTTAGGTTCCGGGTCGTCGAAGACCTCGCTAATTGCCTGACCAAAAGCCCTGAATATTTCGGCAAGGTCATCAGCTGCTGGTTTCTTATCTGGTTTCTCTTCTTGAGACATAACTCCTCCCCATTAGATATCCAAATTCAAACATATTAGAACAACGTCTGTTAACTATTGTCCTACTCGCTTGAAGTAAGCCTTAAAATTCGATATTCTTCTTACAAAGTAGAGTTATCAAATGGAATTCTTGTATTTTCTAGATGGTTTCATTGGCATTAATTGGTTTACCGCGCTCTTCATGCTGCTTACTGGCATTCTCTTGCTCTGGCTTGGCTCCGAGGTAGTCGTCCGTAAAATCAAACCCATTGCGCGCTACTTCAATGTAAAGGAGTTGGTTGTTATTATACTCGGCGTGAGCATCCTCTCCTCTTTGCCGGAGCTTGCCGTGTCATCCTTTGCTGCTCTTCAGGGGAAAACCGACATTTCAATCGGCAACATCGTTGGGTCCAATTTCGTGACCTTGACTTTTGTAACCGCTGTCGCCGCTTTGATTTCACCTCTAAAAATCTGCACCGAGATAAAGGAGAGGGAGAGTACCTGGATGGTCCTCTCAAGTGCTAGTATATTAGTTTTGGCTGCTGATGGAGTCTTGAGCCGTGTTGACGGAACTCTGCTTATCCTTTTATACGTCCCCTATATATTTACTGTGATAAGGGAGGCAGTCAATAAATCCGGAATGGGCAGGCAAGCGACCACAACAGTTAAGAAATCCGGCAGGGGGCGAGAGAAGATAATACCGCATATCCTCCTAGGAGGTCTCGGCATTTTGGGTATCATCATAGGTGCTGAAATAGCACTACGCGCTGGTGAGAATATTGGCGAACGTTTCGGTATCACGCCGCTGATTCTGGGTGTTTTGGTACTCGCCGTTGGTACCTCACTACCGGAACTTGCAGTGGCACTAGCCGCGATTTCTAAGAAAAAGTCGGATGTTACTATTGGTGAGATATATGCCTCCAACATCTTTACGGCGCTATTCATACTCGGTGCCTGTTGTCTCATTACACCTATGAGTGTATCGAATAATATCCTGCGCTTTGATATTCCCCTGCTTGTTTTGAGTGGGATAGTCGTCCAAATATTTATCACGACTGGTAGCAAATTGGTAAGGTTTGAAGCCTTACTGATTCTGGTACTATACATATACTTTGTGCTGGGTCACTTCATCATGGTGCCTAATTTGTAAGCTCTATTCCCTAATCCGCAGCGAAGGCTGGAACTAATTAGCTTTTGGTCGCTGGTTCAAATCCAGCCGCTGCCACCAGACCTCCATCTGTCATTGCGAGTCTACGACGCAGCAATCTTACCTCAGTATAACTCGTTGAGCGAAGTCGAAACGATTCAATAACATCCCGCCTTTAGAATTATTAGAGTACCGCAACTAAAAATTTAATTTGCGGTTCACACTTGCTTGTAGTAATAAACATGTTTACATAGAAAACATGTTGTGTTAAATTCCTTTATAAGGAGAGAAAAGCAAAATGCACAAACCGAGGTTCAAAGGTAAGCACTATGATGTCGGTTATCATCATGGGAACTTTATTTATAAAAAAGGGGTAAAGATAGAACAATATTTTAATCTTACAAAAGAAAAAGAGGAATTTGGTATTAAATGTATTGGCGAGTGTGAAAAAGTATTTCCAGAAGTTCTGGAGGAGATCAGGGGTTTGGCAGATGGCACGAAAACCGAGTATCAGGACTTTGCTTCATTCATATTGTGCATGTACTGTTTTGAGTTTCAAAACTGGTGTACATGCTTCGCTTTTAAAGATGATAACAGTATCGTATTCGGACGAAACAGCGATTTTGCAGTAAGTATAGAAGAGCAATATGAAAGTGCATTTTATAATCTGGAAGGTGGTTATTCATTTATCGGAAATAGCACCGCAATGGTACAAATGGAAGACGGTATTAATGAGCATGGCCTGGCTGCAGGCTTAACATTTAATAATCTGGAGGTAACTAAGCCCGGTTTAAATGCCGGTATTTTAGTCAGATACATTTTAGAAAAATGTAAGACAGTGACGGAATCACTGGAACATCTAGCTATAATGCCGGTAGCATCGGCTCAAACACTTACCATTGTTGATAAAACCGGTGATATGGTTGTTGTTGAATGTAATTGTGAAAAAACCGTAGTTATCAGGCCGAAAGATAATGAGAACTTTGTAGTCACCGCCAATCATTTCGTTTCAGCCGACATGCAGCAATACCAGCATAATGAAGAACTTTATGCAGACTATAGATCAAAAGATAGATATCAAACGGCTTATAGTACTTTAAAAACAAGGAACGATTACTCCATAGAATTAGCCCAGGATATACTATCGGGCAAATACGGTTTTATGTGTCAATATGATAGAAGCAAGGGATTGGATACAGTATGGTCTTCCGTTTATGATTTAAAGAACAATAAAATATACAGAGCAGAGGGCAATCCATCGAGAGTTAAATTTAAAAAAGATAACCGGCTTCAATTTTAAGTTGTTTTAACCTTTGCCCCTAAAACAGTATCTATATCTGATACGATTGGCACTCATAAGCCCCTGGTCGCTGGTTCAAATCCAGCCGCTGCCACCAATATCCCTAGAACACCTCATAAAGAACAAGGATTTACCCAATATACTCAAGGCTATTTAGCTTCCCCGATTGAACAAGCAATTAACAGCTTGCTGTAATAGGGCAAATTATCTACGAAGACAGGCTTTTATATTATCCTGGATGTTTCGAGCTATTTCTTCATCAATATTCGGCACGGGGCAACCATGACCAGCAGATAACCGATTATCCTGATGATAATTATGAGCGCTTCTAAACTCGCTGCCAGTCCCGCCAGCGTTAGAGCATGAGAAACGGCAAATAAACCGAAGGCGATGCCGATGTAAAGAGATACCTCAGGAATAGCCATTGCCCGGCCAGGTGCTGAGGCTTCGCTGCTACTGAGTTTGTGAAGAGCTATGTCAGACTTCCTCTTAACATACGCCCAGATGCCCAAAATGAATATTACGGTAGTCAGGATCAAATTGATAATAGTAATCGTCATTTTTTATACCCTCTTTAGTTTTGAAATTCAGCAACGTATTCAACACGGCTTCAAGCCGTATCCACATCATGTTGCCAGCCCGACATCTTACTAGCTTTGACCGACGAAGTAAATAGTACCATACGATCATAAACTGTACGGCGAAGACTCTGGATAACTTTATTACCACCATAACCCCGCCCACAAACCTGATTTATCCTCAGCAATCTCCTCGTTGCTTTTGATGGTTAATAACGAATCTGTATAAGTAATACGGGATTTTCTTGACCATTTGGCTACTATCCTAGGCTTTACTCGACCCTTGGTCGCTGGTTTAAATCCAGCCGCTGCCACTTATTTTTGCTTCACCTGGCCATTTTGCGCCTAGTACGGTTACTAGACTCCAGCCAATCCCTCTAACAACCCAAACTCTATGATAGATACAAGAACGGCGATACAAATACCGAAACCTATACCCTTCACTATTTCCCCTTTACGAGTAACTGCAAAACCAGCCAATGCTAACAGAGCTGCACCAATGACAAATATGCCCGTAATGAAAAGAGTGTTTGAGATGTCCGATACTTCAACGTTGCCAGTTGCGTTTTGCAATAGCTGGAAGACCACAGCAGTTACAGCGAAAACTAGAGATGGAAGTGTCACTGACAATATTGCGTATTTACGGGATTTAGATATATTCTTTCGAGGTCTCAGCATCCACGCAACAATGCAAACAGCGATAAATAGAGGAATGATAAATATCATAATCAATATCTCCTATTTCGTGTTTCATCTTGTTTTTATAATAGCACAACCTGTCAATCTTGGTCGCTGGTTCAAATCCAGCCGCTGCCACCAGTCCTTATCCAAATTGCCATGGCATATCGTCCCTTCTGTCATTGCCAGCCCATCTGCTCCCGTGTTGACAACTATATGTAATCGCCGTATCCTACAAATTGGCAAATGAGAAAGTTGGGTATTTTCCTCCCCATTCTTATGATGGCGTTGCTTATGTGTGCGGTGTCCTGTGTCACCGTGGAAGTTCCGGTGGTGGAGACTTATTACGATACCGAATACAGGACTGAATATAAGACTGAGACCTACACGGAAACTGTGGATGCCGTCGTGGACTCTCGGCAGGGGAGAAAATATCTTAGGCCCAGCGTAAAATGGTATACCGACCTGATTGTCTCCGGGTATGAAGGTTCAGGCGGCACATACTACTATGGCTATCAGGTTGACCCATCGGGGCATTCTAAAGCCCAGGTAGAAGTCCGTGTTTCGTCAGGTGCGCAACAGCAAAAAGGGCTGGTGCGGGTTTACGATCTTACCGGCATAGGCCAGATTCCTCCACGCCCAACCCCGTTCAAAGAAATTTGGTATCAGCCGGATGAACTGAGCTGGTTGAATAGCCTTAATTACGTGCTCAACGCTGCGCGCCTCCTGGGTGAAGTGCGCACTGGCGCAGGAATGGATGACTATATTATCTTTGATGCTGATAGAATAAGGGAATTCGGCATATTCGCCACTACCTGGCACGCCTATTCTATAAGAAGTGTTCAACTGGTATGGGTCGATGAAATAATGGGCAAAAAGACGGTCACCCTGGAAAAGCAGGTACCGTATCAGTCCCCCTACCAGGTTGAGAAACAGCGGATGGTCTACAAAACAGAAAAAGTGCCTTTCTGGCAGGCTATCTTGGGTAGGTAGCAGTCTCAGGATTGAGTGATTTATCAGCTAAATGACCTGCGTGGGGATTTGTATGGTAGCTAGTTCGCCTAATCGTTTTGCCGCCCTTGCCGGAATCCAATTAGTGGGTTCCCATGAGCCGTTACAGTCTAGTAAAAAGACTGTATAGCAGCCGTCGTTGGTCGTTATACCTATCTTGCAGCCATCACCCAGGTTGATTATTTCCTTGGGCTGCCGGGCTCCTGGCTTTTCATATTCAGTGCTGTACACCGTTAACTCCCTCACCTTACTTAACTTTAGTTTACCATTAGTGTAGAAAAAGGGAATCATCATTAAGTACTGATTTTAAATGTCTGATAGTACTGAGTATTTAATAGTACTATATGATTATCAGGGCTTGATCGTTTGCTTGACCTTCTGTCTGTGCTGAAATCGCCACGGGGCTACGTCCCCGCAATGACGAAAGGACTGTCATTGTGAGGAGCAACAGCGATGCGGGAGTCCGCATGGCTAATTACTGCGGTGCTAAAGGCTCTGGCACGGCATAGTGTACCGCTAAAGGTCATGCTCACGATTGAGTGGTTTGTAATCTAAATGCGCTACCTACTGCGATTTGTATAGTGGCTAGTTCACCTAATCGTTTTGCCGCCCTTGCCGGAATCCAATTAGTAGGTTTCCAGGACCCGTTATAGCCTGGCAACAAGATCGTATAGTAACCATCATGGGTCGTTATACCTATCTTGCAACCATCGCCCAAATCGATTATTTCCTTGGGTTGCCAGTTTACTTGATGTTCAGACTTTTCGGACTCAATGCTATACATGCTTAACTCTCCTTCACGTTAGTTGACTTTAGTTTACCATTGATGTAGAGAAAGAGAATCATCATTAAGTACTGATTTTCAGCACCTGATAGTACTGAGTGTTTAATAGTACTATATGATTATCAGGGCTGCGCCGGTCGTTTTTGTTATTGTGACCCCGAAGGCGTGGCAATCTCCCAAAAGCTATGCCATTAGCGGCTGCTGAATTTGATAGCCCGGTCATAGAGTAGCTCCGGATATGCTGGCCCCACCCTGGTAGCTGGCTCTAAATAGGCACGAATCGCCACAAAGGCAGGCTCATCAAGCCCGACCCCATGTGCTGCGGGACCCGTTGGCACTGCCACGCAGTTCTTTTCAGGACTGCAGCTACGCGCAAACTCACATACGTAAAGATATTTAGCCAGCGGGTTACCGGGCAAATATTCCTCGGCGCTACCTGTGTACTGTGTGCTATAGATACCGGCTACCCCGTTCCAGCCAGCCTCGCCGTAAAAGGAGCAGTTTGAGTACGTAGCCTTTCCGCTGGCAGCATGGTTGACACCATAGACGATAACAAACTCATCCGGGTCATCGCCCAGCGTAAAGGTATCGCTGCGCAGGTAGACCGTGTCGCGGCTTTCCCCTGCCACATAAGTCTCTGTCTGAATTGCCTCGTAGGATTCAGGAAGCCAGACAGAAGTTTCCAGTTCATTCGCTGAAAGGTCGCTGTACTTTGACAGTATAGCCCGGCGCAAATCATCCAGCGCGGGCTGTAAATCAACCTCGGTCTTGCCGGTACCCCTGACGCGTAGCTCAGGCGCCGGGAGCGGGTCAAGTTTTACCTGTGATTCAGGTGTTACCCGGATGGCTGCCGATACGGCATTCACATATTCCTGACCTGCTTTTTCATCAGCGAAAAGCGCCATGCGTTGCCCGAAGACAATTGTGTCGAACTCGGGACCCGTGCCCAGTTTGACCATCGAACTCGGGACTACATACGTGTTTATGATGTCCTCGGAATATCCTGCTGCCACCGCAGCGCTGCGTATGCGCTGGTCAATACCTTTATCAGCCGTGACGATGATGATAGTATCCTGGTTGAACGGGTTCCCCTTGGCTCCATCAGGGGTACCTGAAGTCTTAATGGTGAGGTTATTGAGAGGGTCATTAAAGCTGGTCCAGACCCATTTACGCTGCTGGTCTTTTTCATAGTATTTATAGAAGATGAATCCGCAGTAGCTGAAATAGACGCATTCCGGAGGGGTCTTGGTGACGATAACAAGTGCCTCATCAGGATTCATCTGCCATCCCTGTATCAGCCCGGGAGTGCTATATAGCCAATTTTCTATTTTCTCTTGAACGTTAGATACATCCTTAACGTCCGTTATGTTTACATTATCTGGGATAGCACCAAACACCCCTCTGTAAGGCGCACCGGCGTTATTGCCGGCAGCATTGGCTAATTTCCCGGCTTCATACAGTTTAACTAAATCCACATGGACAAATGGCGCCAGTTTCAACGTAAAATCGCTCTTCTCTAATGAAGAGCGGAAAGTGTCAACATCGCCGCCTGATACGCTGGTAGTCGTCATTGTGGGAGCACAGGATGTCGCTATGGATATGAGAATTAAGGAAATAATCGAGACTATGGTAACCGGCAATAATCGTGGCATTTCTTTACCCTCCTTATTGTGTTTGGAATTTTAACCCCAAGCTCTCTGCTTAGTCAATGTGACAGCGCCTTGACTTTCGCCACGTCATCCTTTTTTGTAATTGCGAGCCCTTCTGAAGGGCGTGGCAATCTCAGTCATTTTCTCTGTCATTCTGAGGGAGTCCTTCCTAAATGGGAAGGACGACCGAAGAATCTTGGTGGGGGAGTAAATTGAGATTCTTCCCCTTCACTTTGTTCAGGGTCAGAATGACATGACGTAGATTGAGATCGCCACAGGGCTACGCCCGCGCCATGACAGGGGAAATTTGGCTAAGTGCTTGACTTTCGCCAAGCCGTGGCTTATCGTAGAGCTGCGTACCGATTCGGGGGCATAGGCTGAAATGGGCGGACGAGACAGTTTCATACTGGAGCTTATCTATTTTGCGGTAGGTTGCGCCGCATTAGGCATAGTAATAACCTTCATCATGGTTTATCTCTGCCAATATTTCGGCATCGATATATACAAGAACCTGTGGCTGCTGCTGGTGCCCCTGTTTTCATCGATTGTCCTGAATATCGCCTTTATCGAGCTGTACCGCAAGTACAGGAAGAAATAGCCGTTAATACGGGCTAGTACTAAGTTGCGGTAATAGGCGTAATTCTTTCCCCCTTCGCGGTAATAGGCATAATTCTTTCCCCCTCCGCGGTAATAGGCATAATTATTTCCCCCTCCGCGGTAATAGGCATAATTATTTCCCCTCCGCGGTAATAAGCATAATTATTTCTCGTCCATGGTGAGCTTGTCGAACCATGAGATTTTGCCCTTCGACAGGCTCAGGGTGAGTGGGGGTGAGGTAGGCTCAGGGTGAGCGTAACCGTGGCAGCCTTTATATTGCGGTCTTCATTGCAACTAAGTACTATTTTATTTGAACGGGTATTCTTTCCCCTTTTCCTTACCTATAGTCTGCAGCATCTCCAGTTCATTGGAGAAAACGGTGGGAGCTTCGTCGGGCGATTTTTTGACCATGGAAATCGACCCTGTGGGACACGTAGACACGCAAAGCCCGCAGCCGATGCATTTTTCCCTGTTGATTACGCTAAGGTCGCCTTCGATTTTGATGGCGTTTACCTGGCACCGGTCCATGCAGACCAGACAGGCGATACAGGTGTCGACATCTTTCGTGGCGTAGTAGTTCGACCTGACTATGAACCCCGGGCTGTCGTATTTCGTTATGCTGGCTAAAGCCTTGCAGCAGCAGCCGCAGCAGTTGCATATAAATATCTTGTTGGCGGCGTGGTTTGAGGAAAAGTGAATCAAGCCGTCATCCTCGGCTTTCTGAAGTATCTTTTTTGCCTCCTCCTTTGAAATCTCCCTGCCCAGTCCGTTCTCGATGTAGAAATCAGCCGCCGGCCCGAAGCTCATGCAAGCCTCCAGCAGCTTGTCGCAGCCCTTTCCCAGCATTCTGGCTTCTTTCCGGCAAATGCAGTCGGCAACGGCGAACCTGGTGTTTGATTCGATAATCTGCGAGACCTGTTCGTATGGCTGAACCTCGCTGCCGCCCTGTATCTCCTTCTCCACGGGAATGACGCGGAATCCGCCAGTTTTTGAGCTTCTCCAGGCAGGTATCATTCCCTCCTGGTAGAACCTCTCGTACAGTTCGATGTCTTCCAGGGTCATGCTGTTCATCTGGAACTCCCAGATTCCCACCATCCACGGCATCAGGAAATAGTAAATCTCTTTATCAGGCGCTCTATAGCGCATTATAAGCCCCCGTTTCGACATGTCGTACAGTGTTTCTCCCAGTTCAGCTTCGTCCTTCCCCGCCCTCTGTGCTATAGCCGATACCTTTTCCGGGCGGGGTCCCAGGTGCAGCATAATCCCGGCTTCATCCTGCGTAAACAGGTGCTGCAGCACTTCTATATCCACGCCGCTATCGGTTTTAGGGAACCCCTGGGGGAACATGTCCAGTCTCTTGCGAAGTCTCTCATAAACGTCAGCCATTTCAGTCTCCTTCTGCAGTTCTCTCCCCTATTCCGGGGGCAATTTAGAACACAATCTCGGTGTTTGTTGCCTGGTGGCAAAAAACACGTTGCGGTAGTTTATATTCGAGCTATAAGCCCACATAGCGGTTACGAAGCTTCCGGTATCACGCCAGGTCTTTGCGAACTTGCGCCAGATAGACCGGCGACTAAGAAGTCGGCATACGCTCTGGGAGTATGTCTCTGTAAGTTCGTATGGCTCCATGGAGAGTGGCCGGTGGGTAACTTCTGTCATATCGTAGTGGTCCCAGTCGACCGGGAAGTTGGTGTAAAGAAGCCGTTTTTCGTCCAGCAACTTGCTGAACAGTCGTGTTCCCGGCAATGGTGTCAGGTATGTCGTCTGCATTACGTCTATTCCGTTGCTAAGAATGTAGTCGGTACGGCGGCGTAGAGCCTCCGGCGTATCACTATCCATACCGTATATGAAGGCTCCCAGTACAGCGATGCCGTGACTCTTGATGCGTCGAAACACCTCTTCATATGTATCGACTTTCATCTTCAAGTTTAATTTCTTATTTACCTCTTCAAGTGCATCAATAGTCTCCGCCTCCACTCCCAGGAAGACCATGCGGCAGCCGCTTTTTGCAGCGCATTCAAGCACGTCCTCGTTATCGGCAAAGTTCATCGATGCCTGGCAGAACCAATCCTTCTTTATTCCACGCTCGCTTATCCTCCTAAACAAAGCAACGGCGCGCTCCGCTGCCTGCTTGCCGTAGCCGATTATGTTATCGTCCAGAAAGAAAACCATTTTCTGAGGAATAGTTTCCAGTTCATCCAGTACCTCTTCTACCGGTCGCTGCCGGTACCTACGGCCGTTGAAAGCGGTAGCGGAGCAGAACTCACAGTCCATCGGGCAACCGCGTGCGGTCTGAATCGAGCCGAACCTGTAGCCGGGATGAAAGAGGTCATGCCTTGGTTTAGGTATTCCTTTCAAGTCCGACCACTCCCCTCGATAAATTTTTTGAAGCCGGCAGGCTTCAAAATCGGCGATGACTCTAGCCCAAACAGTTTCCGCTTCACCGCTAACTACGGTATCCACATATTGCAGGGCTTCGTCGGGCAGCATTGAAGCATGTATCCCACCCAGTAGTGTTGGTATACCCTTGCCTCGATAGAGACCGGCGATTTCATAAGCCCTGTTAATAGATGCAGTAAAGGCAGTTAGTCCTACCATGTCAGCATCCATGTAGTCGAATGGTTCGAAGTTCTCGTCAATAATTTTTATATCCCAGTCACTGGGAGTCAGTGCCGCCACGATACCAAGTCCCAGCGGCGGAAAACGGGAATTTGTGTTTATGGTCAGTCCCGCTCTGCGAGGATTGACCGGATTTATCAGCAGTAATCTCTTGCCCATCATCTCGTCCTATACATAGCTCCAGGACGATCCTAATCACCGCGCCTTAGAGCTACCAGTAGTACGCCGGGTCCTCCGTGAACACCCAGAGAGGGTCCCAGCGGCGCTACCAGTATTCTATCCTCAGGTAAAACCGCCCCTAGCCTTTCACGGAGCTTCATAGCCTCTTCAATGATCGCACTATGGACTATAGCCAGGTCACGTATCGGTGAATTCTTCCTCACAAAATCGAATATTCTATCAACGCCTTTAGAATAGGCAATGGCCATACCAGCCATAGCCACTTCACCATTCCTAAATGTGAGCATAGGTTTGACATTAAGTATGCTTGCCACGTTACCAAACGACTTATTGATGCGGCCTCCTGCAATTACGTATTTTAGAGTAGCGAAGATACCAAGCATACGTATCTGGCTTATTGCCTTTTCCGCTTCCCCAACCACACCCTCTAGCTTGCCTCCCGCCTTGGCTACCCTTGCAGCCGCTATGGTGACAAGCCCCAGCCCCATTGAGTTATACTGAGAATCGATCACTTCGATAGGCAGCTTCTGTTCCATCACTTGTTTTGCTAAAACCGCAGATTGGTAAGTGCCACTGAGCTTGGATGAGATATGTATCGAAACTATGCCCTCGGAATCACCTGCCAGTGATTGATATACTTTTGCAAAGTCTCCCGGAGGAGGCTGTGAGGTAGTGGGAAGATGAGTTGAAGCGGAGAGTCTCCGGTAGAATTCATCCGCGTCGATATCTATTCCATCGCGTAGCGTTTCGCCGTCCCATTCAATGTAGGCGGGTACGATTTCAATATTCAGGTCCCGGGCGACATCTCGTGGGATGTCGGAAGTGCTGTCTGTAACAACTTTGACCATGCTCCACCTCTCTGCAACATCTAAATATTACAGGATATGCTAATATAGAAACAATCCATAAACTACGCCCAAAGCCTCCCGCTATTTACCCGAGGCTTCAAGTAGTTACCCCTATATTTAGAAGCCGGTTTATCATTGAGTTAAGCTGTGCTTAGTAGTATCATATCAGTAGAGCTTTTCACAGGGCAAGGGGGACATATAAGCTCATAGAAGGCCATCACCAGTACAGGTGGAAGGAGGCAACAATGGCTTTATTATTCGGCATGCACCCTCAGCAGCAAGTATTACTCTGGATAAATATCGTTGGTGGAATCGCAGTCATATTGAGCTATGTTCTGAGCATACTGTTACATCAAGGAAACAGCGAAATCCTCTGGGGAGGGATATCCGGCGGTCTAAGGAGCTTCTATTTTGTATCAATGCTCCTGGCTGCACTAAGCTATTTTGCCTTCACGTACTTCATACTCTTTCGCTTGAACCCTGAAACCGTGCAGGTCTTTCAGGTCATGAAGTTTGTCGTTTTCCCCATCATTTACTGTCTCATTCTGATCCCGTCGGTATTATGGATGCCGCTGAGTTATGCTATGGTCGGGCAGCCACAGATCGGGCTTTGGATTGGTATACGCACCGTGCTTTTCATAGTAGGACTGGCTGCGTTGTGCCTAGTCATAGCCTTACTGGCACTCTCCCCACGTCCCGGCGGAGCTGCCTACTGGCTGGCAGTCGCCGGCAGCATCATCTTCTGCATTCACACTCTGATACTCGATGGCGTGGTATGGCCTGCCTTTTTCAAGACCCAGGCATGAAAATTTCACTCCGTAATTAGTGACCAGTGCCCTTTAGAGTTACCCGTCTCAACTATTGGTGGGACAGGTCAGGGGTTACTTGCTTTTATTACTTGCAGGTTCCCGCGCATAAGCAGAGCCTTCTTTTGCGGAGTAAGCCGGTTTTCATTCAATATCCCTTTAAGTCCGCCCTGAGCCAGGTAATCCTTGAAGCAATCATGGTTATCTCTTCCGGCGATGAATTCCACAGCCCTGATGAGATAAGCAAAAAGGTTTTCGGGTAAAGGGACCTGGAAGTCGATGAACATCAAGGCGCCGTCCTTTTTCACCACCCTTTTCATCTCGGAAACGGCTCTATTCCGCTCGTCCCTTTTCATCTCGTGCAGCCCCAGCGATATGGAAGCGCAGTCGAAATAGCCGTCCGGGAACGGCAGCTCGTTGGCGCTGGCCATGCGGAAGGTGCTGTGCTTGAAGCCCCGTCTTTTCCTGTTCTTTTCCGCCAGCTCAATCATATTGGGGTTCTGGTCCACGCCGGTGCCAATGGCGCCCTTTTGCGCGTAGTGGAACACCTGCTCGCCCGTCCCGCAGCAGACATCCAGCACCCTGTCGCCCGCTTTGATACAGGAAAGCTCAATTACGCAGGCCCTGACGTCTCTCAGTATCGGGTCGATGATGGTCGAATAGTTGAACAGAAGCACGCATGGATTATATCATTTCGTTGTTGCCGGATGGTCGGCTGCTACAATGGGTGAAGGCACACAACAGATATTCGCCAGTGGAAAATGTCAAACTGAAGGAGTAGAATCAATTTAAGAGCTCGCATAGTATAATACCTTGAAGGAGGGTGGCTATGGAACTGATTGAGCAATTGGTCAAGAACCTGGGCGTCAGCGAGGAGGCGGCTAAAGGCGGCTCTGGCCTGCTTTTTAAAATGGCACAGGAAAAGCTGGGCTCAGGCGACTTCAGCAAAGTTGCTGATGTCATCCCCGGCATCGATGGACTTATGAAGTCAGCCCCGGAATCTGGCGGTATGCTTGGAGGTATCGGTAAATTAGCCTCCGGGCTTGGTGGGGGAGCCGGTCAACTAGGCAGCCTCGCCAGTCTCGCCGGCGGCTTCTCCAAGTTAGGGCTGGATAGCGGCATGATTGGCAAATTTATCCCCATTATCCTATCTTTTGCGCAGAACAAGGGTGGGGATGTTGTCATGAAATTGCTGCAAAAAGCTCTCAAATAGCGAATACGAGCTACAGTTGGCATCGGTCTTAAACAAAACACGGCTATAACCCAAGCTAGCCTGGGTCATAACCGTATTCCTTTTTGCTGTTACCGGGATTAGGAATCAGCCAGTTTTATCTTCAATCTTGGCTTTCGGCGCGTTCTTCTTGACGGAGTCTATACCGTTTTTGGCGCCGTCCTTAGACTTGTAGCCTTCACCAGACGCAATTGTCTGCCCGTTGGGAGCGACAAGCCTCCATCGAAACTCACCCCTGGCATCTTTGTACAGCTCAAATTTAGCTGTCATCGATTCTACTCTTCCTCTTCAGTTTAAGCGCACTTATTATACAACGTTGATAGCTTTAGTCACCGGGTTTACCGACAGACCACAGCGCTTTTATTGCCGCAACTATGGCGGCCGGTGCCATCAAGGTGGCTATCAATGCCAGTATGCTGTCCAGCATAGCGCCGATGCCGAATGTCTTCAGGGGCGCAAACACGCCGCCAACTACTATCAAGGCTATGGTTGCCACCAGGAAAAGCACTATTTCCTTTGCCGTGATATTCAGGAACCCTATAATGAGACCGAGAATAATGAGAATGATGATAACTGCGGGCATAAAAGCCGTCGCCATGCCCAGAGCTGCCATAATCCCCACTACTACGGCGATGATCAGGCCGACGATGAATGCCCAGAAGCCGATCATGCCAGCGACATTAGTTTTACCTTTTGCCATACCTAGTTAACCTCCTTTATTTTTTTGGGTTTCTCCCCGTTTCAATTATCACACCACTATTGGCGGTTGTCAAGCCCCCACTTTACGTTTGAACAGCTTACAAAACCTACGTGTCACCCGCCTACGGGTGACCGTTTAACCCCGTCTTTTCTGTCATCGCGAGGAGTCCCTCCAGCTTTTCCCGCCGCTCATTCTGACTCTTCCCCCCGCTCATTCTGAGCCTGTCGAAGAATCTGCCCCCTTACTTATACGTCATTTATGTCATTCTGAGCGTAGCGAAGAATCTCATCGCACTCCCCACCGGGATTCTTCGGTTACCCCGATTGTATCGGGGTTCCCTCAGAATGACATATAAAGGTGTAACTCATTTTTAACTTTTGACTTTCCGCTAGTGGGAATATCCCACTTGACATGTCATCCCACCCATGGTACAGTATCGCTGCCATGGCTGCGATAATAAGGGATAAAGACTTCGAGAAGCTGGCTGATAGCGTAAAACCGGACGCCAAGAGGCGGGTAGTTCTGCAAAAGGTTCAAGTGCAGGAAGGCGTCAGCTATCACATATACAGCAACAGCCTGGGGCAAATTTTACTGGACCCGCAGGTAACCGTCCCCGCTTCAGAAGCATGGCTATTCAATAACCCCAGGGCTCTCGCCTCGGTTAAGCGGGGACTTTCTGATGCTGCAAAGGGCAGGGTGTCAAAAGTTGACCTTAATTCCTTATAAGGTCAAAAACTTTGTTTGAATTACAATGGACAGCGGAGGCACGTAAGACCTACCATCTGCTTAAAAGCACTGCCTCCCGGAGGAAACGTTACCAGGCTGTCAAAAAGACCATCAAGTTTCTGGCGATGAATCCCCGGCATAATAGCCTCCAGACCCATGAATATATCAGTTTGAAAGGTCCTGACGGAGAGAAGGTTTTCGAGGCATATGCAGAGCAGAGAACACCCGCAGCCTACAGGGTCTTCTGGTATTACGGTCCTTCCAAAGGCATAATCACCATTTTTGCCATAACTTCCCATCCTTAATCACAGCCCGGCAAGCGGTTCGAACCCTCAGCCAATTGTGTACCGGGCAACTGCTCTCCTATTGAGCCGCCGGTACAATACAGTCAGTAGCTGGAGGACATGATTTGCTGATTTCTGATGCACCAGAATTTTGACTTGTACAATTTAGTGTATTGCCACCTGTTGACGCCGTTATGTTTGGGCACTATACAGGCACAAAATGTTGACAGCCGGGGTCGAAATATGGTATATTTGTAGTGTCCCGAGTAATCAAAGCTTTGATCCGGCAAATGGGAAGCTGGGTCGCGAAGTAGGGAAAAGCCTAAAGGCGCGTGGAATCCCAACCAGGAGCAAATAGGCTGGCACCGAAAGTGAAGGAGCTATCTGGAAAAGTGAGGTTACTCGGGGCATTTTATTTTGTCCAACAATGAGGTCCTTCCCACACCAATCGGAATCATGGTATACATGCGAAAAAAATTTCCTTAGATTAGCATAGTATAATGCTAGTTGGTGATAGCTCAGAAGGTTATTATGATTTTTAATAAGACAGAAAGAATGGCAATAGTATTTATCAAAGTTTTGATTACTGTCATTTTTGTAGCTGGATTTTGTTTAACAGCCCTAAATTGTTCAGGTTCATCTTCTAATGATTTAAATATAGAACTGGAACACTCCGTTTCCGCGCTGGTAGAAAAAGATAAATCGATTGAAAATTGTGTCCTGGCTGTGACGAAGGGTGATGGCTTTTACTCCTGGGTGGGCGCAGCCGGAATCGCCAACCAGGACGGTCAGGTGCCCATGACCAGGGGTACTCCTGTTTATATTGCCAGCGTCACAAAACTATATACTGCCACCGCAATCATGAAATTGTATGAAGAAGGGGCGCTTTCTTTAGATGATCCGATATCCAAATACCTGCCAGCCGATCTTATCACAGGCATTAATGTCTATGAGGGGAAGGATTATTCAAATGAGATTACCATCGAGCAACTCTTAGCGCAGACTTCGGGCATAGCGGACTACTACGAGGAGAAATCCAATAAAGATGGTAAAAGTCTTTTCGATTTGTTTATTGAACAGCCTGAAAGGTCCTGGACTGTAGATGAGACTATCGCCAGGGCCAGAGACGACCTGAAACCTCATTTTCCGCCGGGTACGGGTGCGTCCTATTCGGATACAAATTTCCAGTTGCTGGGTAAGATTATAGAGTATGTAACCCAAGAACCGCTTCAGAGCGTTTATGAAGATTTTTTCTTTAGTCCTCTGGACATTAAAAATACCTGGTTGGTCGGCCTTTCCGAACCTCAGGTTGCTCCATCTGCTGCCACGGCTGATGTATTTTATGAAGGTATGGTCGTTACCAGCACCCGTTCGAATGGGGCTTACTGGGCAGATGGAGGCATTGTTTCTACGGCAGAAGACATGATCATTTTCCTGAAAGCCTTAAATGAGGGGGAAATAATTAGTAAGGATACACTGGGATTGATGCATGACTGGCATAAGCTGGAATTTCCAATTCAATATGGATATGGAACCATGTATTTCAAACTGCCTCCGTTAATGAGCAAAGTGACGGGACTAACTCCACTGTGGGGTCATTCAGGTTCCACGGGTTCATTCCTCTATTATTCGGAGGACCTTAATCTGTATATGGCGGGCACTATCGATAATGTAGGCTCTAATATTAAACCCTTTATGCTAATGGGCGATGTGATGAAGCTATTCAATACAAGATGAAGCCCGGTCGCCCGTCCCACAGCCCACATCCAGCACCCTGCCCCCCGCCTTAATACCGGAAAGCTCAACGACGCAGGTCCTGACGTCTTTCAGCAGCGGGTCAACGATAGTCGAATAGTTAAGTAGAAGCACGGTTAGGAATTATATCACTTACTAAATTAGAGCTACCGATATAACAGAGTCAGTTGCACTCTAATATTCTCTCGTATCCAGCATAGCCTTTCTCAATCCACTTACACGGTGTATAATCATGGCAAATAGGGGATATGGCAGATTGTGATGAATGATTTCCGTGGCTGGTTGGCGAGAGACTACAATTGGACATGGTTAGCTGGTCTAGCCGCAGCAATAATTATAAGCTCGATTATGTGGTCTTTTAGCTTCACATCTATGCCCGAAGATCCCTCACCGTTGTATTATCTCTTAAGTGGTATGGGCCAAGCATTAGCAGCCGTTTTTGCGTTGGTGTTCACGATTAGTCTTGTGGCCGTCCAGATTACTGCTCGTTATATCTACTGGCTGCTTCAGCGCATATTGCCTTGGTGGGTATTGCTGTATATAGTTTTTTTTGCCTCCACTATTTTATATCCGTTTTTTCTTTTGAGTAGAAACTTCTCCATACTAGATGTCCGTATGAGCCTTAGCGCGGCCATTGTATGTATTATTCTTCTAGTGCCATACTTTATCACTTTTCCAAGTAGATTGGGAGTCGGCCAGATAATTGATTATTTAGTCCGGAGAGCGCGCAAGCACTGGCAGAACGACGAGGGCGCGGATGCAAGAAAAGATAGCCTCACAATCGAGAACATTGCCATGAGTGCTATGGCTAACCATGATTACGGAACTTTCGATGTAGCCGTGCGTGCACTAGGAGACATACTTACTGACGATATCAACCTTCATCCACAACTTTATAATCTGAATAGGCAATTCCGTAGTCTGGCATCTAGACTGATTACCGACGTGCAAGCTTGTACTTCTTTGATTTCTGTTCTGGAAAATGTTGTCCTGACTCTTATTAGTAAATCTGGGGACTGGCGGGAAAAAGATAAATTATTTTATATGAGTAGTATTCTATATATGAACGAACCCCTGGAGGCTTTGAGTTATATAGGACATGATGCTGTTAATCGAAAAGATGAAACTATAGGGCTACAAGTAATTTATGCTTTCGCCCGTATAGGAGAACAGGCTATCGAGGAGAAAACTGAATACGTTCTAGATCTCACCATAGTTGGTTATGGGAATTTGGCAAGGATATCTGTTGATCAAGGGCTGCGAGATATCTGTTACAATGCCTCACGTGACTTGACTCGGCTTTGTCTCCAGGGGGCGTTATCTGGACTCTCAACGGAGAACAAGTGGGAATTTGTCTTTGATATACTGGCAAGGATCGTACACTCAGGGCAAGCAATAGCTATGGTGGAGGAATTGGGAAGGATGAGACGAAGCTCTATAGCAGAGAGAGTTGATCTAGCAGATAAATTTGAGACAAAATACGAATTTTGGAAAGTCTCTAATAAGTATTGATATAACCACCCCACAATCTTCTTCATTTTATGTTTCAAGCAACATATTTTCCAGAACATAAGGAATATAACTAATGTTAAAAGCTTTGCCAGGGCAAAGGGCGGGAATTTCATTGACTTATAATGCGATTACTGGAGTGTTGGCGTGGCTAATGTTCGAATTCTTCGGAAATATTGTATTCGGGTTCGAGAACGCAGATAGCGTAATGTTCCAGTAGCGAGCGCCTCTTCCAGGGCTGCTTTCTCTGTTTTTCATCGAGCACGACCAGATGCCTTACGGTGCAGTTCTTGGATAAGTATTTCTGGGCTTCGCCTGAGTCGGCGCAAAGCTTTTTATCGATTAGCTCTTTCTGAATGGGAGGAATGATGCTGGAGCCAAACAGCCTGTTATGGCGCTGGGCATGCTGCCGGACTTTTTTCTGTATGTCCAGAGCTTTACCGGCATAGATGTATTTCTTTTGCTTTTTATCGAAGACCAGATAGACCCCCGGTTTGTTGGGAAGATGCAGGCAGGCATGGTCATAGTCTAGCTCCTTCGAGTTGAGCAACCTGGCGAGCAGGTGAATGACCTCGTCACCGGGCTTCAAGGTCAGGCTTTCCTTGCTTATCATCAAGCCTTTAACCCAGGCGTCCAGCCCGTCACTGTAGCCGCCTATTCGCGTGCCATTGCAATTGGTGGTGTGACCCCAGCAGCAGGGGTAAATACGGGCAAACTCCTGCCCGCGCTGTTTGACCGCGATGAACCTGGGGTCCTGGTCTGCCGAAGTCCTTTTGCGACGGGAAGCCAGCGCCATAAACTTGTGACCGTCCGGCGTTACCATCTGCTGTTCGCCGGCTTCATCCAGGCGCTGCCAGACAATATCAAACCGGCTCTGAAGTAACTTCTGACTTCGATGCTTTGCGCCCATGGCATTAGCCTCCGCCTTCAAGAGAGTTGGTCTGGTTACGATTATACATCTACATATCTCGGAATGGAATACCCCGAACGAAAAATTTGGCAATCTCTGTGGAACAGGGCAGGTGTCAAGGCATTAACTTGCCGGGCGCGGTTGTGAAAATCGTTACCAGACAAACGGGATTAGCCGGTATTTTACTTTCTGCATGTAGTCTTTATAACCCGGCAGTTCTTTAACCAATACCTGTTCCTCATTGAATATTCTGAAAATAACTAAGACGGGTAACGGTATGAAGGCAATGATTGCCCAGAAGGAGCCTAGCGCAATTGGGCTGAGAAGATACATCAAAAATACCCCCAGATACATCGGATGGCGAACAATGGAATAAGGGCCGGTCGATATCACTTTCTGACCCTTTTCCACTTCGACAATTCGGGAAGCATAGGCATTCTCTTTCATTACGAGAAAGAAAATAAAATATCCCGCCAGAACTATCACGTCGGCGATGATAACGACAGCAACAGGCACGTATGACCAGTTAAAGCGATAGTCTAATCCGGGAATAATGAAAGCCAGAACGAAGATGAACATCGACAGTTTAACGATTAACTTCTGGGGCTGCTCCTTTTCTCGCATTCTCGTGCGGCGTTCCAGCAGCTCCGGATTGTTCTTCAGTAAATATATGAAGACGAAAAGAATCGGGATAAGGGTTATTCCACAGTAAATCCATGCCTCCCAGTACCGGATTGTGCCCGCGGGGAGGAAAAATATTAGACCAAAGACAATAATTGCCAGTAAGTACCGAAGAACGGCGGCACTGATCATTCTTTTGTAATCGCTGTTGGAAATTTTAGGCATTCCTTATATCAAGTAATCTTCGTTCAGTAGGTGCTGGACAGGGCTTCTGTCCAGGCGGTGAAGTCCTCCAGGTGCCTGCCGCTTTTATCCAGGCACTTGCCGGTGAACTCGTACACGGGCAGTGCGTAAGCCTGCTTTTCAGAGGGCGGGTCCAGCCAGTATTTGAGCTGAACGTCCTCGACGACCACCTGCTGGCAGTCGAGCGGAATATCAAGGCTGCCTTTGCCCTGTATAAGGTCTTCATAGGCTTGCTTCTGAGAGATGACTTTTTCTGTGGCGCGCGGAGTCATCTGCCGCCACGACCAGAGCAGCCTGACGACCTCGCCGTTATCGCCGATGCTGACCTCGATTTTCGAGCCGGGTCCCGTAGCCTCCATTCCGTCAACAAAGTAGGGGAAGTCGACCAGCCAGTAGGTAGCGGCGGGCGGCGCTGATGGTGCAGCTTCTTCCGATGGTGCCGGCGCTTCCCATGGCCAGGACGGCGCAGATGGTGCTGCAGCGGCTGGTGGAGCGGCTTCCGCCGCGTACCTCTCGCTGACACTGTAGCTGCCGCCGGCGATTACGGTTGTCTCGTCTTTTATCTTAGCCAGACTCTGGTAGGAAGGCGGCAACAGGTCAGCCTCTTCCAGGAAGTCATAGGCGATAAGCTCCGCTTCCTGCTGCGACGGAAGGTCAGGCGGGTATGGTGGGTACAGCCTGTCAGGCTCCACGTAGCCGTACTCTACGGTTCCGGAAGCGGTCCAGACGATAAGCTCACGCATCTCGTCGCCTTCGCCATCAAACAGGGCAATTTTGTCTCCATCGTCGATAAACATGGCTTCTCCACTGAATCCAAGCCTTCTTCCCAGTGCGGTAACGGACTCGATTGTTACCCCGGCGCTTTCTACCCTGTACACCGGTGCCTGTCCTGGTTTGGCTGACAGCGACGTCCTGGCAACAAAGGTCACACCTTCGGGGACGATATTGGATGGCAGGTTAACCGAGTAATCGCCCTCAAGCAGCGATTGCGTGGGAGCAGAGGGCGACGTCGGTGCCCCACCATATCTGGTGGAGTACCAGACAGTGCCCACGAATATGAGCAGCACCACCAGCACGGTGCTGGTAACACCGATTAAGACCGGTTTCAGAGGGAACAGGTCTGCTGTCCATTCCCGGAAGCCACCTCTCTTTGCCGGGGCGGCTGTTGTTTCTTCCTGTGCCAGCTTGCGGAGCAATCTGTCTTTTAGTCTTGCCCTGAAGTCGGCTGAAGGCTCATCGCGATAGGCAAGCATCTTCCTGGCGAGCTCGAGGGCTGAGCGCACCTCATCGCTGACGTCGTCGCCGAGGCTTATGTCCTCGCCCGCCAGCAACCTGTCCAGATATTCGATGAACTGTTTCTCGGTGTATTTATCCTTTTTCATTCGACCAGTCCTTAAAGCAATTCCTCAGCTTGCAGATGGCGCGGAAGAGTATGGTGCCGATGTTGTTCTCCGACAGGCTGAGCACGGAGGCAATCTGGCGGTTATTCAGCTCGGCGCCGAACTTCAGCGATATGATTTCCTGCTCCCGCTGAGGCAGTATCGCCAGGCAGAGGCGCAGTCGCTCGTATTCCTCTCTCCGCTCCGTCTCCTCCGGCGGCGATGGGTCAGCCGACTCGACCCCAAGGGCGTTCTCCAGGGCATGGTGTTCCTTCTGGATGATTTTCGGAAGTAGTCCGTTACCGTATTCCGGGCGATGGTCAGCAGCCAGGTCTGCGCCGCCGCCTTCTTACTGTCATACCTGTGGAAGGCAGCCAGGGCTTTCTCGAAGACAAGTGACGTCAGGTCCTCTGCCTCGCTTCGGTTGCCTACTCGATAGTTTATATAGCGAAAAACGTAATTCATGTGCTGTTCATAAAGCGCGGTAAAGCCGCTTGTGGCTGTGCCGTGATGGGCAAGATTTTTGTCTGCCAAGGTCTTTTCTCGACTCAGTATTCCGTTGTAACATTTTAGCACGTTCGGTGTTTCAATCAACCCATTTTCCCGATTTTATAGCTATCCGTCCCTGCCCGCCCCCCTGGAGGAAGGACGGGCAGGGGCTTAAAAAAAGGAGGACTCAGTCCCGGCAGCCAATCAAAGATTCGAGTATGTCGAGTTCCTGCTCCAGTGTTGAATCGCCGATTTCATCCATTTCGTCGGCAAAGTAGTCGCTGAACTCTTCGAACAACGAACGGTATTCTCTTGAGACCATCAATGGCAGCGACTGGCGTTCCCAGTCGCCCAGCGGTGACGGTGGGACAACGATGCCGCATTCAGGGTTGACCATCGGCTCCCAGGGACGGCTCCAGTGAGCGTGTTCCCGCTCATCGATTATCCAGTCCTTCATCAGGTCTGCGTACCTGGCGAGCAGTATGCCCTTGCGTATGCCGCTGTTATCGAAGTATTCCGGTCGCTCATCATCGAGATAGATTTTGGCGGTGCTGCTGTCTTCCTTGCCGGCTCTGTCTTCGTAGCTTACGCTGAGCCTGATGCTGCCGCTGTCATCGCCCCTGTTCTTCAGCTTCAGCAGGATAAGTCCGCCCCTGGTCTCACCGTCCTCCTTCCTGGAGGGGAACAGCGTGTTCACCTTCATAAGCTCGCCGGTTGCCTTATCGGCTTCGGGACTGCCGTAAACCGTTTCGATATCCCAGTCCTCTGAGTCCAGCGTGAGCCGCAGGTCGAAGACGAGTGGGGTTACCATGTAATCGAACTCCTCGCCCATCCGCTCCATGAAATCGCCGGGCGAATGCACGGAATAATAGTTGGCGCCCCTGGTCTTGGTGATGGACTCGATTAGCTCGGTATTGAAGTCGACGCCGATGCCGATGAACGTGGTGTAGATATTGTCGCCGGCATTATTCTTGAGCAGTCGGAGCAGGCTGTAGGCTCCGGTTTCTCCTGTGTTGGGCATGGCATCGGTGAGGAAGATGATGCGGTTTTCATACTCGTACGGGTCGTAATCGCCGTATTTTTCCACAAGCTCTGTGGCAAGTTTCATGCCGTCGGCGAGGTTGGTGCTGCCGTTTGCCCTTATATCAGATACGTTGTCCTCGACGTCGTCCATGTCTGTATGCCGTACCTGGGTCATACGTTGAAGCAGGTATGCCCGGTCATTGAACAGCACTATGCCGAAGCGGTCGTCATTATTGAGCCGGCCCAGAACATCGATGACGGCGTCCTTGGCGACCTCGATTTTTTGCGTGTTCCGTTCCTTCCAATCGAGCTCCACCTGATTGCCGAACCGGTCATAGTAATATTGATTGAACGGTGACGACATAGAGCCGGAGATATCGAGGACGATGACAAGGTTAAGCTTCTTTCGCTCGAAGTCGCGTTCCTCCATGCCTGAATTCAAGCCTACGGAGAGGTAGTACTCCGTCTTGTTAGAGAAGGGGTCTCTGGTAACGGCGTAGCTGTAAGAGGGGCAGAAGAGCTTGTTGCATGATTTTGTCTGGTTGGTGTCGAAGTAGTACTCGTAGAATAAGCCTTCATAGGTAATGTCTGTGGGCAGGGGCAGGTAGCCGTTCTCGATGTTGGCTCGGAAGTTATCGATGCCCTTGGCGCCGCCTACCGCCAGCCCTATGGTGTCCGAATCGCGCCACCACTCGGAGACCGATGATGGGAATATTCCCTTACCGGAGGCTCCTATTGA
>Ga0163209_1000148_pt1 | contig 27559 bp, 27 predicted proteins | sample Kivu_160m_FD_113538 | JGI IMG/M metagenome (GOLD analysis project Ga0163209, IMG submission 113538) | Freshwater microbial communities from Lake Kivu, Western Province, Rwanda to study Microbial Dark Matter (Phase II) - Kivu_160m | ecosystem: Environmental > Aquatic > Freshwater > Lake ...
CACCGGGTCCTCCCCCGGCGACCAGCACTTTTTTAGGCTTCTTGACCCTTGGTTGCGCATATTCTTCCTCCCTGCCCAGCGCCAGGTTCTGTACGCAGGTTATCGAGGGCCTCAGCCAGATGATTAGCCCCTCGATACATCCTTCGTTGCAGGAAAGGCACTTCACAATGTCCCCGGCTTTGCCTGCAGCGACCTTATCAGGCCAGTCAGGGTCGGTCAGCGATTGCCTGCCTATGGATACCAGGTCGGCCTTGCCGGACTTGATGATCTCTTCAGCGACCGCGGGTTCGTTAATGCGCCCGGCCACGATGACAGGCACCTTGAGCGCTGCCTTGAATTTAGCTGCCGTGTCGGCGTTGAATCCCTGCTTCATATCTGGCGGCGCGCTCGTATAGTAACTGGACTCGGGAACGCCGATTGAGACGTCTATGGAATTGACTCCGGCCTCGATGAGCCGCTTTGCCATATCGATGCTTTCCGGTACGGTGCGGCCCTGCGGGACCATCTCGTCGGCGCTGATGCGGAACAGCAGCGGGAAATCAGGCCCCACCAGCTCCCTGGCGCGCCGGACTATTTCAAGAGGGAAGCGCAGGAAGCCTTCGAAGCCGCCTCCGTATTCGTCGCTGCGCTTATTGGCGTAAGCCGACATGAACTCGGAGATCAGGTATCCATGCGCACCGTGGAATTCCGCTGCATCGCAGCCGGCCTCCTTGACCCGCCGCGCACCCTGCGCATATTTTTCGACAAGCTGTTTTATCTCGTCGATGGTGAGTTCGTGCGGCACCTGACGGAAAATCGGGTCGGGCACGGCTGAAGGTGCTACCGGCTCCCTGCCGCCGAGGAAATGCGGGAAGGTCATGCGGCCGGGATGATAGAGCTGCACGGCCAGCCTGGTGCCGTACTTATGGACGGTATCTGCCAGCTTTTTAAAGCCCGGGATGAATTTGTCATCATAAATGCATAGCTGGTGCCCGCTGCCCAGTCCTCTCTCTCCCTCTATGGCCGTGACCTCGACGATAATGAGGCCAAAACCGCCATTAGCCCGCGCTTCATGGTATTTTATTAGCCGCTGAGAGACCCCGCCATCATCGGCAGCGAAACCGGTTCCCATGGGAGGCACTGCAAGGCGGTTCTTAACCTCCATTTTGCCGATCTTTACCGGCTGAAATAGGCAAGCATAACTAATGGTCATCTAACTTCTCCTTTTCCTCAACGGTATTTTTACGCAACAATAATATAGGATAGCACCATTAACAGGTCATGAGGCAAGTCCCGATAGTAGACAAATATATAAAAGTCCATTGCGAGCGAGGTGTGGTCTCATCATGTCTTTGCGAACCGAAGACGTGGCAATCCCACGATCGAAGGTGTGTACTTGACTCAATGCCGGGGGATTGCTTCGTCGCGATGCTCCTCGCAATGAAATTTTTAGATCGGCAGCAGGTTCACCAGGCTTCCAACTATAAGTGCTGATACGATCATAATACCCAGTGATTTGAGCAGGTTACGTAGTCCCATTTCGCGCAGGATAATGGTCAGTGTTGCGATGCAGGGGAAGAACATCACCATCACCACGCTGCTGACCACGAGTTGTTTCGCGGTTAAACCGAGCGGTGCCAGCAGAGCCATGGCGGCATCCATGCGGAACAGGGCTACGAAGATAGCGGCTATAGCATTTTGGGGCAGGCCCAGTAGACCGCTCACCACGGGTGCCGTGAAGCTTGAAACCGCTTCGAATACCCCGATCATGTTCAATATATTGATGACCGGTATGGCGATAATCATGATCGGCACTGCTTCAATAATGAACCCGCGTACCCTCAGCCACAACTTCTCGAATGTTAGTCTCCATGGCATAAGGCGGTAAGGCGGTATCTCGATCAACAGCTCGGGAGTAAATCCCTTGATGGATAAATTGAGTATTAAGCCAATTACAACCCATACTATGAGGAGTGTCCCGTATACAATTGCGACATACTGGATGCCATTACGACCTACGAGTCCAAGGATGAGAGCCTGGAGCGAAGCGCAGGGTACTGCAATGGAGATCAGCGTTATAGCTATGAAACGTTCTTTCCGGCTTTCCAGTGACCGCGTGGCGAGAACAGCAGGAACGTTGCAGCCGAAGCCGAGTATCGTCGGGATGATGGCATACCCGTGCATGCCGAAGCGGTGCATAACAGTATCCAGCATTACGGCCAGCCGGGGCAGGTAGCCGGTATCTTCAAGAAGGCCCAGCGCGAAGTAAAATGTGATGATATAAGGTAAGACCAATGCAAAGGGCACATAGAGTGCCGTGGTAAGCAAGCCCCAGGACTGCAGGAAATCGATTTGACCGTTGAGGGGCCTGCCGATGAGGAGGTCATGTAGTAATCCCGACGAGCCTAATAGTTCGCTGATCCTGGTGACGACCGGTCGCCACAGCACCTGGAAGATTGGGTCGAGGACAAACTCGTAAAGAGCATCCCCAAGATAGCGTACCAACAAGAACACGCCTAATGCCACGAGGACTGCTATTACCGTGCCGGGTATGGGTTTGACCGTGGCGTCGGCAAGGGTTTCGCCGAATGTGTGATGGCGGTGTGTGACCTGCTGCACCTGACTGATTATGTCGCCGATCCTCGCCCAGCGCTCTTCGCGTGACCGCGGCGCTGCACCAGTTACGACCGCGCGCGGGATGCTCTCCACCAGCTCCTTAATGCCCTCAGCGGTCGTTGCCACAGTTGGGAATACCGGTATGCCCAGCATTTCTGCAAGTTTTTTAATATCGATGCTGATCCCCCTGTGTTGAGCGTCGTCCCAGACATTGAGAGCAACTAGCAAGGGGATTTTTTTCTCGAGGAGTTCGAGGGTCAGGTAAAGGTCGCGCTCGAGGTTGGTGGCGTTAATCACATTGACAATGATATCGCCGCTTTCCAGCATGCGCAGCGCCACATCGCTGGCTTTCCCATGGTTTTCCAGTGAGTAGATGCCCGGTACGTCGATTACATCTGCCTTGCTGTCCCCCACCATCATGTGGCCGGTGGTGTAACCGACGCTCGTGCCAGGATAGTTGGAGGAAATAACGTTAGAGCCGGTGAGACGCGAGAAGAGTACGCTTTTCCCGGCGCCGGGGTTACCGGCAAGCAGGATTTTCATTGCCAGACCCGTCAGGGATCACCATTATTTTATTGGCGATACCACGGCCAAGTGCCATCTGTATATTATCAACTCTTACCGTGACCGGGCCGTGCAGGTACATGGAACAGAAGCGGGTGATGCGCTTTCCAGGCCTGATTCCCATTGACGTCAAACGGTCTGCAAGCCCTGCCCCCCCGGTTATCTCGGCCACAGTCGCCTCCTGTCCATCTCTCATCTCGGTCAGGGCGATTTTTCCGGGTTCAGGTGTCATTTCTGGCATCTCCGGCAATAGCCGGTCATATTTACTTCCGTGGTTAAAATTTTAAAACCCCTGGCTTCAGAGATGTTTTTCTTGATCTGTCTTGCCAGGGGATACTCGAACTCAATTACAAGCCCGCAGCTCTGACATACCAGGTGGTAGTGCTCGGCAGACTGCTTCGTTTCATAATGATGATGATCCTGGCCGAAATGTACTTCATCGACCAAACCCAGCTCCTTGAACTTGTGGAGCGTGCGGTAAACGGTGGAAAGGCTGATACGGGGCTTCTTTTGCCGTGCTCTCCTGTAGATTTCATCGGCGTCAAGATGCCTGCCGCCTTCCCTGATAATATCAAAGATCAGCATGCGCTGGCTGGTTATCCTGTTACCAGGGCTATTGAGTTTTTCCAAACCTGTGTTGCTAACCATGATTAGATTTTGCTAATGCAAACCGTTTGCAATAATATTACCCAAATAATTTATTCCTGTCAAATAATTCGTGACGAAATAAGGAATGCTCGGATTTTAACGTAGTCTTGAACTGAGCTTTTCCAGTATTGTCCTGGCCTTTTTGGCTGCCCTGCCTCGGTGGCTGATCTCGTTTTTAAGCTCGGGGGATAATTCCGCTATGGTTTTACCATATTCGGGAACGTAAAAAACCGGGTCGTAGCCAAAACCGTTCACCCCTCCGGGTTCGAGAGCGATGTAACCCGTGCACTCGCCGTCCGCCAGTTCAACGTTACCATGGGGGTCTGCGATGGCTATGATGCACCTGAATTTGGCTTGACGTTTCTCCCACGGTATATCCTTGAGCTTATTGAGGAGGAAATTGACCCTAGCGCTATCACTGGCGCCTTCGCCGGCATAGCGGGAGGAGCGCACGCCCGGTTCGCCGCCGAGTGCGTCCACTTCCAGCCCCGAATCATCTGCTAAAGTAATAAGCCCGCTCAGGGTCGCATAGAAAACGGCCTTGGAGCGGGCATTCTCTTCGAAGGTAGAGTAATTTTCTTCGGCTTCCCGGCTGATGCCTGCCTGGTCGAGCGTGACTGGCTCAAAATCAAGCCCCTGCAGGAGCGAGCGGTATTCCGCGGCTTTACCCCGGTTGGTTGTCGCCAGGAGCAGCTTGCGCATGAATTACCGTTTCAGATTTTCCGGAACCTGCCCTTGAGCTTCTGCATGATCTGGGGCATGGTGGTGTATTCCATCTCCTCCAGCGGCAGGCGATGTGGCTCGAACGGGCCATGACGTCTAAGCATGTCAGCTATATTAAGAGCTTCCTGGCGAGCGTTGTTGAAAGCCGGATCATCGAACATGTCAACGGGCCCCACCAGCCTTCCCTCGGCGAGCTGGAAACCGGCCGCGATAACCCTGGGAGGGCCATCAAACCGTGTAGGGGTACTTTCCCGGACAGCCACTGCCATCAGCGGGCCGTGGTGCGAGCCGCGCATCCATCCTTCTACTATATGCGGATGTGCAAACGGTTCGAGCACCTCGCCGACCGCGGGGAAAATACTCTGCGCCCGCACGATGCAGACGGGGTCGTCCTTGCCAACGTAGCGCCCGGCTATGAGGGACAATTTCTGCGTTGAAGAGGTGGCAGCTATCTCGCCGGTCTCACGGGAGTAAACTGCCTTGACTGAATAGCGTCCCGGCGCCCCGATGAAAACCAGCATATCATACATCTCTTCAGGGCAGTTGAACATTATCTTTTTGCTCTCTTTTACATCGTGTACTTCGAATTTAAAGCCCTTGTGCATGTTGGATGAGATGACCAGTCCGATGGTGTTGAAGGGGTCGCAGAACATGGAATATAGCGGCAGGTTCCAGGCGCCTGACGCCGTCTTGTCGGCCATGAATACTACCACGGGCTCGGCTTCCCTCTCCTCGATTTCCATCTCAGCCACGCCGGGGCCCTGCCCCTTGACATTGCCCGAGAAGGCATCTGAGAGAAGGTCCTGTCCCGCCCCGTGCAATTTTAATTTTTTAGCAATCTTAGTGCAGCTCTGGAACGCGTTCCACGCCAGCTCATGGACCTTGCCGTTGTCCACGCCGTGCTTATGCGTCATGATGAACTGCAGGTCGTCCCCGCAGCGGGTGACGTGGTAATCTATGAGGAGCCCGGATTTCCTGGCCTTTGCCATGCATGCCTCACCTTCTGCAATTAATTCGGGGTGCATGCCGCAGTGGCCCACCCAACCGCCGATATCTGCCTTGATCACGCTTAATGTTACTTTCATTTGGCCTCCTTCAAGTTATTATAATATGGCCGGAAAGGAATTGGCCAGTACAACGTGATAGGCTATGTAAGATGAAAATTGTGTAAGGATACCCTATCAGAGATAGTTTAAGAAGGTATATCCTTGAGTTCACACCAGAGAATCAGTTTAACAAAATACTGAAACTGATGTCAAAGTAATCGGCACAGGCCGAGCTGTTCGTACTGTAATATATGAATAATTTGATCGGCCGGTTACCTAACCATGTGCAAGTCGCGCTCTTTTTAAGTAACCTTCGGCGATCTTGCGGAAATGAAAACCATAAATTGCAAGGGATATGGATGTTGCAAACAGTCTGGGGCGTTTAAATATAGTCCATGTCAGCAGCTTCCAGAAATCCCTCCTGCCCTTCTCCATGACACCCAAAACCCATAAAGATCTACCAAGCGCCCTGAGATTTCCCATGGTCAGCCTGTAACTCTTTTTAGGCTGTGGCCGGTATTCCTTGAGAAACGTCTTTACCCGCTCGTAATATTGCTTGGGGGCATAGATTGTGTTCACAACCTTTTTATACCCATCTACGAGCGCATTGAAATTCATCTTCGGTATAAAATTAATGGAAACATCAGTGTTATTGCCGGTAAAACTGCCAATAAGCCGGTTCTCTTTTTTCAAACGGTTATACAGCCTGGTCCCTACAGGAGCATTCAGCAGGCCAACCATAGCTGTGACTATTCCGCTCTTCTGAATAAATGTGATAATCTCCTGGAAAATCGTGTGGGGATCACTATCGAAACCGAGTATGAATCCACCCTGCACTTCCAGTCCGTAGTTCTGCAGCTTTTTTATTGCAGGTATCATATCGCCGCTCTTATTCTGGGATTTGCCGCATTCAGTGAGGCTGTCTGCGTTGGGACTTTCAATGCCGATGAAAACCATGTTGAAGTTCGCTTTAACCATTAACTTTATAAGCTCATCATCGTCCGCCAGGTTGATTGACGTCTGGGTAAAGAGAGAAAATGGGTATGACTTTTGCTTCATCCAGTCGATAATTGTGGGCAGGATTTCCGACTTCAGCTTTCTTTTGTTCCCGATAAAGTTATCATCTACGATAAAAACGCTGCCCCTCCAGCCCTTGTTATATATAATATCCAGTTCATGCAGCACCTGTTCCTTGCTCTTGGTTCTGGGCATATGGCCATTTAGCACGACGATATCGCAGAACTCGCAGTCAAACGGGCAGCCGCGCGAGTATTGGAGGGCCATGGAGGAATATTTTTTCATATTGAGTAGTTCCCATAACGGCGCAGGTGTCGATTGAATATCGGCCCAGCCATCTGACCTGTAAATGTGTTTGGCGCATCCATTAGTAAGGTCAGCAAGGAAGAGGGGTAAGGTTACTTCAGCCTCATCGAGCACGAGATGATCCACGCAGGTGAACTCCTGGTGCTGTGTGGTGAAAAGCGGGCCACCGGCCACGACCGTGGCGCCCAATTTTTTGCAGCGTTTTACCACGCTTTTGGCTGAGTCTTTCTGTACTACCATGGCGCTGACAAAGACAAGGTCAGCCCATTTGATATCACGGTCATGCAGTTTTGCGGTATTCAGGTCTATGAGCTTCAGCTTGAAATCTTCTGGCAGCATTGCAGCCACAGTTAACAATCCGAGCGGCGGGAAGGCAGCCCGCTTGGAAATAAACTTTAAAGCATGCTTGAAACTCCAGAACGTTTCCGGGTACTCCGGGTAGACAAGAAGTATTTTCATATTATCAACCTCACGTAGGGGATTAACTGTATACTAGATACAGGGGAAAGTCAATATATGGTTTAAATACGGAACGGCTTTAATTTTCCGCGAAATGGCTACATTGATATTTGCAACTCGATGACGGACAATAGTAATCGAAGCTGATGGCCCGAATATATTACAGGATATGATTACACGGCGAAAAAATAGCGGCTGCACCCTTTGGATAATAATTTTCACCGTTATTATTGGCGTTGCAGCGATTGGTATTTGTGCCGGTATCGAGACAACGCCCGCAACTAAACCACCCTCTACTACTGCTCAGCAGGCACAGCCACCCGAGACTAAACCTGCGCCTGTGCCGGCATCCAGTCCCAAACCGGTTGTTGAAAGCGTCAACATCCTGTCCAATCCCGGATTCGAGCTCGGTTCAGCGGATCGGCCGGAAGGATGGACGACAACGGGATGGAAGCCGGGGAAATTTATCTGGGACAGCACCGTGGCTCATTCCGGTCGGTACTCCGTGAAGATCGAGTCGCCGCAGGCCAATGATCTGCGCTGGGTACAAAAGGTGAATGTCCATTCCGGCTCCAGGTATAAGTTCACCGCCTGGGTCCAGACATTGAACGTGGGACCCAGCCCTGAGGCTAATGATATTGGTGCTAACCTGAGTATTGATGGAGCGTTTCTTAGGTCTGATGATCTGAAAGGAACTAGCGATTGGACTCCCCTTTCCCTGGACATCGTGACGGGACCGAAGGATTCCACTCTCACTGTTGAGTTGCGCCTGGGGTACTTTGCCGGCACGAATACCGGGACTGTGTGGTTTGACGATGCTTCCCTGGAGCTGGTTGAAGATCTTGATATAGTGGTGGTTGAGGGACGACACGTCACGTTAGAGTTGTTAGGGGCGGATGCCAGCAAGATACGTGATGTTCCTGGCTGGCTGCGGAAGTTGGATATAGCATATGAGCATCTTGCGGAACTGGTCGGATCGAGTCCCTACGATGGCGGGAAGATCATTGTAAGAGAGGTTCTGCCGATGAAGTATGGCGGCCTGGCAGGCAACCCCATTCTGATCAACCAGCAGATTCTCAATATAGACGAAATGAACAATCTCAACGATCTCAACTTTGGTGTGATACACGAACTTGGCCACGATTTTGACATACCGCCCTATTCGGGGTTTTACATAGGAGACGGGGCCCTTAATGCCGAAGGATGGGCGAATCTGAAGGTTGTGTACGTGGCGGATCAGATGTCCGCTTTGTTTCCGGAAGCAACGTTTTGGGGGGATGGCGTTGCCCTCCCGCTGGGCGAACTCGGTTCGAAGTATTTCGAGAGAAAGCACGCCGACCCGTATCTTCAGACAGGCCGGCGCGATGGTCTGCAGATGAACAATGACGTTCTGACCGGGCTGCTCTACTCGTTGAAACGGCAGATGGGCTGGGGGCCGTTTAAGGCAACATTCCGCGACTACCGGACGTACAGCGCGGGGCGTTCCACTACCTCAAGCTCGGTTGATAAGATGCGTCTATTCGTTAAGCTGCTGAGCAAGAACAGTGGTGTGGATCTCGCTCCAACCTTTCGGTCATGGGGCTTTGACATTCAATGAATCCTTTGTTAATGCTCCTTCTCCTCTAACCGCATCAGGTTGGCTTTCCTTATAGCTCCCCCGGAGTAGGCGAGGATACCCCATTGCTTCCTGTCTATGAGGCAAGGGTTGTTGTCCTGGAGTTTTAGCCTCCCTCGCCTCCACCAGACCGAAATCGGACTCTGTTCCAACTTCGTTGTTGGGAATTTAATCGATCTACCATTTAGTCAATATACCACGACTATCGAGCAAAAGCATCACAGTACGCTATTGGGAGTATGCGAGAAATGCTTAATTCAGTTTAGTATTTTTACTTCCAATAAGTTGCCCGAGTGAATAAAATAGTTGTTATGCGTTGACAATAAGAAATTAGATCTAACGAGGTCTGAGTTTATGGTTATACAATCATCCAAAAAGTTCAATCAAAAGCGTTTTGAGTTTAACAAGCAGCTAATCTCATACTCAGCTTATCAGGCTAACTAAGCTTTCCCAATCTATATGAAGCGATAGCCACATCAACCAAATACCAGATTCCCAAGACCCCTAGTGTTATTAGCTTTATGACGCCCAATCCTATTTGCCCCCTGTAGAAACGGTCCAGTCCAAAATAGCCAGCTATGAAAGAGATTATCAGAATGGTTAATTGGCGTTGCCACTCTTTGTTCGTCTCCATTTCCATTTTCTCCTTTATTTCGTTCAATTGGTAATTTAACATACTGGGCAAGAATCGTGCAATTGCGCGGATTTTGTGGTGTGATGAGGGGAGTAAAGTTTCCTTCTCCAAATAGTGTAATCATTATTCAAAGGCAGGGATTGTGCAGGTGTGTGGGTGCAATACCTTCCGATAACGTGTTTCACCGGCAGGCCACCGTGCTATAATTGGCACAGGGAGTAGTTTGGTTATGCGGGAGGCCCTGATATACGAGAATTTGCCCGAACGACGCACTCGCTGCGACGTCTGCCAGTGGCGCTGTGTGATCAACCCGGGCAAATCAGGTGTGTGTCGCGTAAGGCGTAATGACGATGGGCGGCTGGATCTGCTGAACTACGCCAGGGTATCGTCGGTTGCCGCCGACCCCATTGAGAAGAAACCTCTTTTTCATTTCTTCCCGGGAAGCACGGTATTGTCCTTCGGCACCATCGGCTGCAACTTCCATTGCATCCACTGCCAGAACTGGGAGATAGCCTGCGTGGAAGAGCCAGCGTCATTTGAGAGGACGCTGCGCGAGATCTCACCACAGGAGGCAGTGCGGCTGGCGAAAAAGCACAAATGCGCGGGGATATCGTGGACCTATAATGAGCCTACGATCTGGTTCGAATACACTCTCGATACTGCAAAGCTGGCGCGTGAAAACGGCCTATACACGGTTTATGTAACGAACGGCTATATGACACCGGAGGCGCTGGACATGATCGGTCCTTACCTGGATGCCTGGCGCGTGGACGCCAAGGGGTTTTCTGACAAGCTCTACCGCGACCTGGCGAGGATAAAGCAGTGGCGCGGCATACTCGAGGTAGCCGAGCGCGCCAGGCATAAGTGGAACATGCACGTGGAAGTGGTTACCAATATCATACCGTCTATGAATGACGACAGGGAACAGCTTACAGGCATCGCAAACTGGATCAAAGAGAAGCTCGGCGAACTGACACCCTGGCACGTGACCCGCTTCCATCCCAATCATAACCTGATACACTTGCCTGCTACGCCTATCTCAACACTGGAAAAAGCTTATGATGCAGGCAAAGAAGAGGGACTGCGCTTCGTCTACCTGGGGAATGTGCCCGGCCACGCGCATGAGAACACTGTCTGCTACAATTGCGGCAACACGGTGATAAAAAGGACGGGTTACAGCACTTCCATAGTCGCGGTAAAAGGTTCCAACTGCGCCATATGCGGCACGGACCTGAATATAAGGAATTCACTGAATACGGGGGCGGGAAAATGATCAGGAATCCAGCGGTAGCGGGCCAGTTCTATCCCGGCTGGCCGGAAGAGCTGAGGGAAATGATAAAACACATGACCGATAAGGATAACCCCAGGATTGATGCTTTAGGCGTTGTATCGCCTCATGCCGGCTATGTATACTCCGGTCCCGTTGCAGGCGCCGTTTTCTCGCGTATAAAATTCAAGGATACCTTCGTGCTGCTGGGGCCGAATCACCGCGGCGCGGGCAAGCCTTTCAGCATCATGACACAGGGAAGCTGGAAAACTCCTTTAGGCGAGGTGCAGATCAACTCCGATCTCGCCGATGCCATTCTGAAAGCTTCGACCAACCTGGAAGAAGATACGCATGCCCACCGCTATGAGCATTCGCTCGAGGTTCAAGTACCGTTCTTGCAGTACTTCAAACCTGATGTGACAATAGTGCCTATCGTCCTATCACATGCCGATCCTTCAGTATATAAAGAAATAGGCAGGGCCATTGCCGGAGCGTTGAAAGAGACTGCGACTGAGGCTATTATATTGGCCAGCAGCGACATGACCCATTACGAGCCGCATGAGAGGGCCAAAGTTAAGGACATGCATGCGATCAAGGCTATTCTTGATTTAGATGCTGATGAGCTTATGAAGCGCATTGCAAGACACGATATTTCGATGTGTGGCTATGCCCCGGCTGTGAGCCTCATCACGGCAGCAAAGGAACTTGGCGCCAGGAAGGCAGAGCTGGTGAAATACCAGACCAGCGGCGATACCTCCGGCGACTATTCCAGCGTGGTCGGGTATGCGGGGATAATTATTGGCAAGTGAGTGAGGTGACTTAAGCATGAAAAAGGAGATGCATCCGGTTGCACAACTGGCAAAGCAGGCCGTGGAAAACTATATAAAGGACGGTGAAATCATTAAACCCGGGGAGCTTTCGCCGGAGATGAAGGGACGGGCGGGGGTGTTCGTCTCCCTGAAGAAGCGCGGCCAGCTGCGTGGCTGCATCGGTACCTTTGAGCCTGCTCAAAAGAACGTGGCCGAAGAGATAGTGCGTAACGCCATCTCTTCGGCGGTTGACGATCCCCGCTTCACGCCGGTCCGCCCCTCGGAACTTGACAATCTTGAGTATAGCGTGGACATTCTCACGTCGCCCGAGCCAGTGGACAGCCCTGCGCAACTCGATCCTGAGAAGTACGGTTTGATTGTTGAGTGCGGGTACCGCCGCGGCCTGCTGCTGCCCGATCTCGAGGGAGTGAAAGACGTGGAAACACAGATAGCCATCTGCCGGCAGAAGGCCGGCATCGGCAGCTCCGAGCCCGTCAAGCTTTACCGCTTCCAGGTCAGGCGGTTTAAATAACACCCTGGTGGTTGCCATGCTATGTCTTATCTGTTATGGTATATAGAAACGTGGAGATAAGTCAGATAGTATCTCTTTGGTTTAAAGCCCCACCGGGGGTAAAGCGTATATGAAGCTGGTAGTAATCGGGGTCGGCGACTGTGGCAGTAATATAGCGGCAGAGTTCGTCCGGCTCGCTTCCCGGGCAAGGGCGGAGACCGGGGTTGAGATACTGGTCAGATCCTATGCCATAAATGACGACCAGCAAAAGCTCACTGCTATGCGCAAGGTGGGCGATAAGCTCCTCACCATCGAAATTCCCTCGCCGTCTACCGCGCGCAAGGAATCTGAGGTCGGCGCTGAGACCATGCGGGTAAACGGCGATCGCATACTGGCCACCATGAGGGCCGGCGAGTTCTTCGAGACGGATGCTTTTATGCTCGTCGCCGGCAGCGGCGGGTGTATAGGTTCGGGGGGCATCTCCCTGCTGGCAAGGAAGCTGAAGGACAGGTATGTCAACAAACCCGTATATGCCCTGGTGGTCCTGCCGCTCGCGGCGGAGAGCAATGTGCCCACCTGCGTGTACAATACCGCGTTGTGCCTGAAATCGATCGACAAGGCTGCCGACGCAATCTTCCTCTTCGATAACGAGAAAGTCAGGTCGGAGGCGAGCACGCTGTCGCAGGCGGGGAATGACGCTATCAACCGCGAGATAGTCATCCCGTTCTTTGATTTGCTCAGGGCAAGTGAAAGGGTGGACCCAAAGTACGTGGGCACAAGTCATCTCAGTGTCGGCGATATCGTGCAGACACTCAACGGGTGGAGCGCAATAGGTTTCGGCATGTCGCAGCTATCTCCTGGAGGCCTCTCATGGTTCAAGCGGGGTGACGGCTTTGAGAACAAGGGAGCAGAGACGGTGAAGGCAATGGAAGCCATGAGCGCGGCTTTGAGCCACTTCTCCGTCGAGTGCAGGCTGGAAGATGCGCGCAAGGCGCTCTATCTCCTTTGCGTCCCGGTAAAGCATGCCAATGTTAATGGGACGAGATCTGTAGGCAACCGCCTGCGCGAGCTTACCAACGATGGAGAAGTGCGGGGCGGGGATTTTTACGGCGTCAAAGATAATGCCCATGTGACTCTGGTGGCTTCCAAGATAACCTACCTGGATAAAATCAAAGATTATTACGAGCGGGCGTCAAGCCTGGCTCCGGAACTCAAGAAGAACGAGACGAATCAACCATGACCCTTTTCGATCTCGGCGCGCCCGGATTGAAAGGTAGTAAAGGCGCCGGGGAAAATCCGGATTCAATTTCTATTATGCCGCTGGCGGCGCGGGTGCGCCCACGCAATTTCGCAGAATACGTCGGGCAGCAGAACATCATCGGCGACGGGCGCGTGTTGCGCAAGGCCATAGAAGCGGACCAGCTGCCTTCGATAATACTGTGGGGTCCGCCGGGCAGCGGCAAGACCACGCTGGCGCATGTCATCGCCAACGTTTCCCGTTCGTACTACGTGCCCATGAGCGCGGTCACTGCCGGCGTGGCCGACCTGCGCCGCGTCGTTGATGAGGCCAGGACACGCCGCAAGGCTACGGGCCAGCGCACCATCCTTTTCATAGATGAAATCCACCGCTTCAACAAGGGCCAGCAGGATGCCATACTGCCCTATGTCGAGAACGGCGAGGTGACCTTCATCGGCGCCACCACCGAGAACCCTTCATTCGAGGTTATTTCAGCTTTGCTCTCACGCTGCCGCGTTTTCACTCTCAACGCCCTGACCGACGATGAAATCAGGGTGATAATCGAGCGCGCACTGAAGGACGGCGAAAGGGGGCTGGCCCCATTGAACGTCCGTCTGGATGACGATGCGCTGCAACTGCTCGTAGTTATGTCCAACGGCGACGCACGGGTGGCACTGAATGCCATCGAGATGGCGGCGCAGGGGGTGCAGCCGGGCAGCGATGACACGCGGCAGGTAACACTACATGATATGGAGGATTCGCTGCAGAAAAAGGCGCTGCTCTACGACAAGGCTGGCGACCAGCATTACGACCTGATTTCAGCGCTGCACAAGTCGCTGCGTGGCTCGGATCCCGATGCTTCGCTCTACTGGTTGGGGCGCATGCTGGAGGCGGGGGAGGACCCGCTTTATATCGTGAGGCGGCTGATACGCTTTGCCTCTGAAGATGTGGGCATGGCCGATCCCCAGGCTCTGGTGGTTGCTGTGGCGGCACAGCAGGCTGTGCATTTTATCGGCATGCCTGAAGGTAACCTTGCGCTCGCTCAGGCGGTAACATACCTGGCCACCGCCCCCAAGAGCAACTCGCTTTACACCGCCTACTCGCGCGTGCAGAAAGATGTCGAGACCACGCGCAACGACCCTGTCCCCCTGCACCTGCGCAATGCACCCACGGGACTCATGCAGAACCTGGGTTACGGTAAGGGGTACAAGTATGCCCATGACTACGAAGGCCATTTCGTGGAGCAGCAGAACCTGCCCGACTCCATGAAGGGAAAACGATACTACTACCCGTCGGAGCAGGGCTTTGAGAAGACAGTACTGGCAAGGCTCAAAGCCTGGTGGGGGGCCAGGATGGAAAAGAAAGAATGAAACAGAGCCATATTACCTTTCCCTGTGGTGGTTTGAAATTAGAGGGCATATACTATGAGGTCGAGGGGGAGACAGGCGTATCTGCCGTCGTGGTATGCCATCCGCACCCGCTTTACGGCGGTTCCATGCAAAATAATGTAATTTACGCTGTTGCCGGTGCTCTTGCTGCGAAGGCTATAGCGGCGCTCATCTTCAACTTCCGCGGTGTGGGTGAGAGCGAGGGCAGGCATGGGGGTGGTATCGATGAGCAGCAGGATGTGAAATCTGCGCTCGACTGGCTGGAGATCCAGCCGGGGGTGGACCGCGGGAAACTCGGCCTGGCGGGATATTCCTTCGGGGCGGCAGTGGCATTGCCGGTCGCCTGCCTGGACGGCCGGGTCAGGGGAGCTGCCTTTATTTCGCCTTATTTGGAGCAGTCGCACGTATCCCTGCTCAAAAGCTATAGGAAGCCCAAGCTGCTTGTGAGCGGCAGCCGGGACAACATGGTTCTGCCGGATGATGTGGCTGCTTACTATTCTGAGGCCGCTGAGCCGAAGAAGTTCGAGACAATTAATGGCTCCGACCATTTCTGGGGCGGCTATGAGGATGAGATGGCGGACGTGGTGGCAGAGTTCTTCGCTGGACTATTTAAATGAGTGCCGTGGTAAGCATCCCAACCATGTCATTGCGAGCGATAGCGCGGCAATCCCAGGTTACTATGTCATTGCGAGCGGTAGCGAAGCAATCTCACGATCGAAGATGTATGGCTTGACTTAATGCCATGAGATTGCCGCGGGACTGCGTCCCTCGCAACGACATGTGGTATTTGAGATTGCTTTGTCGCTGCGCTCCTCGTAAAAACAAATGCAAAATCAGGGTATATAACCCTTGCTCTGCATCATCCTTATACTTGCTTTGGCGGCTTCAATTTGCTCGGGATCCGTCGATAATTCAATGACCTTACGCAAGTCCTTCGCCATCAAAGGGTAGTACCCAGTATTTTTAGTCATCTGTGCAAGTATATCGTAGGCAGCTGCACGGTTAAAATATGCCTCCGGCATATGGGGATCGAGTTCAATCGCCTTATTTAAAGCAGATACCCCATTTTCAATATCGGCATTTGCAATAAGCATCTCACCCAGGTTGGCTTGTTTCAGGGCAGATTTCGGGTCGAGTTCCACTGCCTTTTTTGCGTCAGCAACTGCCTTAGTGAGTTCGTATTTACCCCTGTAAGCGATAGCCCGTTCCAGGTATATGCTGCCGGGATCAAAACTGAACGGGTCAAAGGTTTTTGTATCGGCAGCAGGCCCCAGTAAAAGGGCACGGTTGAGGTCGTCCAGTGCCCTGTCGAACACCTGGTTCGCGTTGTAAACATGGCCCCGATAGAAGTATGCCATAGGATCACTGTCATCGAGCTCGATAGCACTGTTCAGGTCATCCAGTGCCTTTTCAGCTTCCCTGTGTTCAATATAAACGAATCCGCGTAGCTTATAAGCCTCGGCCATGTCAGGGTCGATTTTTATGGCCTTGCTGAAATCATCTATGGCCTGGGTGAGGTTGTCGCTGACAATGTTGATCTTGCCGCGATAATTATAAGCCGGGGCGAGGTTGCGGTTGATATTTAGAGCTGAATTGAAATCGCTCCGGGCTTTGCCGATCTCCCCTTTGGAGTAGTAGGCAACACCGCGGTTGAAGTAAGCATCGTAGCTGTTTGGATCAAGCTGGACTGCTTTGGTAGCCGATTCTATGGCCTGGTCCCAGTTGCCCTTGTGCACATGGAGCCAGCTTAAATTGGTATAGGCCATGGTTGCCCTGGGGTCGAGTTCAACGGTCCTGTTGAGATCGGCTAGAGCCTGGTCGTACTGCTCTTTGCTGATATAAGCTGAGGCACGGTTCTCATAGTTGATAACGGAGTTAGGATCGAGTTGTATGGCCTTACCGAGGTCGGCTATTGCCAGGTCAAACTCCGCCCTGGCGTTATAAACCGCGCCCCTGCGTGCATAGGCGGCAACGAGGTTCGGATTTTTTTCGATGGCCTTCGTATATTCAGCTATAGCTTCGACGAACTGCCCCTGGTCGTAATAGGTGTCTCCCTGCCGGAGATACTCCGTGGTGGGATCTCCGCAGGCCGTGAAGAGCATTACCGCAGAAATGATTAAAGCAATCAGGATGCCAGTTTTTTTCATCGGCATATCACCTTTCAATTGGATAACGCTGATAAGTTGCTTTCAATTTATTTCGCAGGGGTTTGCCCGCAGGCAAACCGGCAATTAGTATAGCATATCAAATATTGGTTAACGGTGAAAAAACGATCGCTGAAAGATATGTTTGATCAATCCGTTCACTCCCAACATAAGTGCAATGGCATTCCGAGAGCAAAAAAGTGTAGAATACTTGCCAGTAATCCGGAAGGAGGCTTGAAATTGGACGTTATTGATGCGCTTAAGACCAGAAGGAGCGTCAGGGCTTATAAAAAGGACCCTGTAGCGAAGGATACGGTTCATAAAATCCTGGAGGCAGCCATACGCACGCCGTCGGGTATGAATACGCAGCCCTGGGAGTTCGTAGTGGTTGCAGGCAAAGCCCTCAACCAGGTACGCGAGGAATGCGGCAGGCTTTTTAACGAAGGAGCCTTCCCTACTAACGACATGCTGCGCAAGCCGTTTGAGGGCGTTTACCGGCAGCGGCAGGTTGACCTGGCTGTGGAGATCTTCAAGCTGATGGGCATTGCACGCGAGGATAAGGAAGCACGTAAAATATGGATGTCCCGGGGTTTCCGTTTCTTCGACGCCCCCTGCCATATTGCGATCTGCTCCGATAAGTCCATGGAGTACCACCTCGATATGCTCGGCATAGGCGCGATGTGCCAGAGCATCTGCCTGGCCGCCCTGGAATACGGACTGGCCACCTGCATAGCCGACCAGGGCATTATGTACGATCAGGTCTGGAGGAAATTTGCAAATATCCCGGAGTCCAAGCGGCTCATCGCCGGCATAGCCATCGGCTATCCGGACTGGGATTTCCCGGCGAATAAGCTGGTGACCTCTCGCGAGCCGGTGGATAAGATAACCACCTGGCTCGGCTTTGAATAAATAATGGGGGTGAGAAAATGGGCAGCAGCGGCAAAGCGCATGAAATAACGAAGGCGCACGTGCAGGGCGCGTTCGCGTTCACCGATGAGGTGGTTGAGAACTACCCCTACAGGCTTGCGGGCAGGAAGAGCTGCCATAAGGCGGCCGAGCGCATAAGGACGGAGTTCCATAAACACTGTGACTCCGGTTCGGTTAAAATCGAGGAGTTCAATGTTCACCCGCAGGCCTTCCTTAAATATATACCAGGGCTGGTCATCGTGTATTTCATCTGCGTTGTGCTCCTCTTTTTCGGCTATCCCATCCCGGCCCTTATCGGGTTTGCCCTTGGCCTCTTCGTTTTCTATGGCCAGTTTGTGCGTTACTGGCACCTGCTCGACCCGCTTTTCCCCAAGGCAAAGGGATACAATGTTTACGGCTCTATAGAGCCTGCCGGCGAGGTGAAGCAGCAGGTCCTGGTATCCGCCCACCACGATGCCGCCTACGTTTTCCAGCTGCTGGCTAAAATGCCGAAATACTATGCGCTTCTGATCGACGGCGGCATATTGTTTTTAATGCTCGGATTCCTTGTTTCCCTGGTGGCCACTGTACTGCTGGCTTTCAATATCGTGCTGCCATTGTGGATAGCCATCGTGCTTATAATCGGCGGCGTCCTGGTCCTTCCCATGGCGTTTTTCACCACCGGGGAGGTGGTACCCGGCGCCGGCGATAACATGATAGCCGTGGCCATCGCCACCGAAATAGCCAGGATTTTCGGCGATCCGAAAAAGGCTGGCGACAACCCTCTGCAACACACACGGCTTATTATAGCTTCCTTTGATGCGGAGGAAGCCGGACTGCGTGGCGCCCGCGCTTACATTAAAAAACACCGGGAAGAGCTGCTGCAAACTAGTACCTGTGTTTTAAACATAGATACAATTTACAAACTCAAATCCCTGACTTTCCTGGATAAAGACCTCAATTCCACCGTCAAATTGTCTCATCAAATGGCGCAGGACTGCGTTGATATAGCAGTAAACATGGGCTACGCTGCCAGGATCTCAGCTATGTCCTTCGGCGGCGGCAGCACCGACGCGGCAGCCTTCGGCGAGGCAGGGGTGGAAGCCACCAACATCGCAGCGATGAGCTTCGATATAAAGGACTACGGCGAAGGCTGGGTCTATCACACGTCTAATGACGTCAGCAAGCATATTGAACCGCAGGCAGTCGAAGCAGTGCTTAAAATCGTCCGCGAGTATATCCTGCGGAAGGACGCTTCAGCTTCGCAGATTTAATCCCCTGCCCGCGAATGTGCTACCATATTAGCGGATGTCTATGCTTGACTTCAGTTTCCGCACGCGGTTAAAACCGTCTTACGCATAAACCATCTAAGGGGATAACCTTGGACCAGAGAAACCGTGAAGATATAAGGAATATAACTATTGTCGCGCACGTCGACCATGGCAAGACCAGTCTGGTAGATGCCATGCTCAAGCAGAGCAAGGTCTTCCGCGAGAACCAGCAGGTCGGCGAGCTGATACTCGACAGGAATGCACTGGAACGCGAGAAGGGTATCACCATACTTGCCAAGAACACGGCGGTCACCTACCGCGGCGTCAAGATCAATATTATAGATACCCCGGGGCATGCCGACTTCAGCGGCGAGGTGGAGCGTGTCGTCAACATGGCCGACGGCTGCCTGCTGCTGGTGGACTCCGTGGAGGGCCCCATGCCGCAGACTCGCTTTGTGCTGAGGCAGGCACTGGAGAAGGGCCTGAAGCCCATCGTGGTCATCAACAAGATCGACAGGGAGAGCTCACGGGTGGAGGAGGTGCTCCGCCTCACCCAGGACCTTTTCCTGGAGCTGGTAACCAATGCCGACCAGCTCGATTTCCCGGTGTTGTACGCCAGTGCCAGGAACGGAACAGCCGCCACCGTACCCGGTGAAGAGGGCAGCGATCTTATCCCGTTATTTGAATGTATCCTCAAGCAGGTGCCACCGCCAACCATTGAAGATGGGCCTTTCCAGATGCTGGTTTCCAACCTGGATTATGACAGCTACAAGGGCAGGTTTGCCATGGGCAGGATACACAGGGGCAGCGTCAGGCCGAAGGACATTGTTGCGGTCATCGGCGCCGATGGAGCTCCCAGGCGCTACGAGGTAAGCGAGGTCTTCACCTTCATGGGGCTCAACCGGTCCTCAGTTGAAGAAGCCTCCGCGGGGGATATTATAGCCCTCACCGGCCTGGAGGCCGTGAGCATAGGCGATACGGTTACTGATTCCGAACAGCCCGAAGCGCTGCCGCGCATCGAAATCGGCGAGCCGACCGTGAAAATCACCCTGGGCGTAAACGGTTCGCCGTTTGCCGGGCGGGAGGGCAAGTATTGCACGTCCCGCCAACTGCGCGAGCGGCTGTACAGGGAGCTTGAGACCAATATAAGCCTGAAGGTTGAGGATACCGACAGTCCTGACCTTTTCCTGATATCAGGCAGGGGCGAACTGCACCTGGCGATACTGGTGGAGACCATGCGCCGCCAGGACTACGAGTTCGAGGTATCCAGGCCGGAAGCGATTACCAGGGAAGTTGATGGGCAGGTCATGGAGCCGGTAGAAACCCTGACGCTGGACACCAGGGAGGACTACATCGGGGTGATCACCGAACTTTTAAGTCAGCGGTTAGCCAAAATGACCGATATGCGCAATGACGGCAAGGGCAACGTGCGCATGGAGTTCAGCATACCCACGCGCGGGCTCATAGGTTTCCGCAGCGCCTTCCTGACTGCCACCCGCGGCGAAGGCATCATGAACACGCTTTTCCTGGGGTACCAACCCTGGGCTGGCGAGATAAGTTCCGCGCGCAGCGGCGCGCTGGTAGCGGCGGAGGAAGGTGTAGCTCTTACCTATGGGCTGAACAATGCCCAGGAACGCGGCATCACATTCATCGAGCCGGGGACGCCCGTTTACGAGGGTATGATAGTGGGAATGAACTCACGTCCCGCCGACCTGGCCGTCAACGTCTGCAAGGAGAAGAAGCAGACCAATATCCGCGCCTCCACGGCCGACATCGCCGTCAGGCTGACCCCTCCGCTTAGACTGAGCCTGGAGGAGTCGATGGACTTCATCAACGCCGACGAACTCGTCGAGGTCACCCCCAAGAACATCAGGTTGAGGAAGAGACTGCTCACTCAGAATGAACGGTTCAGGTCGAAGAAAGCTGCCGGGCGGACTGCGGAGTCTTAACCTGTCATTGCGAAGCACGAAGTGCTGAAGCAATCCCCTGATCGAAGAAACCAATAAGGCTAGACTTGGTGCTAGGAGATTGCTTCGTCGCTGCCACTCCTCGCAATGACATATTTGGTATCGGCGCAGCATCGGGCGCACCTGAAGGTATGCCCCTACTCTAAATCCTCCTTCGTAAAATCCGTGAAAAAGCAGCTCCTGTTTCCCGTGTGGCAGGTGGGGCCGGCGGGTTCTGCTTTGATGAGGATGGTGTCGCCATCGCAGTCCCTGGATATGGATTTCACCCTCAGCATGTTGCCTGAAGTTGAGCCTTTGTGCCAGAGTTCTTTGCGGCTGCGGCTGTAAAACCAGACCTCGCCGCTCTCCAGCGTCAGCTTCAGTGATTTTTTATTGGCGTAGCCCAGCATGAGGACGGTGCCGTCGGCTACGTCCTGCACTATGACAGGTATCAATCCTTTCTTATCGAATTTTAACATGGCCTGCTCCTTAAGGTTAGAAATGCCGGATGGAGTCGTCTTCTCAGGAAATAGCGAGCGCTTCGGTGAGGTCTATATCACCGGTGTAGAGCGCCTTGCCTATGATAGCGCCCGAAACCCCCAGGACGGCAAGCTTTTTGAGGTGGTCAACGGATGCTATGCCGCCCGAGGCGAAAACAGGTATATTCACGTTCTTGACCAGCTCTGCGGTGGCCTCGTAATTAGGCTCGGTGAGCGTGCCGTCCCGCTTCACGTCGGTGTAGATGATGCGCCTGGCCCCGATGGCCGCCATCATGCGGCTGAGCTCCAGGGCTGTCGTGTTGGATATCTTCTGCCAGCCGTGGGTGGTCACATAGGAATCCCGCGCGTCGATGCCCACCACGATGGCATCACCGAAGCGGCGGATGATACGCTTGGTCAGCTCCACCTGCTCAACTGCCACAGTTCCCAGTATGACCCGCTTCACGCCCAGCTTGATTAGCTGCTCTACCACCTCCTCCCGTCTGATGCCGCCACCAAGCTCGACCGCCAGTCCGGTATTTTTCACGATATCCTCGATGGCCTTCGTATTGCGCACCTCGCCTGCGGCGGCGCCGTCGAGGTCAACCAGGTGCAACCATTGCGCGCCTTTCTCCTGCCACTTCAGCGCTGTCGCGACCGGGTCGTCGGAAAAGACCGTTTCCTTGCTGTAATCGCCCTGGTAAAGGCGGACGCACCTGCCGCCTTTCAAATCTATGGCCGGTATTATTTCCATCTTATTTTTTGTGCTTAAAGATTACGCTCTTGACCTCGAACGCGTCAATTTCCGCCTGCGAATAACCGGCGTTGAGCAGGATATCTTGCGTATGCTCGCCCAGCAGCGGTGCCCGAATTGTATTTATGGGCTCCATGCCCGAAGCCTTAAATGGTATGTGCGCCAGCTTCATTTTGCCCACGCCCGGGTAGTCCATTTCGAACAGTATTTGCCTGGCCTGCACCTGCGGGTCGTTCACTACCTCAGGGATCTCCAGCACCGGCGCGCAGGGGACGCCGGCAGCCTCAAGGCTGGCCAGCACTTCATCGCTGGGGTGTTTCTTTAAAACCGCACCCAGCTTTGCGACCAACTCGTCCCGGTGCTCGAGCCTTTTCTGGCTTGTGGCATAACGTGGCTCACTCCCGATCTCATCGAGCCCCAGCGCCAGGCAGAAACCTTGCCAGAACCGGTCGTTGGTGACGCCTACGAAAATGTATCTGTCAGAGGTCTCAAAGCACTGGTATGGCACGAATGCAGGATTGGCCGAGCCCATTCTCGGCAATACAAAGCCGGTGAAGGAATAGCCTGTAATGAACGGACTCATAAAAAACACTGCGGTGTCGAAGAAGGCTGCGTCTATGTGCTGACCATCGCCCGTCTTTTCACGCGCCAGCACGGCCAGCACGATGCCATAGGCGGCCAGAAATGCCGTGCCAAGGCCGATGACGCCCGGTGCGACTCTGACCGGCGGCCTTCCCGGTTCGCCGGTTGTTGCCATGAAGCCGGACATAGCCTGCATCCCGGGATCGTACGCCGGCCTTGCGCTGTAAGGTCCGGTCTGGCCGAAGCCGGAGAGCGAGCAATATATAATCCGCGGGTTTAAGCTTCTGATAGATTCGTAACCGATACCGCGTTTATCTGCAGTCCCGGGCGTGAAGCTCTCTACGAGTACGTCGGAGGTGGCGGCGAGCTTGCGGGCTATCTCTTTGCCTTCCACGGTTTGCAGGTTTAGCGCCAGGCTGCGCTTGTTGCGGTTGGCGTTGTAGAAGACCGCACCTGCACCACCCTGGCGGAACGGCTCGCCATGACGGGGCTCTACCTTGACTACATCGGCGCCCGCCTCGGCCAGCATGAGAGTACACATAGGACCATCCGCAGCATGACTGAAATCCAGGACCTTCAATCCTTCAAGTGGAAGCATGCTCCACCCCTTATAAGACAGAGTGTTTATTATATACCACTATCCTATATTATTGACAATGCTGCGGAGCTGATTTTAAGGTCATTGACTTAACAAAATTGCGAATGTATACTTGGGGCACAATAAATTTTGGGGGTATTCTATGAAGCTGTCTTGTCTGCAGGAGAATCTTAACAAAGGTCTGGGTATCATCGGCAGAGCAGTCGCTACAAGAACGACCCTACCCATAACGCAGAATGTGCTGATCTCCACCGACCAGTCACAGCTCAAGCTGGCGGCCACCAATCTGGAGATAGCTATAAGCTGCTGGATCGGCGCCAAGATAGAGAACGAGGGCTCCATCACCGTGCCCGCCCGTGTATTTATCGACTTTATAAGCTCGCTGCCCAGCGATATCATCAGCCTGCACCTCAAGCACCACACCTTAGAGCTCAAATGCGGGCGTTACGAGGCCAGGATAAACGGGCTCGACGCAGCGGACTTCCCGCCCATACCCCAGGTGGGAGACGGCTTCAACACCAAGATACTGGCGGAGGAACTTAAACAGGCCATCAGTCAGGTTGCCTTCGCTGCGGCTACTGAGGAATCGCGGCCAGTGCTGACCGGCGTACAGACCGAGTTCGAGGGAAGCAAGCTCACGCTGGCTGCCGCCGATGGCTTCAGGCTGGCTGTGCACCGCACCACCCTGACCGAACCCATCAAAGAAAAGGTGGCCATGATCATCCCTGCCAAGGCATACCACGAGCTCAACCGCCTGATCACCGAGCCTGACCAGCAGGTCGAGATCACCTTGAACGCACAGAAGAGCCAGGTACTCTTCCGCGTGAAGAACATCGAGATGGTCTCACAATTGATACAGGGCACCTTCCCCAATTATTCGCAGTTGATCCCGCAGACGTACGGTACCAAGGCAAGGATCGACGTCGCCGAGTTCCAGCGGGCGATTAAGATGGCCGCCATATTTGCACGCGACGGCAGCGGCATCGCGCGGGTCATCATCACACCGGGCGCGACCCCTGAAACGGGCAAAGTGACGATATCGGCGCGTGCGGACGAGATAGGAGATAACGTGGGCGAGATCGATGCGCTGGTGGACGGCGAAGCAGCCAAGATCGCCTTCAATGCCAGGTACCTTGCGGACGTGCTATCGGTGGTCAAACAGGCCCAGGTATCGCTTGAAGTAACCACGCCTTCCAACCCGGGCGTGATCAGGCCTGTCGGCGTTGATAACTACGACCATGTGGTCATGCCGATGTTTGTTCAATGGTAATAAATTCTAACGGAACAGCAATTCTAATTTTCATCTTTTCCGGTATTGCTACTATCTGAACATCAAGCGCATTTAGTGCCTTTCTCTTATCTTGAAGCGAGCATTTATTCAAATTGGCTTTTACTCTTTGGCAATACTGTTCAATCTTTTCTTTGGCCGAATTTATATTTATTAGTTGCTCTTTTGACTTGGATAGCTTGGTGACCTTATCTTCATAATCTTGCTTTTCCTTATTCAGCTGGCTTAACTTCTCTACTATTGCACCCTCATCAATACTGCCATTTCCGAATAGTGTTAATAATCGTTGTTGCTGGGTATCATTGGCAGTTATTTTCTTTTGAATCCTGGCTATTTCCTTTTCAATCCGGCCATTACCTGATCTGTTGGCATCCGACCTTTTCTTCAGCTCGGCCAATATCACCCTTTGGATGCTCGATCACTTCCTTGACCTTGTTCCAGGCTATCTCTTCCATCTGATCCGCCCTGATATACCCGGCATTGCATACAGCATTTCTTACAGACGTTGGATAAGTGCCACGACAGCGATAATAACGGTATGAATGAACAAGGCAGGTGCCTATCAGATGGTCACCGCAGATACCGCAGCGTACATGGCCGGTTAGCAAGTAATCATTCTTAGGTCTTCCATGTCGCAATTCCTTTGACACAGCCAGTGCCTGATTGGCTTGCTTGAACAGGTCATCACTGACTATGGCAGGTGTCGTGTCAGGCATCATTATCCACTGATCCTCAGGCACATCCTCAAACCTCTTGCCGTTCCTGCGAGTCCTGCCGAAATAGGTTTTGCCAATATAGGCTGTATTGATGATCATCCTTTTAATGGTCAGAGGGTGCCACTTGGCTCCTGACTTGGTAGCTATACTGCTATCATTCAATGTCCTAGCCACCTTAAACCTGGAATCACCACCAGCTATCATGTTAAAGACCCTATTGACTACTTTTACCTCGTATTCAATAGGTATTCGCTGTTTATTCTCTTTATCCCAGCCATACCCGTATAGTCCCACACCTGTGCCTTGAGGAATTACACCCTTGGCTGCAAGTGTCCTTTTTCCTCGCATTGTCCTTTCTTTTATCTGAGATGCCTCAAGCTCAGATGCCCAACCCATTACGAAGGCTAACATTTTGCCTGTGAATGAATTATCGAAGTCACGCTGAACGCAGACTAATTTAATGCCTGCTGCATTAAGCTCCTGAGCTACAGTCAGGATGTCCTCCCCTTTTCTGCTCAACCTGTCAGGGCCATATGCAATAACTGCTTCAAATTCGCCCCTCTTGGCCTTATAACGCAGGATATTGAACAGAGGCCTATCAAGTGACAGGCCGGAGTAGCTTTCCTTAAATATCAGGCTCTCAGGCACGTCATAGCCTAGTTCACTGGCTTTTTTCAGGCAGGCCTCTAGCTGGCTGTCCAATGAAGTGCCATTGGTGCCCTGCTCTTCGGTAGATACCCTGCAATATACTGCTGCGATCATAGCTTTAACTCCCTATTAACATCATTGGCTGTGGATCTTCATCCTCGTTATTTATAGCAACTGTGTCATCAGGCTTGCTTTCAAGATCAGACATTTCAGCAAGCAGCCGGTCATACAGCCTGCTTAGCTCATCATCAATGTCAGGCTTATTTACCATCTCGGTGCTTACTTCCATCTCTCTTGCTTTACGAACTAAAAAATATAATAAATCCATTCTTTACCTCCTTGTTATCGTCAATTCACATGCTTATCTATGCATCGATTGCATAGCTTATCTGCTTCTTTTATGTAGCTGTTATCCCTGCTCACATTGATAAATTGTGCTTGGCTGAAATTTGGACGTAATTTATTTACCTGTGCGCACAAATCCTGAAGGTGCGAGAGGTTGATCCTATACTTGCCGTTTATCTGATTAATCACCAGTTGGCTATCAGAATAAACCTCCACCATCTTGGTGTATTTCTTAGCTTCCGCAAGTGCTTTGATTATCGCCATATACTCCGCAACATTATTTGTAGCTATTCCCATGTAGCCAGAACGTTTTTTAATAACGGACATACCATCGACAATAATGTATGCCCACGCTGCCTTGCCTGGATTATTTCTTGAAGCGCCATCAGTGTATATTTGTAATCTGTTCATTACCTTTCCTCCTTTGTGTTATTTCTAACTATGAATATGATCCCTTGCGGTGTGTTAAGCGACATCTTTTACTTGACAGAAGCTCTAACAATTCCAATGCCTGCAATCGTAGTCTACATATATATCCTTCTTGTGGTGCACGCTGCTTGCTCCTATTGCTTAGTTAAATTCGATGCCGTTTTTCTTGGCTAACCAAGCAAGGTATTTATTAATATCCGCCTCTGAAATGAAAAGCGGTTCATATTCCTTATTACAGCCGAAAAGATATCTAGTGTATCTCCAGAAAAAGTACAGTTTTTTCTCAGCTAGGTTATCAAGCTTCACATCTATTACAGCATTGATCACATGGTCTACTTCAACCTCATACCTTTCACAGAACTCGGTTGCCTTTTTATATGCCGCCAAATCCAGTCTAGCCCACATCATGTATTTGTTCTCCTTTCCTACATCGATGAAGCCTTTTTTACGCTGGTAATCACTGACGGCTTTATCAGCTACCCTTTGCCATGGAACTACTTTGATTTCGGGTATCTCTTCAAGATCACTAGGGTCAAAATTTAATAATTCATCATTGCTCATAGCAATTACTCCTCTGCGACTTTCACTATATATTATATTATGAAACGTCTAAAATTCAGCTTTGGTTTGATCG
>Ga0163209_1000149_pt1 | contig 27556 bp, 24 predicted proteins | sample Kivu_160m_FD_113538 | JGI IMG/M metagenome (GOLD analysis project Ga0163209, IMG submission 113538) | Freshwater microbial communities from Lake Kivu, Western Province, Rwanda to study Microbial Dark Matter (Phase II) - Kivu_160m | ecosystem: Environmental > Aquatic > Freshwater > Lake ...
CGTCTTTCCGCTTTCCAACCCGGTCAACACTGCCCTGTGGTAGGTGGCGGGTTTTTCAGCGATATTGTGGTTTAAAGGTTCGCCGGTTTCTGTCTTATAGATCACCTTGCTCGTGCATGGTTCATTGGTTTTCCAGGAGATCGTTGCCCCATATTCAGAGATAGAGGTTGGGGTGAAATCAGATATGACTGGTGGGATTTTATCGGCCTGCTGAGACGAATCGGTGGGTGGCGGAATCGATGGGTTTTGCTGCTGATTATTGCCGGAAGGTGATATCTCAGATGGTTTAAAGAATTCAGGGATGGTTGGTTTGGCCAGCCATTTGGTAACAGTGTCGAAATTGTTAATCACATAGATTGTGCCTATGATAAAGACTATTATCAGGATGGCGCTTATTACGGTTGTTACAATTTTACCGGTTCCACCCTTTTTCGGCCTCTCATCTTCATCTTCCGAGTATTCATATTCATACTTATCTTCGGATTTGTCCTCGTAATCCCGGTCTTTTTCTTTAGCATGTTGTTTCCCGGTAGTTTTTTTCTCCGCCTTATTCAGGTTATCGATTTCGTCGAGGATCGGGCTTCTCGGTTGGTTACTGGCCGGAAATTCCAGTTCCTCCTTTCTGCTTCGGGGCATATGAGACGGTTCAACAGGCGCTGCAGGCTCAGACTCTACGAATCTCTCTGCCCTCGGAGCAGGAGGCTGCCTTCCTTCCAATCTGTCTGATGAGGGAGTCTCTATTTGCCTTGGGCCCGGCTTTTTCGATGCCGCAGACTGGCCACCTGGCCCATTCCCGCCCCCAGGTTTTCCCACAAACTGGTGGGGTCCCAGGCTGCCACAGTCTTTGCAGGGCTCATGCCCATACGCCATAGGCTTGCCGCACTGGCATCTAAACTGGCTATCCAACTGGTGCACTCCTTGAATTGTTAAATAGGAGGTACTTACCTGCAGCGGCGGACTTAACCTGAGCGTAGTTTACATTGATATCGGTATATGCCATTCAATAATTACACTACAACGTGGCGGAGCTACTGTCAAGGATTTTGCGGACAGTTCAATCTAAAGGTTATCGAGGGTCTGCTCGACTTGATCAATATTGAAGCTACCGTATTCTATTTCACGGATGATCCTGTCTCCATCTATAAAGATGGTACAGGGAACCCTGTCTACGTTGTACGTGTGTGCCGTGGTCCTATACATGTCGACCAGCACAGGCACGCTGAGGTCGCCCCGGTCTGCTTTATACTTGGCGATGGTTTTGTCGATATCGTCCATCCTGCTCTCGAGGAAGACAGCCAGTATGGTTACCCCGGGCAGGTTCCTGTTCTTCAATGATTGCAGCAGTGCAAGCTCCCGGTCGCACTCGGGGCAGTAGACAGCCCAGAAAGTGAGCAATACCTTTTGCCCCTTGAAGCTTTTGAGTGAAATGCTATCCTGCGACTTGAATACAGGCAGCGTGAAATCGGGGGCCCTATCGCCTATCCGCGACCCTGTGGGGACTGAAATAAGCGTTGTAAACACATTCGGCGGGTCCATCACCGCTTCGTTGCCGCCGATGTCCGCTGATTTTACCCGGTAGTAATACTTTGCGTTTGCTTCCAGGCCGCTTAACTTTACAGTATGCCTGATGACAAACCTGGGGTCGATAGAAGTAAAGCTATTACACGATTCTGTAGTACCGTAAAGGACCTGGCTGGTCGAAGGTTTATCTGTATCCCACTGGATTATGGCTCCTATATCCGAGGGAGTGACCTTGAGCTGCGAAACCACAGGCAGCCGTGTATCACGCTCGGTCGCAGTCGTAAAAACATTATCCTGGCCGCGTGCGAGCTCTTTGCCGTCAATATCGGTTGCCAGCACAAGGAAATGGTAGGCCGTCGCCGGCTCGAGGTCCGCTAAAGAAACCTGATGCGCGGTCGTTTTATTATCGGTCTGTACGGACATGCCGTAAGATTCACTTTGCCCATATAACACCTTGGCATAAGATGGTAAGCTTGTGGACCAGGTTATGGTTGCCCCTTTCATGTCCACTGCAGATACGGCGGTGTTAGATACAATCGGGCTGGCAGGCGCCTGTTTTGGCGGCTCGGCAGCTTTGAAGGGGTTAAACGCTGAAGGTATAATGCCCGTCTGCAGGGCAACGGCAATACCGATGCCTGCAAGTATGATTACGATGGCCACTATGATGGTTATGTCGAGCGCCTTGAGACGCCTCCTGCCGCGGATTTCCCTGGCGCGTTGGGTTGCCCCCTTGATTTTAGCCAGGCCCCTGGCAGCTTCAGGTAAATCGAGTTCCTCTGCTGTTTCAGCCTCTGCAATCGCGGCTTCCCGTTCGAGTGGGACGATCTTCGCCTTCGAAGTGTTCTTGCCGCAATGTGGACAGACATTAACTGGCGATTTTAATACCGCCATGCAGTTGGGACAGCGGTATTGTTTTTGCGGCTCCTGTGCCTTGGATGCCTCACCCAGCCCGGCAGCCGCCCTCTTCTCGATGATCTTCTGCCACAGGTTCACACCCTGCTCCTCGATGGGTCCCATGTACCATCTCTTACCGCAGCGGGGACAGACGGCTGTATTTTCGGGAACGGATGCACCGCACTGGCGGCACAGCCTGGGGGATGATGAAGGCTGACTTTCTGCCATTACGTTAAAGCATATACCCCGGAATTTCCTTCCATTATACCTATACTATCATTAAATATAAATGTCAAGATATCAGGACATGGCGGATATAGAGGCGGATCGTCAGTGCTTCTAGAATCGATTTGAGGGTAGATCTCCATCAGGCAAGGGTGATTTCGGTGCGGGAAGCGTTTTACTACCTGATCACCTCGACATTCATGTAGGGTCTCAGCACGTGGGGTACCAGGATGCTGCCGTCGGCCTGCTGATAATTCTCAATGATTGCTATCATGACGCGCGGCAGGGCGAGGCCTGAACCGTTAAGCGTATGGACGAAGCGCGGCTTCGCCTCGGAGTCAGGTCTATAACGTATATTAGCCCGCCTAGCCTGAAAATCGCCGCAATTGCTGCATGAGCTGACCTCGAGCCACTCCTTGCAGCCTGGCGCCCACATCTCGATATCGAACGACTTGACAGCGGCGAAGCCCATGTCGCCCGTACATAGCTGTACAACGCGGTACGGTATTTCGAGTTTGCGGCAGACGTCTTCCGCGTCCTTCACCAGCTTGTGCAGTTCATTATCGGAGGTTTCCGGTTCCACGAATTTGTAAAGCTCGACCTTATCGAACTGGTGCCCTCGCTTTATGCCGCGTGTGTCCTTGCCCGCTGCCATTTTTTCGCGGCGGAAGCAGGCAGTGTGTGAGACGTAATACAGGGGCAGTGTAACAGGTGTTATTATCTCGTCGCGGTGCAGGTTGGTCAACGGTACCTCGGCGGTGGGGATGAACCAGTAATCTTCCTCTGCATCGTGGTAAAGGTTGTCTGCAAACTTGGGAAGATTGCTGGATCCCACCATGCATTCCCGCTTGACCATGAATGGAGGGTATATCTCCGTATAATTATGCTCCTTAATATGCAAGTCCAGCATAAAATTTATGAGCGCGCGTTGCAGCAACGAACCCAGTCCGCGCAGTACATAAAATCTCGTACCGGAGAGTTTGACGCCGCGCTGAAAATCTATAATACCCAGCTTTTCCCCTAGATCCCAGTGAGGCAGTGGGGTGAATGATAACTCCTCAGGTTTGCCCCAGGAGCGCACCTCGATATTGTCGGACGAATCTTTCCCATCCGGAACGTCCGATGCCGGCAGGTTGGGCAAACGCAGCAGCTTGTCCTCCAGTTTTACAGCAAGCTGGTCTACCTCGGACTCGATCTGGCTTATGCGGTCGCCCACCTGGCGCATTTCCGTTATCAGGTCGGCGGGCTTTTCCTTCATCTTGCTGATCTGCTTGCTCACATCATTGCGCCTGGCGCGAAGCGCTTCGGCTTCGCGCAGGAGCAGCCTGTGCATGTTGTCCAGCTCGATCACCTCGTCAATCGAGGATGGGCTTTCGCCGCGCTTTTCCATAGCCAGGAATATCATTTCCGGGTTTTCACGAATAAGCTTTATGTCTATCATGTGTCACCTCTCCCCTCTTTAGATTTAAGCTGCGGGAAGAGAATAACCTCTCTTATCGATTGTTTGTCGGTAAGCAGCATCACGAGTCGGTCGATGCCGATACCCAGCCCACCGGTGGGCGGCATGCCGTATTCCAATGCCAGCAGGAAGTCGTCGTCTATCATTTCGGTTTCCGGCATCTCACCGGCTGCCTTCGCCCTCTCCACCTCGGCGGCATGCATCTCGCGCTGCTGGCCGAACCTCTCGCGCTGCTCCCTCGGGTCGTTGAGCTCGGAGAAAGAGTTAGCAACCTCCATGGCGCCTATATAAGCTTCGAAACGCTCCACGAACCGCGGGTCGCTGCGGTGCCTCTTGGCAAGCGGAGACATCTCGATCGGGTAGTCCGTGAGGAAAGTTGGTTGCCTGGTATCGGGCTCAACGCAGGTAGAAAGTAATTCGTCTATGAGCCTGCCCCGGTCCTTTAATGGATCCACCTGCATACCGATCTTTTGCATGGCGGCCCGCAGGCTTTCAGCATCCGGGTAGTCCACGAAATCGATACCGCACTTATGCATAATAGCGTCCCTCAGCGGCAGCCGCTTCCACGGAGGATCGAGCTTGATGGGCTCACCCGCAAAGTTTATCTCAGTGCGACCCAGCACTTCCCTTGCCACGTGGCTGATTAGATTCTCGGTCATCTCCATCGTGTCATTGTAATCGGCATAGGCCTCGTAGCTCTCCAGCATGGTGAACTCGGGATTATGCCTGGTGGAGATTCCCTCGTTACGGAAGACGCGGCCGATCTCGTACACCTTATCGAATCCACCTATAATCAATCTTTTCAGATAGAGTTCGAGGGCTATACGCGGATAAAGGTCCTGGTCAAGCGCATGGTGGTGCGTTATGAAGGGCTTTGCCAGCGCGCCGCCGTACATGGGTTGAAGCACCGGTGTTTCGACCTCGATAAAACCCCTTGCATCGAGGAAACCGCGTATCGCATTGATAATCCCGCTACGCATGATGAAAAGGTCTTTTACTTCCTCGTTGGCTATGAGATCGAGATACCTTTGGCGGTATCTTTTCTCGATATCGACGAGGCCGTGCCACTTCTCGGGCAGTGGCAGCAGTGACTTGGAGAGCATGGTGAATTCCGCTGCTTCGAGTGTGATCTCTCCGCTGCGGGTCTTGAAAAGCTTGCCGCTAACGCCTACAAAATCGCCGATGTCATAATCATGCAATAGCTCGTATTTTTCTTCTCCCAGCAGGTCCCGCCTGAAAAAGACCTGTATCTTGCCGGTGACGTCCCTGATATCGAAAAATGCTGCTTTGCCCATGAACCGCGCGGCATTGATCCTGCCTGCCAGGCTGATATGCTCCAGCGCTGATGGGTCAGCTCCAGCGGCAGCCCGTTTAAAAAGCTCTATAGCCTCTTGACAGGTATGTGTACGGCGGTAGGTATGCGGATATGGATCTATGCCGCGGTTGCGGATCCTGGAAAGCTTTTCCAGGCGCGGCTGTTCTACACGTTCTTGCCCGCCCATGTTGCTCAGCTTACTTCGATGATATGCAGTTTGATCAGACCTGCCGGTGTGCAAACCTCGACTTTGGCACCCTTCTTCCTGCCCAGTAACGCTTTGCCCACCGGAGACTCACTGGAAATCTTGCCGTCTACGGGGCTGGCTTCCGGGGTGCCGACAATAGTGTATATATCGATCTTGCCGTCCTGATTCTGAACTTTCACAACATCACCCAGTTCCACCACCCCTGGATGGTGCGGCGCCTCGATTATACGCGCGTTAAGGATAATGTTTTCGAGTGATCCTATCCTGCCTTCGATGAACGCCTGCTCGTTTTTGGCATCTTCGTATTCAGCATTGTTTTCCGTGCCGCCCATCTCACGTGCCCTCTTGATTTTATCCGCGATCTCTTTACGGCGTACCGAGACGAGCTCCTCATATTCAGCCTTGAGTTTTTCCAGTCCTTCCTGTGTAATGTCAAACTTTTTTTGTGTCATGGGCGGTACCTCCACGGCTGGCCAGATATTAAAAAACTGAGAGCCGTTACAACTCTCAGCTTTTCAGTGACTTTCACAATATTATATTCCGATACAATCGGATTGTAAAGAAGAAGAAGATGTATACCATAGACACGCTGAAAATGTCTAAGATATTTTCAATCTAATCAACCCAGAAATTCGTAGCTAAGCTGCGCCGTGTATTCCAGAGGTCATTTTTTTTAACAAAACCTACTACTCCAGCACCTTTGTCCGCGTCTGCTATTTCCCACCAGCCATTAACAGCGCCTGTTAATGCAGCAGACAATGCCTCGAAACCTTGTGCAGTATAAAGGTCACATTCAACGCCCCGGTTGATCATGAATTTGAATTGACGCAATCCTTGCTGGTGCTTACTTTGCATTACTGTCAACCATCTATCCACCTCAGCATCAAGTTGATCAGTGGGTACAACTCTGTTCCAGAGTCCTAATTCAACCGCACGGTCGGCATTATGAAGGGCACCAATCATATTGACTTCTTTGGTCATCCTTCTTCCGATCAGGCGGGCCATCCGTGTAGTACCACCCCAACCCGGTGTGATACCTACATCGACCTCCGGCATTCCCCACTTAGCACGTCTTGTAGCAATCACGAAATCACAAGCCATAGTAATTTCGAGACCGCCGCCTACTGCAAATCCATCAACTGCTGCTAGCGTTATTTTGTCCAGCTCTTCGAGCTGATTAGCCATATTTTGATAGTAGCGCACACGACGCATAACCTCGTTAGCATTCCCCCACAGCTTCATTTCAGTTATGTCATCGCCAACGCAAAAATTATTGCCGGAACCTTTTATCACAAGAAAATTTAGTGTGGTCGATTGACGAACCTTTTCTATAGCGCACACAAGTTCATCTGAAAGTTTCATACTTAAAGCGTTAAGAGACTTGGGTCGATTCAATATAAGCCAGGCTGCGTTGCCCTTTTCCTTGTAATCTATGTTTTCAAACTCCATCGCAATCTCCTTTCCTTCTATTTATTAATCGCTGTGAAATACCTAAGCCCGGTTCAATCAAGAGGCAACCTCACCACTTATCCTGTATTAACGCGCATATTAGCATCAATGAAAATTTCTATCAATTCCGATTATTTTAAAAGACCTTAATGGACTTCGTACGATCTTAAAAAATTTTAAAGTTTTAGTCGGCTTCAATTCACAGGGGACATTGTGAGGGATATAGGTTATTCTTTATCAATATGTGTACAGCATGCTATCCTTAAACTTATAGCATAGTCAGAAATGGGGAGGCTATCATGATAAGGTTTAAACAAGCAAAACAGGACAAGTGGCAGCACTGGCTTAAGCTTATAGCTGGCATGGTGTTCATAATATCCCTGATAGCTGCGGGAGCTTCCTTATCCTGCCAGAACAATCCATCCCCGTCTCAAACTTCAATCGAAAATTTACCCTTACCTGCCCACGGTGATCCAGGCCTGCTAACAGATGTTAAATCTCCTCCCGATGAAGGGCGTGACCATATATGGCCGGACCACCCGGTCGAATATAAAACAATACCGCCAACTTCAGGGCCTCACTTCCCTGATCCTACGGCTCCGGGGTTCTACACCATAAGGCCGGCATTCGGCTATCTGGTGCACGGTCTGGAGCACGGCTCAGTAGTTGTCTACTACGACCCGGGTAAACTTACAAATGAGATAGAGCAGAGTTTGAAAGCTTTTATAAAAGCACATAGTGATCTTGAAGCAGGGGTCATAGCTGTTCCAGACGCGGATTTCAAATATCCATTTATTCTCACCGCCTGGGATAAGATGCTTGAACTTAAAAATTATGATCCTCAGGTCGTAAGGGCATTTCTAGCGGAATACCTTAACCATGGTCCTGAGTCCACAGCTCCTTAAGAGATGTCCCCAGCGTAACCACTTTGTCTTTATTGTTAATCAGGGATTTAGTAAAACCTGGCTAACTTTTCCAGCGGTTCCCTCTCGGTGCGGAACTGATTGACAGGATCGTCCCAATCCGGATACCCGATGGCAATTCCCAGCACAATCAGCTTGGTATCCTCTAAGCCCAGTATCTTCCGCAGTATATCCGGGTAGATGACCGGTTGTATTGCCGGTATGGTGCCCAGCCCATACTCGGTAGCAAGCAGGAGCATGTTTTGCGTTATCAGGCCGCAATCAAAAATATTCCAGACGTTTGTCGTGTCATTAGCATGGTAGAACGAGCGGTCGATCATGATATAAATGCAGCTGGGTGCACCCCACAGTTTGAAGCCGCGTAGGCCCCATTCTATCCTTTTCTGCTTATCTGCCCGGTCGATGCCTAACTTTTCGAGTACACCGGCCATAACTGCGCGGCGCCGGGCTGCCCAGGGTTCCGGGTATTGACGAGGTATAGATATATCCAGGATGGGTAGCTTAGAGGAACTGTCGATAAAAGCTTGCTTTATCTCTTCCAGCTTCGTGCCGCTTACTACGGCAAATTCCCAGGGTTGGCTGTTAGATGCCGAGGGTGCACGCAAAGCTCCGCTAACTATTTTCTGTAATATATCCGGCGGCACCGGGTCGGATTTAAAACCCCGAATCGACCTCCTCTTATTGATAGCTTCGATAACATCCATATTACCTGCTCCTTTCAATCTTTTTAGTGTAAGTCAACTAACCAAATATTATTTCATAATAGAGATCGGAGTACTGGATAATTTGAACCTGCGCACACTCGTAAATATAATACGTACTTCCGTATGTAAAAATATCCTTAATAACCGGCTGTGACTTCCAGGCCTTTAGATTTTAAAATATTAATGAGAATTTGTAATCTCTCCTGGGGAAGAGGTTTATAATCATTCAGGGAATAGTTCTTGCCGAGCGATTGATACTTTTGCCGGCCCCATTCGTGGTAACCAAGCAGAGAAATCTTCCCCGCAGGAATTGTCTGCAGCCTGACAGCCAGCCCCTCCATATATTCCTCTGAATCGTTGTAATCGGGAATTACGGGTATCCTGATCCATACCTTGGACTTACCTGTCTTAACTAGCTTTTCAAGATTATCCATGATTAACCTATTATCGGCACCGGTGCCGTTACGATGTGCCTCATTGTCGATGTTCTTGATGTCGAAGAGTACAAGATCAGTGTACTGTGACGCTTTTTCCAGCACTTCCCAGGGTACATAACCGCTGGTATCCAGCGCCGTGTTAAGTCCATTTTTCTTGCACTCCTGCAGAAGGTTGATAGCAAACTCTGCCTGGAAAAGTGGTTCCCCTCCGGAGAGCGTCACGCCACCGCCGGAATTACGGTAGAACATCTCGTCACGGATACACTCGTCAAGCACCTCTTGAATGCCGACATACCGGCCTGCGACTTCCAACGCATTAGCCTGACACGTATCAATGCATTTCAGGCATTGGTCACATCTTGCCCTATCTAAGTGGAGGCCGTCTGCATCCAGAGTAATAGCATCTTGCGGACATGATTCGATGCATCTCCGGCAGCCGTCGCATCTGGAACTTCTGACCATTATCTCGGGTAGAGGATTGATGGACTCCGGGTTCGAGCACCACCTGCATCTAAGCGGACAACCCTTAAGGAAGACCGTGGTCCTGATGCCGGGTCCATCATGGATACTGTAGCGCTGGATATTGAAAACCAGACCTTTACGGTCGGCTCCCATTTCCAGGTCAGGCGAACTAGCTAGGTTACCTTTATCGGAGTCTAAAAGCACTGCGGTGTCCGGGCGATGATGGAATCCTGTATATTCTTATCAAGATCGATGAAATAGGCTGCGAAACCCGCCACGCGCACCATTAACGTAGGATATTTCTCGGGATGGTTCTGTGCGTCCTCAAGTGTTTCCCTGCCCACAGTAGTAAACTGGATATGGTGGATCCCCAGATCAGCAAATGTCCTGAGGTACTGGGCAAATATCTCCGCGTTATGACCCACCAGATATTGTGGCATGAAGCTCTGGTTGAAAAGGTGGTTCCAGCTTATAAGCGGGTCGACCTTTGAAACAGATTTGAGAACTGCCGTGGGACCTTTCTTATCGCGCCCAGCCATTGGAGAGATAGTCCCATCATTGAAAGCATCGCCTGATTTCCTGCCGTCCGGTGTTGCAGCGCAAACGCGCCCGAAGCTCCACCAGGCTGTAGCTGCTGTGCCATCTACATTGACCGGTGTTCCCCAGTTAGTCTTGCATCTGCCAGTTTCCCCGGCAATCCTGCGGGCGACTTCCAGCGAGATCAGGTCGGCATAATCATCGTCGTTTCCAAACTTAGGTGCATTAAGGAATATCTGCCTTATATCCTCATATCCTTCCCAGTTGTGCTTGAGGGCCTCGATGAGTTTAGGCATAGTTACCTTCTTGTCTTCAAAGACTACTTTCTTAACCGCGGTAAGCGAATCTGCTACCGTGTTGAGACCGAAAAGCGTTACGTCCCGGTAGTCAGGCATGTAGTTCCAGTCACGCACATCCTGCGCCCTCTCGACGCAATCATCGATCACCGACGAAAGGAACGGCCGGGGTGCCCATTGCTGGTAAAGGGCGTCTGCGATGTTACCAATGCGTACCAGCCGGTGGATAATCAGACGGTAATTCTCCATGGTAGCATCAAAAAGCTCGTCCATGGAACTTATAGTCCCCGGGTCGATGATTTTATGGCCCGCCTTCTTGTATATAGCAAGAGGATCCAGGCCCAGGGCCTGGTTAAGGCAAAGCGGAACGGGAACACCACCCGCCCAGGCCGAAATGTGGCTGAAGTTCTTTCCCGGTATCGTAGGCACCATGCAGTTATTGATGGAATAATTACGCGCATCCTCCAATGGGCAGCCAAGTTTGACCAGCCTGAGCACGACCACTTTATCGCTGAAAATCGCCGGTTGCGGCATACCCGAAGCCATCACCTCGATTGCTTTATCAACCAGTTTCCTGGGTATCCCGTCGTGCCAGCGCAGCGCAAGCGGGGGTACGATGGCGCGGACACTCTTTGTGGCATCCAGTATAACGTAGCTCATTTCGTTGCTGACGTCGCGTCCTTTCCCATCGACACCGCCAATGGTGACTGTTTGGAAACCCAGTGCACCACCGCCAAAGCCAGACCAGATAGGCGCATGCAGGAAGCCGGTCTCCTGGAACTTAACGAAGAGGAACTCAACGAACTCCTGGGCCTGATCACGTGTAATCTTGCCCGCAGCGAGATCTTTTTCATAGAAGGGATTGAAGACGACATCGAACCTGATGCCGGAACCTACCTGTGGCAATTCGATGAAATTGACCACAAGATGAATAAACCAGTAGCTTTGGATAGCTTCATGTAGAGTGCGCGCCGGGTTTTCCGGCACCCTTTCGCATGCTTCGGCAATCGTTGCCAGTTCCACCTTCCTTAAAACGTCTTTCTCTGATTTGGACAGGCTTCGTGCCAGCACCGCATATCTCTTCGACCACCTTACGACGGCTTCAAGGGCGATGATGGTACTCTCGAGGAAATCCTTTTTGCGGACATAGTCAATGCCATTGATAGTCTCTGCCATATAATCTCGCTCGAGCCGCGCCATCCGCGCCTTAGCTTCTTCGACTATCCCCTTAAGGCCCACAGATAGTATCCTCTCGTAATTAGGTGTGGCAGATTCCCAGTTAAAGATCCAGAACTGCTCTGCGAGCTCTTTGGTGAGGTAACGTTTAAGCATATGGTGGATAGAGCCGTCACCCCAGTATGCGCCTATTTCTTTGAGCTCTTTTCTCCCATCGTCATTAAGCATGCTGCTATAAACTTGACCCGGCGCCGTTTCACGCGCAATCCATTTCCAGGCAAGCTCCGGGTAAAAGGGTACGGAGTCGGTGTTGGAGGCGTAGTTGCCTATTATCAACTCGCCCGGCCTTATATAGACAGTCATATTGTCCAGTATGTGAGCCAGAGCTTTAGCCCGGCGTAAAGGCATTGGCTCGCCTTCGGTCTTTTTATAGGATTCCGTCACCAGTTTAGCCCTCTCAAGGTCGAGTGACCATTTAAATCCCGGTCTGGTCGCCCTTGCGTCTTCGCTGAGCGCTTCCAGCGCGACCTGTTGAGCCTTTATCGGTGTATTGACCATCAGATTTTGCGTTCGTGCTGTCATTTCAACCCCCTGAAGTCATCTTTGGGAATATGATAATATCGATTTTAGTTTATTACAGCCTGATCTGCAGGTTTTCCACAGGGTAGCTCATACACGGGTGGATATACCCGGATTTTTCATCCACCCAGCGGTGCTTTACCCTTGACGGAGCGAAGACCTTGCCTGACACCAGCTTTGTTCGGCAGGCGGTACACTCACCGGACCGACAGACCGCGGGCACGATGATACCGGCACGTTCCAGTGATATCATCAGTGGCTCACCGGCTTTGGCAGCGATTTTACGCCCGGTTCTCATTTCAACGACCTCAAATTCTTTCTGTGGGGAGATGCCAGGCCAGCCAGGTTCGGCGGTGATATCCTGCGGTGGCCCGTAGACCTCTTTCTTGATTCGTCTTGCCGATACGCCCAGCGACTCAAGTGCCTCGCAGCAGAGCGCATACATTTGAGCCGGGCCGCAAACTAAGAAGGTCTTGCACTCAAGCTTGCCCACCAGTGATGAGATCATCTTTGCATCCAGAAAACCGGTCGCCCCTTTCCATCCTCGTGGCGGCTCGCTTATCACATGATCTACCCTGATGTTCTTATGTTTCTGCACGATTTTCTTCAACTCGTCCTGGAAAATAATATCATCCGGATTACGGCTTCCATAGAGAAGGTGAATCTTTAGCGGCAGCTTCTTTTCTGTGACTTCCCTGATGATGGACATAAATGGTGTAATACCACTGCCACCGGCGATGAAGACCAGGTCAGAAGAGTCCACCAGCGGCTCATGGAAAAAGCTGCCGCTCGGCCCGGTGGACTCAAATTTATCGCCCACTTTTACACGATCAAGAAGATAGTGTGATACGAAGCCCCCCTCCATGCGGCGTACCGTGATATCAAAAGAGGGCTTACCCGGTGCAGACGCGATGCTGTACGGGCGGGACGTCAGCACCCCATCGATATTAACGAACAGGTTGACATATTGCCCTGCGCGGAAAAATGGCAGAGGGCCATCTGCTGAAGCCAGCCTGATTGTCTTGGCGCTGGCTGTTTCCTTAATGAACTCTTTCACTACGAGAGAAATGCGGCTGGGATGGATCTTGGAAAATACCTTTTTCTCCTGAACAGTGGAATCTTTCAAATCCTGCGGACTTATCTTTTGCTTGTCAACCTGGTCTTTCAGATTGTCAATACTGCCTGTTTCCCAACCCCCCCTATACATATCCTTGAGAACATCCCGTGCCGCCAGTGCTCCGCTAGCGATGCAGGTTTCGAACCCACCACCTATATTCACCCAGGCATTGGCGAAATAGAGTCCCTCCAAAGGTCCACGCATTGGCACATGTGTTAAGCCAGTCCCCATGAAGTTTTCGTCGAAGCCAATTATGCTGCCTCCAGGATTGCCCGTGTATCGCATATTGGTCAGCGGTGTAGCGATCTCCAGCACCTCAATATGATCATTGATCCCGGGCGCAACTTTTTCAGCGAGATTAAGTAATCTGGTAGCCAGTTTGTTCTTGGCATCCGCGTATTCGGAAGGGGAAAGTTTTAACCAGGGATCAGCATAGGCTATCTGCGTAACAACAACTGAAGCTGTACCTGGAGGGGATATTTCGGGATCAACAGTATTGTACGCTGTTACTGCCACCCCATCTGGTTCAAAATTGAGGGATTTTCTCATATTCTCATACTGACGATCCAGGTCATAGCTGATATTAACGAAATTTTCGTGCACGGTTAATCCCAGGTCCTGGCAAGGACAATCCAACCCCAGATAGAGATTGAAGGTAGCGGCACCACCTGACCAGGCGCCGATGCGCTTGAGGTACCAGTCTGGCACATTTTCTTTACCTATAAGCTCGAGGCATGTGGTTACAGGATTAGCATTGCATATAACATAAGGCGCCGCAATTTCTGTACCATCTTCAGTTATCACAGATTGGACTTTGCCGTTTTTTATGAGGATACGCTTTGCGCCGTTATTGAACCATACCTCACCACCATATCCTTCCATCGTATCGATAAAACCCTGTGATAGTGCCTGAGAGGTTCCCCTGATATGTGCCGGCCCGAATCTGAGGTAGCTTGCCAAAGCCAGAGCATAGATAAGAAAAGACAATTTTGAGGGCGGCTGGCAATAATAGCCCCATGTTTGTCCCAGAACAGCGCGTGCCTTTATATCCGATACCATGGGGTTGAGCACATCTGAAAGCGACTTGCCGAAATAAGTCATCAATGTTGGAAAAGCAGAAGGATCCTGCATTACAGCTTTCATTCCAACACGGTTAGCCTTCAAAGTCTGCTCGGCAAATTCAAATATTGTCTGGGAAAATTTCTTGATTCCGTCTGCTTCCTTGGGAAACTGGTTACAGAGCACGTCCTCGAAATTTTGCCGTCCTATGGGTATGGTGATATCAAAGTCGGGGAAGACGCTGCGGTAAAACTCGGGGATATGCAGAATTTTTACTTTATCGGCAACGCCGCTATCGTGTAAGATGCGCCAGATCGGCCCCTTATCACTCTCGTGACCATAGCCCGAAAGCTCATGCAGGGCAACCTCGAACTCAAAGCGACCCCTGACAAATGACGAAGCATAGCCACCCGGGACATTATGCTTCTCGAGAAGTACGACCTTCTTCCCGGCCTTGGCAAGATAAGTTGCCGCAGAAATGCCACCCAACCCGGCACCAACTACTACAGCATCGAAATCTCTCATTAACAAGTCCTCCCTTATTTAGTATTGATTACATCCGTTAAATTATAGCCAGCATAATATAAAATGGGGTTCGTTTAACCGTAGTCATAATTTAAGTGTATGCCATAATAAATATTAATAAATCCAGCGATATCAACGGCCTTTAAAATGGGGGTCACGCCTGTTATGGAATGAGTCCAGGCCTTCCCTGAAATCTTCACTTCCGAATAGGTTTTTCTGTGCATAGGTTTCAAAATAGAGTTGCTGTTCAAGGTTATTGAGCAGGCCAAAATGCACCGCACGCTTGATCTGTGCCAGTGCCAGCGGTGGCCCCGCAACTATACTACTGGCCAGTGCTATCGTTTCGTCTAGCAGCTTTTCGTGCGGTACTACTTTATTAACCAGGCCGATGCGCTCGGCTTCCACGGCGTCAATCGTGTCTCCTGTATACATATACTCGAAGCAGCGGGCTGTGCCGATCAACCTCGGCATAAGGAAGGTGCAGCCGCAATCAGGGATGAGTCCTCGTTTCACGAAGGCGAGGTTGAAAAGCGCCCTCTCCGAGACGATTCTGATATCAGAAAGCAAAGCAATGGAGACCCCACCACCGGCTGCGACGCCATTGACCGCAGCGATGACAGGTTTCTCAAGGTTATAGAGCGAAAGCACAAACGCCCCTCCGATTGTCTGGGCACGTGGCTCAAGCGTCTCCTGAAGTTTACCTGCTTCCGCAGCTTCATTGAAGAGGACGACATCCGCCCCTGTGCAAAACCCTTTCCCCTTGCCAGTTATGATGAGAAGGCGAACCGTATCATCATCCTGTATTTCCTTGAATATTTTGGGAAGTAGTTCGTTGCTCATTTCCGCCGTCAAGGCGTTGAGCCTGTGTGGCCGGTTTAGTGTAAGGATAGCAATACTCTCTTTTTTTTCCAGTATCAGTCCTTCATATTCCATACGAGTATATCCTTTCAAATTGTATTTGAGAGGTTAAAATAATTACGATGCTGTTAGCGCTCAGCAGGTATCGCCGCGGGCAGTAAAGTATCCACCCCGAAGGGTTTGTCGGTTAATTGACGCGTCTTCCTTATCCATTCCCGCAGCTCGTCAGGCCAGAGGAAGGTGGCCCCTAACATGCCTAGGCCACCAGCGTTGGAAACAGCCGCAGTTAGTGTATAGCCACCAGCAGTGCCCATACCGGCTAACATTACGGGATATTCAATACCGAGCATATCGCACAGGGCTGTGCGCAGTACAGGATGTTTAGACACTTTACTCCTTAACTCAATATTAGGACTTCTTGGTTAATAGAGTTCTCAACTCCCGCTTGAGGATCTTGCCTACCGCGCTGGTCGGAAGCTGGTCGAAGAACTCTACTTTCTTGGGGACTTTATAGGGAGCAACTTTGCCCTTGAGGTATTCAATTATCTTTGTTTTCTCCGCTTCGCTCTTTTCAATCCCCGGCTTCAGTATGATAGCGGTTGCCACGATTTCAGAGCCGGGTCTATCAGGATCCGGTATTCCTACAGTAGCGCCCATATCCACGTCCGGATGCTCGCAAATTACGTCATCAAGCTCACGTGTAAAGACTTTGAAACCTGAAACGTTTACCATGTCCTTCAGCCTATCCACGATGGTGACAAAGCCCTCTTCGTCCATCCTGCCGATATCACCGGTATGGAACCATCCATCACGAATTACATTGGCTGTTTCTTCGGGTTTCCTATAGTAACCCTTGGTAAATACCTGAGGTCCTTTGACAATCACCTCACCGGGTTCGCCGAAAGGCATTAGCTGTCCAGTTGCTGTATCAACTATTTTTATCACGGTATCCGGGAACGGAATGCCTACTGCACCGGGCTTCTTTTTGCCGTAACGCGGATTGGCCGTGATGATGGGGCTCGTCTCCGTAAGGCCATATACTTCAACCAGCTTGCTGCCCCCCACTAGCTGCTCGAACTCTTTGATATACTCTGGAGGGAACGGCGCAGCCCCGCTGGCAAAGTATTTCACCTTGGTAAAGTCGTAAGCCCGAAATCCAGGTTGCTTCATGAGTTCCAGAAAAACCGTAGGTACGTTACCGATGATATCCGGCTTGTATTTGTTCATCATTTTTATGATGAAATTCTGGTCCCGGGGATTGGGCACGGCTATCTGTGGAATTGCCTTGGAGAACATAGATAAACATATTATAAGCCCCGCTATATGGAAGAGCGGAAACGCTGTCATACCTACGTCAGCGTTCATCTTAGTATCCAGCCATGTCGTGATCTGGGTCATCTGCGCTACAACGTTTTTATGCGTCAGTTCAGCTCCTTTAGGCAATCCGGTAGTTCCGCCGGTATACTGCATGACACAGGTATCGTTAATGCTGACCTTTTCCTCGACCTTATCTGTTGGCATGCTCTTCATGACTTTAGTGAAGTGATATACTTCGATATTGGGTATAGGCATTACCTTTCCCGTCGGGACTTTTTTCAAAAGCTTCGCCATTGTCTTCATAATCGGAGGGAGGAAATCGGGAATGCTTGTGAATACTACCGCTTTCAGTGCCGTGTTCTTAGCTATTTTCTCAATACGCGGGAAAAGCGCATCAAGCGTTACCAGTACTTTGGCCCCTGAATCTTTCAATTGATACTCAAGTTCTTCAGCGGTGAGCAGTGGGCTCACGCCTGTAAGAACACAACCGGCTTTCTGGATTCCCAGTATGGATATATAGTAGGCGGGAAGATTGGGCAGGTTTACTCCGACGATGTCGCCTTTGTTCAGGCCTACTTTCTTAAGTAAGTTTGCAAACCTGTTCGCCATGCTATCCAATTGACCGAATGTAAACGGTGTCCCCATGAAGTACAAACCCACCTTGTTCGGATAATTAGTGAATGCCTCTTTGACCACATCACAGAATGGTTTCTCCGGATACGTTAGATTGGCAGGAACTTGCTTGTCATAGAATTTCAGCCAGGGTTTTTGTTCGTATTGATCTGCCACGGCACAACCTCCTCTATTTTTATTTCTAATAATCCATTAACCGTTTATCGTTCCCCTGAATTAATAGCTGATTAGTAATTATATCAGCAGATACCGATTTTTGCTACAAAAAGTGGTATAATATCTGCCGGCTAATTTTCAGGAGGAACCATGACTACTTTACAGATTATTTCTTTTGATTCCTGCGGCAGGGCCGCTTTATCAGCAGGTATCGGTAAAAAATTGATGAATTCGGGCAGAAAAGTTGGCTATATCAAGCCGATTCATATAATCGGCGAAGGCGCGAAAGATGATTGCCAGGATGCCATTTTTATCAAGGAAGCGCTGGAATTAGACGAAGATGTGAAGCAATTATGCCCCATGCACCTTTCTCAGGAGGAGCTCTGGAAAAATTTAACCGAGGATATAGATAATTTTGCCACGAAGGTTAAAACTTCCTGTAACCAGGTTGCCGCGGGAAAAGACCTCCTGATCGTCGAGAGCCCCGGGAATATAAAAAGCGATCAGGTTTCCGCTTTAGCTTGCTACACCATCGCGGAGAAGACTGACGCCGCCGTAATTATGCTTCTTTGCCCATCTGATTATAAGGACGCTGGAGCACTGCAAGCTGCTGAGAAGCTGGAGAAGAGGCTTCTGGGAGTTATCATAAACCAGGTTCCCGAATCAAGGGTAAGTTTTATCCGGAGTGAAAGCAGCGAATATTTCAAAGCCAGGAACACTACCGTCCTCGCTGTCCTGCCCGAATCGAGGGCACTACTGGGAGTCAGCGTCGCTGAGCTGGCAGCAGCGTTGAATGGTGAGATCATCTCTTCGAAGGATAAGGTCAATGACCTTGTCGAGAACGTAATGCTGGGTGCGATGACCCCGGATTCCGGCAGGGACTATTTCAACAGGAAGAAGAACAAGGCGGTGATTACCAGGGCAGAGCGGGCCGACATGCTGCTTGCCGCGCTGGAAACATCCACTAAATGCCTTATTGTGACAAAGCAAAAGCCCACGACGTCCGTCATGGTGAAGGCAGAAGACAAGCATGTACCGGTGATGGTAGTGGACAAGGACATCAACGACATCGTTGCAGGTGTAGAGCTGGCACTGGCTAAAGCCAGGTTTCAGAACCTGCAAAAGTTACAGGCGATGGTGAGCCTGCTGGATGCCGGGTTAGATGTGAAAGCCCTTAGCGCAGCGCTCGGGCTTAAATAATAATTCAAATGTGCCCCGTTTCAGCCCCATTATCCTGGCCGATTAGCGTCTTTGCCTCTGCTGCATAAGAAGCAGGAACCTGGACCTCCACCTGTCCCAGTCCATCGACAGTAAGCCCGTATACCGTCCCGATGCTTTCGTACTTCAGGAACGAGGGTATGCCTTCTGTTTTCAGCCTTCCCCTGATTATCTCGGCCTCGGGCTGGCCCATGGCCCTGTAAACGGTCACCAGCCTGTCTTCTGCGTCCATGATATCACCCCGAGAATATTGGCATAAAAATAAATAAGCACTGCCGGTGAAAGCAGCGCTTATTTATTTTTCAAACTTGGTTGCTTAACTTATTTGGCGCCGCTGCTGCAAGCTTTGCACTTGACCAGAAGGTTGTTCTGCAGAGCCCAGGTCTGAGCAACACATTCTGGATGCGGGCTACCGGTAAGACCCCAGTCACCGCCGCCTTTCGGGGAAGTTCCCCTGTGGTTCATCTGGTTGTTGTTGATGTTTGCCCTGGTGCCGATGTCTCCAGCACTCCAGCTCTTGCCTGCAAAGGAGAGGCTCTTGCCCCAGCAGCCGGAGCACTTGGACTTGCCATTGCCAGCAGTAGATGCATTAGCCGGGCAATTCAGAGGGCAGTCATCAAGCGGGAGTGACGTGGGTTTTGTAGCGGGGTCGAGACATTTCTTGGAATTGTCACAAGCCGAACCAAGGGTGCCTACCTCGGTATTGCAGTTGCTGCAACCGCCGAGACACTCCTTAATATCGCAACCGGTCGGCTTGGGACATTTGGACGTGTTGCACACGCCGGCACAAAGTTTATCTGGACCGCAAAGACCAGCAAGCCTGGACATGGCACTCGTGGGTGTCCTTCCCCAGTGCTGGAGATATAGCTTCCAGGAGTTCTGGTTATTTTCCCATTTAACTTTGTCCCAACCTGTGCATTTACCAAGATCGGCTGAGACGGTGGCGGGTATCAGCACCAAAGATACAGCCACAATCAGCGCAACAAGGGTACCAAAAATTCTCCTCACGGCATACGCCTCCTTAATGATGAATTTGGATAGATTCTACAGGGTCAATTGGACTTTGTCAATAGCCAAAAACATACATTTCTTGAAATTAGCCAACACAATCTATAAAATTACGTGTTGTTTCGAATATAAACATTATATATTATGTTTAATTAATTTTGAAGTGGCTCAAGGAGGGAATCCAATTGGCCGCCCTTGCAAAACATCTTTTGCTTGAACTGAAGGACTGCAATACAGACCTGCTCAACGACATGGAATTTTTAAGGGGCGTCCTGAACGATGTGGCCAAACATATCGGCGCTGCGGTGATAAAGGACTCATTCTATCAATTCTCTCCCCAGGGCATAAGCGGAGTGGTGATAATAGCCGAGTCGCATATATCAATCCATACATGGCCTGAATACAATTTCGCGGCCGTGGACGTGTTTACCTGTGGAGATGTCATCGAGCCCAAAAATGCAATAAAGCCACTTGCCGAAAAACTGAAGGCCAAGTCCACCACTTACATTGAGTTGAAGCGGGGCATCTTCCAGGAAAGCAGGGTCGTGGTAAGCTGAAATGGCAAGATCCGATTACTTCGGCAGCAATAAATGGCTTGTAGATGAGCTTTCGGCAGACCTCATCCAGATACATGGTATTAAGTGCGTCCTGCATGATGATAAGACAAAGTACCAGCATGCCCAGATAGTGGAGACAGACACTTTCGGAGTATGCCTGGTGCTCGATGGCAAAATCCAGTCGGGAGAAAAGGACGAGTTTATTTACCACGAGTCTCTTGTCCACCCGGCTATGCTCACCCATCCCAATCCGGAATATGTTTTTATCGCAGGGGGTGGGGAAGGGGCTACTTTGCGTGACGTGCTTATGCATGGGACGGTGAAAAGGGTGGATATGGTTGATATTGACGAAGAGGTGGTGAGCCTGTGCCATAAATATTTACCCACGTTTCACCGGGGCGCCTTTGACGACGGGCGCGCCCGTCTGCATTACGAAGACGCCAGGAAGTTCATCCGGGAAACTGATGAACTTTATGATGTTGCTATAATCGACCTGGCTGACCCGGTTGAGGAAGGGCCGGCACAGTTGCTGTACACGCGGGAGTTTTACCGGCTGGTAAAAACAAAGCTTAAGCCGGGCGGCATAATGACGGTGCAGTCGGGTCAATCCGGCTGGATAAACCTGCGTAATTTTGCAGCCATCAACCGCACGCTAAAAAGCATCTTTAAAATCGTGCGCCCCTACCAGGTTTACGTTCCTTCTTTTGTGGACCTCTGGGGCTTTCATGCTGCTTCTGACAGCCTGGATCCGATCCACCTCACGCCGCGGGAGATCAACCGCAGGATCAGTGACAGGGTTACGGGAAAGCTGCGCTCTTATGACGGTATAAGCCATCGGGCATTGTTTTCGCTATCCAAGAGGCTGCGCCACACACTTAAAAACGTCCGCACGATTATAACTGACAGTAAGCCGATCTCGGTCTATTGACAGGATTATAAGGGCTGTTGCCTTTCGACCTCCATCAGCACAAAGCGGTGTTCGCCTCTAATAAGGCTGCCGCATGGCTTAAAACCGCACTTCTCGAAGCATTTTTGCGCACGCGCGTTACATTCAAGCGTCCGAAGTGAAACCTTATTTACACCCGGCGCCTGGAAAATATAGGACAGAAAGATTAACAGCGCATCGGCGCCGTAGCCCTGCCCCCAGTATTTTTTATCTCCTATCATAATGCCAACCTCAGCGCTGTCATTGAAGTGGCTGATGTTAAAAAGGCTGCAGTCTCCGATGTGCATACCGTCCAGCGTGTCGATGGCGAAATTGCAGGTAAGGCCGGGGTATTCAAGCTCCAGGGAGTACCGCTCCAGGAATTCTTTAAATGTATAGGCCAGTGGGGCTGTTGCATCCAGCCGGCATAGCTCGTCATCGGTGCGCCACCTGTATTCATCCGCCGCGTCTTCAAGGCCTCTGGGTCGGAGCCTGACCTTTTTACCGCTAAGCGCGGGCTGTTTGTTTAGAAATTCAAAGATAGTGGGTCTTCGCAAGACAGAAGCTCCGCTAAAGCGGACTTTGCCGCGTCTTTGATCCTGGCATCTGGCACCTTTATCAACCTATTCAATGCCTGCCGGGCATTCTGCCCACCGATCTGGCCAAGAGACCTGATGGCAGCCTCCTGCACCTCCTGATCCTCGTCATTAAGCAATTTAAGCAAATACGGCACAACCTCCTCATCTTCCAACTCGCCGATTGCCTGGGCGGCCTCGTACCTCAATTGTGCATTGCCACTCTGCATTTCGTCGATGAGGAACTCAAGCCAGCGGTGGTCGCAGTTCCTGCCCATGGCATAGACAGCGCTGGCTTTTACCTTCGGGTCCTCGCTGTGATAGAAATCCTCTATATATTGTTCCACCGGTTCCTGTCGGAAGGGTGCGATGGCTTCCAGCGCCCGGTGCCTGACGGAGATTGATTCTCCCGTATTCTCGAGGACTTCCAGCAGCGCCATGAATATATCCTGGGCCACCGCGTCCGGAAGTTCATCTAAAGCCGCCTTCAAAGCGAATTTACCAAGCGCCTGAGCCGCAGCCGACCTTACCTCTACCGACTCGTCTGTTTTCATAGCCCCGATTAGCGGGGTGCTGTAAACATGCCTGTCCTCCAGCTCGAGTCCTGCTATGGCTTTTATCCTGACGCTCTCTTCAGGGTCTTCGATGCAAAAGTTGAATATCCTTGCGAAGTCCAGTGTGAGGTCCTCTTCACTGAGGTTGAAAAGCCTGGTAACAAGTTTGGCACGTTGATCGGCCGCTAGCTCTTTCCATTTTTTTTTGAACAGATTGAGATCATCGGTGCCCAGGCCGGAAAGATCTGCCAGGTCGGAATCCAGCACTTTTCCCCTGGGATCAAGCATTTTGCCTATGACTTCACTCAAAGTAAGCGGTTTTTCTCCCATTTAGTCTTCTCCGTCTTCTTCCTCTTCGTCTCCCTCGAATTCTTCTTCCTCCTCGGGGGGCGGCCAGATAGGCCTCGTGTAGCGGTCGATGTACTCGCCCATTGCCTGCGCCGCCAGTTGTTTCATCTGCTGGTCCGATTCCTCTGCTATCTTCGCCAGCTCATTAAGCTCAATCTTGATATCGAGCACTTTCAGGAGCACCTTCATTACCGATAGTGCAGCTTTGGGGTTGGGTATCCGTGTCGTGTAGGAGGGGACTTCTCCTAACAGGCAGATGCCCTCCATACCTCTTTCCCTGGCAACACCCAGCAGTAATCCGTTCAAACCTGCGATTTGCAGGCGGCCCCGAAGCACAACCTCAAATTTTTTCAGGAATTCGAGTAATGCGGGTTCGGTAGCCACGCCCCAGACCCTGGGCTGCTCGGTATGATGCAGCTTGGCTATGGCGGCGGCGAACGTATAAACCCTCTGGACTTTGAATTTTTTAGCTATATCCAGGATGAAATTTGCCAGGTCATAGCCCTTGAACGTAGGCTGCTCATCACTGATGAAAAACAGTATGTCCTTCTTGCCTTCGGTGTTATGCCAGTAGTAGAACTTGCCTTCTGGGAACTGAGGTGCCTCGACTATATTGTCCTTAACCATGACGCCGATCGGATCGAAGAAGGAGAAAGGCTCTATCTCGCCAATTTCCTCAGCGTTGAGCTTTTCCCTGAGGTACCTGGCGACGATCAGAGAGAGGTTGCCGATGCCGGGCCAGGCGGCTATCATATCACACGCCCTGGGTCGCGGCTCTTTACGGAAGTTGACCATTTTTTTCATATTAACTCTATTTCGTTGCCACGGAAATGGCCGGGCAGAAGATGCTGGGGGTCCTGACGTAGCCCGCTATCCAGCGCGAATCGTTTCCGAGAGCCTCAACCGCTTTTAAGAGCTGGTAAACGTTGCCGGATACCATAGTGTCTTTTATCCTGCCGGTGATCTCTCCATTCTCAATCTTATAGCCGAGCAAGACATTGCCGCTGAAGTCGCCGTTCAGGATGTTGCCCTGCTCGGCGCCCATCAACTGCTCGATTATTATGCCCTCCTTTATATTCTTGACCATGCTGTCGAAGCCATCTTCCCCGCCATCTATTATAAGCGCGTGGGGTGAAGGCGAGGGCATGCCGCCGTTGCGGCTACCGTTGCCCGTGCTGATTGTCCCGGCGAGCGCCGCTGTGCACAGATCATAATAGAATTGGTTGACCAAACCCCTGTCGATAAGCGCGTTTTTACGCGCAGGTACACCTTCATCATCGAAAGGCAGGCTGCCGGGCCCGTACGGTATAGTGGGATCATCCACCAGCGAGAACTTTTCATCCAGTATCCTCGCTCCAAGCTTGTCCTTCAACGGTGAGGCGCCGTCGAATACCGTCTTGCCGTTAAGAGCCGATACGAGCGGCGCCAGTAGCGAACTTGCTACCCCGTAGGGTGTAAAGATCACCGGCAGCGTGCGAGAGGTTATAGAAGCGTTCCTCTTTGCCCTGTCGAGCTGCCTGATTATCTCGGCGGAAATAAGGGAGTGATCGGTTATAGGGCTGCAGGAACTGCGGACATCACCAACGAAAAGCATGTCACCGTCCCTGACCAGTACACCGTCCACGCTGATGCTGAAATTCGTCCGTGAATAGGTGGCATGGTTGCCTTTAGTATTGGCAATCTTAAATGTGGCTGTACCTTTTGAAGCAGAGGCCTCGCAGAGGATTTCGGGCGTATGCTTTCGGACGGCATCGATTACCTGCTCTACGAGTGTGATCATATCGTCGATGCTGACGAGTTCGATATTGGGGTCATGTATTTTAACTTCTGGATAAGATTGTCTGCCGGGGAATTCGAAGTTGACCTCCTGGCCGAACTGGCTGGTATCCAGTGCCATTGCGACGAGATCGCCGGGCTTGATCAGACCACTTGCCTGCGCAAAGCCGATCCTGCCGTTTTTCATAAGCCGTAATGCCGTGCCCGTTGTCTCCTTGGTCTGGATCTGCTTTAATCGGTTGGCTTCGAAATGTGCCGGAGTCCTGGTAGCAAAGGCCTGGAATACCTCCGCGCTCTGAGCAGCTTTTTTCGCTATCGATAAAATCTCTTCCACTCACTTACCCCCGACGAGGCAGTTCCTGATGCGTATATGCGGGCTGCCATTGGAAACAGGTAAGGGAGATTGCCCCGATTTGCCGCAACCTCCGCCCTGATTCATCTGAAGGTCATTGCCTATGCCATCGATGTTGTTCAACGTGGTGAAGACGTTCCCTGACAGCATAACCGGGCGGATCAATTCCTTTATCCTCCCGTTGCGTATCGTGTAGGCTTCACCGGCCGAGAAAGTGAACATTTCCAGGCTTGTGGTGCCCCCGTACCACTCCCTGGCGTAAACGCCCTCCTTGATTTCGCTGAGCATCTCTTCTAATGTCGTAGTCCCCGGTTCGATAAACGTATTTGTCATGCGTACTATGGGGGGGAATTGGTAGCTTATGGCCCTGGCGTTGCCCGTGGGCTGTTCTCCCATTATGGCGGCTGTTTCCCGCGAGTGAAGGCGGCTATTAAGAATACCCTCTTTAATCAAGTAGGTCCTGGTTCCCGACATGCCTTCGTCGTCATATTTAAAGCTGCCGCGGTAACCCGGGACGGCAGCTCCATCAACGATATTGAGGTGCTTGCCACCGAACCTGCGCCCGAGCACCATGATTTCCCTGAGCTGCGGGTTTTCGTATATATGGTCTGCCTCCGAGAGGTGACCGAAGGCCTCGTGTACAAATACACCTGCAAGCACAGGGTCCAGCACGACGGTATACGTTCCACCCTTTACCTGTGGCGCCGAGAGCAATGCTACAGCACGGCGGGCGATGTCCTTCGCCTGGCCATGCAGATTTTCGACGGCTGAGAAATCTCCTTTGCTGCCTATGCTCAGGCCGACCTGCTGCACGTCGCCGTCCCTGCTGGCTACAGCGTTCAACCTCAAAGTGAGGTCGATGCGGCTCTGCTCGATGAAGGCACCTTCAGACGTGACAAGGGTCACCTTCTTCCTGCCGTCGGCATAGCCGATAGTGGTGGTTTGAATGCCCGGTGTGCCCAACATTATTTCATTGTATTCGTCTAGCAGGTCCTTTTTTACAGAAAGCGGTATATCGAGAGGATTTCTCTTGAACTCAGCTACAACCTTGTCAATAACAGGAGGCACGGTGCTGAACTTACTCTCTTCCTTGCCCACATGCTTAGCCTGTTCGACCGCTAAAGCGATTTTCTCGGGGAGCTTTTCCAGGTCATTGAAGCTGACGAATCCCCATCCCCCTTTCACCAGAGCCCTCACGTTGCCACCGACGCTGGCCGTTCGTCCAGCTTCCTCAAGCCGCTGCCCGCGATACATAATGCGGCTGGAGTTGCTTTCTTCTAAACGGATTTCAATATAATCCGCATTGTTACTTTTCAGTGCGGAGGATAGTTGATCTTTCATACGACTGCCCGGATAATCAATTTTAGCAAATATATATGTTAGAGGTGAAAGAAGTCTTCAATCTGAATGGACTTCTGGTACACACCGTTATATACTTTTCGCCGGAGGTCGCCAATGCAGTCAAGCCTCATTGGTAAAATCGAAAAAGCCAAGCGCTATGCAGAAGAACCGGAACGTGTCACTATCTCCTCTTTTACCGCGGTATTCCGCGGGGAGAATGATGATCACGCTCTGGATTACAGAGAAGGCAAGTGGCATTGTAACTGCAATTTCTTCCCACAATGGGGAGCATGCGTGCATATAATGACCCTGCAGCGCCTGCTCGGTAAGATGCTTCCCGAACAGGCTGATACTTCAACCCCGGCATAGCCTACTTATTCAACACCCTGAAGCACCGGAAGTCGGTGAAAGGTGGGGGTGTCTTTATTTCCCCCAACCCGGTAAATGCCCGCTCAGCATCCGCAGCTAAAAAAAGCGAACCCGTAATCAGTATAAGGTCCCTGCTGCCAGCGATGGACAGCGTGTTCGCCAGGGCTTCAACAATATTTTCCTCCACGATTGCGCTTACTCCGGCCTTTTTAAAGATGTCAGCCAGCGTACCTGTGGTGGTAGCCCTCGGATGACTCGAGGTTGTCAAGACAATCCGGTTGGCAAAATGCGCCAGTTCCATTGCCATGCCCGCGATGTCCTTGTCACTCGAAGAGCCGAAAATGACAAACGACCGTTCATAGGTAAAGTACTTCTTGACGGATTCGACCACTTTTTTAATTGAATCGACGTTGTGTGCACCATCGATTATCACAGCAGGAGAGCTATTAAGGACCTGCAACCTGGCAGGCCAGTGAACAGTGCTCAACCCTTTCGCCATGTCGGAAAAATCGATCTTAATACCCCGCAGCTTTAATACCTCCAGAGCCGCCACCGCCAGTGAGGCGTTATCCAGTTGGTGGTCTCCAAGAAGCGGGATAAAAAACTCATAGTTGCCCGATATACCAGCCACCGTGAAAACCTGCCCGCTGAGGTCACCGCGCAGCCGCTTCCATTTAATATCC
>Ga0163209_1000152_pt1 | contig 27180 bp, 18 predicted proteins | sample Kivu_160m_FD_113538 | JGI IMG/M metagenome (GOLD analysis project Ga0163209, IMG submission 113538) | Freshwater microbial communities from Lake Kivu, Western Province, Rwanda to study Microbial Dark Matter (Phase II) - Kivu_160m | ecosystem: Environmental > Aquatic > Freshwater > Lake ...
ACACTTTGGCCATTTCTTCATTGGTTACCCTGTCGGCAAATTCGCCTCTATCGGCGTTAAGAAGTATATATGCACTCCTGTATCGCTGCGAGCTATGGGTTCCTTTATTTATAATAGCCATCAGGTCTTCTCTTTCTTCTTTTGTTAGCGTAACTTTGTACGTGACTCTGTTCTTTGCCATGTCGTTTTTTTTTTGGCAAAGATAATAATATTTACGTCATATTACACTTGACATGACACTAGCTTGAAAAGGCAGACAATTGTTTTGGGCATTTCCATCGCCAGAAAGAAGGGCCATAGCTGTTCCAATAATCAAACCAGCTACAGTGATACCAATAGTTCGAAATCTTCTGTCCATTTTATTGCCTTTTTGATTACAAACAACATGAAGTGATTAATTTTCATATGATTACAACCAAAGACTTCAGTATCTAACTACTGTATATTGGTTTAATCATATTAATGGTCAAATATATGACATTGGGAGCAGAAAATCCAATCGGGATTTTGCCGATTTTCTTGTAGGTTTTTTACTTACAATTGATTGCCTGTCAGCCCGAATATAGGAAGGGGGAAGATATTGAAATGTCGATACCCCGTTTCGGGCTTTTGTGATCCGTTGCTGCAAACGAATAAACATTCTCGCTGACTACACTTACCATGAAACTACATACGAATACTAAATATCCAATATCGCACATAAATTAGTATTGACATTCGAGATAATTTTGTGTAGTTTTTATAGCAAAAAATTACACTATCATGAAATATATTTTAGGAATTCTTGCCATCGGATTGATTTTTACGACATCCTGCAAGAAAGATATCGAACAACCCGGATCAGATTCCACCTTGGAGCAACCGGCATCCACATCTGAACTGACCGTTGCATCGGGTTTTGACTGGAAGACCACATTTAAGGTTCATGTTTCTGTTCAGTCAGCCTCACAGGGTGTCCTGTATATCAAGTCACTCGATGAAAAAACAGTGTACCATAAAGGAATGGTGCGGGCAGGGAATGAATATCACGTTGATCTGACACTGCCGACCACGGAGCGTCAGCTGGTTTTCGTTTTAGGAGGTCAGGAGAAAAAAGCGGATGTTGCAGGAGATTTGTTGTCCATTCACTTTTAACCACCGGATCATGAATCTGATCGTGTAAACACGAAAAATAAAAAATAAAGCGATGAAAAGAACGCATATAAAACCATTGATTTTTACAGCCATCCTCCTGACAGGATTTATGATCAATGTTGCAGTAAAGGGACAATCCTTTATTCTGCAGTTGCAGTACAATCCGATGTCGTTTAAGAATGTCAACCGGACTGTGATCTATGATCCGGGCAGCAACGGGGGACTGAGTCAGGGAGCCAAGCATAAGTATTCCAACGTCATAACAAAAGATGGTATCACCGTCTATGCTATAATGACTTTGGTGGAGGTAGACGACGCCTTCATTACAATGTTTGATGATGATGCTATCACCGGAGAAGAAAACCGGTTCCAACCAAGAATTGGCGCCTATTCAGGCGGCGGGGAAATTGTCTACCAACTGGAATTCTTCAATACAGCGGATGATCAGCCGGTATTCATCTACGATTATTACATGACCGGTATTGATAATGACGGCAACAGCAGTTCAAACCGGGAATATACGGAAGTTGGAGGATATACAAGTTATCAGGTAAACAACCCGACGGGACTTACCATCAGCACCAACGGAACAACCGGTCGCACCCGGTTCCTTGGCATCTCCACCAGTCTGGCTGGTGTCACCTTCGATAATTCTGCCTCCTTTATTGCCAACTTCTCTAATCCCAACAACAAAATCTCTTTTGTACTTGGCCAGACAGCACAAAATGCAGAACGTTTCCATTCGGTACAATTCGGTATAGCCGGCGGAGCATTCAGTAATCCCGTGGTTGTGAATAATCCCTTACCATTGGCCATTGACGACGTGGGAGTGACGGTCAGCACAGCCACCGGAGGAACATCAGTTAATAATGTACTCGATAATGATTTGTATGACGGTTCTCCAGTCGTTCCTTTTGAGGTTGTGATCTCCCTTATTTCGGCTGCTTCGGATCCAGGAGTTGTGCTCAACACCTCAACGGGTGCTGTCACGGTGGCAGCAGGGACTCCGGTCGGAACTTATACCCTGATCTACCAGATCTGCATGGTAGCTAGTCCGGGCGATTGCGATGTTGCTACGGTCACAGTCACCGTGAATAATCCGGTGGTCGATACCGATGGCGACGGGGTTCCAGATCCCGATGATGACTACCCATCTGATCCTGACCGTGCGTTCAACAACTATTATCCGGCCTCCGGAAATGGTTCTCTTGCCTATGAAGACCTGTGGCCCGGACAAGGAGATTACGACTTCAATGACCTGGTGCTGGATTTCCGTTTCAAAATGGTCACCAATGCCGATAATAAACTTGTGGAGGTATTCGGAACCTTTATTATCAAAGCTTTTGGCGCATCCTACCACAATGGGTTCGGATTTCAACTTCCCAACGGTGATATCAATGTATCCGATATAACCGTGACGGGTTATCAGCACACTGCAGGCTATGTTACCATTGGTGCAAACGGCCTGGAAACCGGCCAATCCAAACCGACGGTCATTGTTTTTGAAAACTGTTACGACCTGATGGCCTATCCGGGTTCAGGAATCGGGGTCAATACCACCCTTGGCGCTCCCTATATACAACCCGATACCATCCAGATCTACATGGATATCACGGACAGAATCTACACGCTTACGCAATTAGACATCGAAGATTTCAATCCTTTCCTGATCGTTAACAAGGTGCGCGGGCACGAAATCCACCTACCTGATTTCCCTCCCACTGATCTGATGGAGACCTCCTTGTTTGGTCAGATGCAGGATGACAGTAATCCATTAACAGACAGGTACTTTAAAAATTCCAGAAACCTCCCATGGGCCATTCAACTCTATGAGGATTTCGAATACCCCCAAGAAAAGAATGACATCGTAACGGTTTATTATCATTTCGACGAATGGGCCAACAGCAGCGGGACTGCTTTCCCCGACTGGTATCAGGACAATCCGGGATACAGGAACAACTCACTCCTCTACTAAGTTCCGCTAGATAATCCACAAAAAAACGCTGTAAGAAATTGTCATACAGCGTTTTTTTGTGCCCAGAACAGGACTCGAACCTGCACATCCTTGCGGACACTAGTCCCTGAAACTAGCGCGTCTACCAATTCCGCCATCTGGGCTGTTTGGGAGTGCAAAAATAATAGATTAATTGGAATCGACAAAAAAATCAAGTTTCCCCTCCTCTACTTTTCTTATGAGAGATTCTTTGCCACAAAATATTGAAATCCCTTATATTCTTAGTATATTTGGATAGGATATCTCAGCTTAAATCCATTGGTTATGAGACGATTTACATTTCATGGAGTGATGGCAATCACTTCATTGTATCTGGTGTTGATCGCAGGGCTCGTCGCCGGACAGGATATCCGGTTAAATCCCACGATCTCTCATATGAAAGAGGGTGTTTCCGACCGGTTTGGGTCCGATATTTTTATCAACAATCTCCCCACGGAGGATCAGCGAAACCTTCATCTTGCCGCCGCTGCCGAAGGGGTATTCTATGCTATTTACACAACCGAACATGCCTATCACGTCATGTTTTCGGACGACCATGGAGCCACCTGGACGGAAACCTGTTCGATCTCCTATCCCGCACTGATCATGGATGCGGCGGATATCGTCTCCTGCGGATCCGATTGGTTCACCAGGAATGTATTCATCGCGCTGGTTTCCCATGATCCATCGTCAGGGAGCTACTACCTGCGGATCGATCTTTTCAACGCCGGAGGTAATTTTTCTGAAACCGTGCACGGGGAGAGCAGTGATTGGCCGATCTATGATGTGGCGCTGGCGAGCGATTGGCTTTATCCGGCTCTTGGCGCTTCGCCATACAGCCTCGGGGTGTTGTTGGCTAAAAACCAGACCAGCCACGACTCCCTGGTCTTCTTCTCTTCAGGTGACGGAGGAGAGACCTTTGGCAACCGCCAGGAAGTTACCACCACCATCCGTTACCTGAACCATATCTCCCTCGATTACGTGCGAAGCAACACCTATGTTAACGGAAGGTACTATGCCGCCTGGGATGAGTTTGACCATAGCTACGATAAATTGGGCCATATCCTGATAAGCCATTCGCAACCCTACTTCGATTCCCCCTGGACTTCGGCGTACCTTGTTGACACCATCCCTCCCAACTCCCTCAACCGTTGCCGGCGCCCGACCATCGCATGCCAGGGCAACGATGCAGACAACTCCTTGGGCAATGCATCCGCCATCGTGCTTTTTGAGCGGGACCTCACTGAGACCACCACCCTGTGCGATATCGTAGGCGTTTACAACCGCGAAGCTGCCAATACCGACGGATGGCACGGGTTAAGCCTGGCTGTTACGGTTTCCACCAACAACATGCCTGACGCCACCTTCGATCCCTATGGCAACCGGTTCCTCGTGACCTATTTCGACAGCACCCAGCAGACGCTGCTCTATTGCCGGCAGTCGCAGGACCTTCTGCAACCCAGCACCGGCTGGTTTTACGCTTCGTATCAATACAATGACGCCGGCAACCTGACAGAACCTTGGCCCAGGGTGGAGGTGGATCCCTCAAGGGATGAAGGGATCTTTGGATGGATCCACGACCGGACGGACGGAAGGGGAGCCGCCCTGTTTGATTCTGAGTCGAACGGTGTGGGGGATGAACAGCCTGCTACAAAGGAGGATCACCTGTTGGTTTATCCAGTCCCCGCATCAGTCACACTCTGGGTATCCGGATACAACCCGCCGGCCGATATCGAAATGATCTCCGTAACGGGAAAAACCGTCTTCAGGGTCAATTCCAGCGTCTTTACAACTCGTATAGACCTGTCCGATACGCCATCCGGAATATACGTTCTCCGTGTCATATCCTGTAACAAAACGCAAGCAATCAGGTTTTCTGTTGTCAAATAGAGATCATAGTTTTTTATTACATTTGTGATCCGATGGAATACCCACCCGTTCCTGAACCGAAACTGAACATACTTATCGTGGATGACATTGACGTCAACTGCGACCTGCTCAATTATTTCCTTTCGGGCGTTGCCAGCCTTGACATGGCCACATCGGGAGAGGAGGCCATCAGCAAAACGGCCCGGAAACGCTATGACCTGGTCCTGCTGGATATCTGTCTTGGCCCCGGGATTGACGGCGTTGAAGTGATGACCAGGATGACATCCCAACCGGGGAATGATCAGCTTAAGATCATCGCGGTCACCGGATCTGCAACCGAATTTGAACGGGACGACTTCCTTGAAAAAGGCTTCACTGAATTTCTCCCAAAGCCTGTCTCCAAATCAGAGTTGTTCTCTTGCCTGAGAAAGGTGTTCCCCGGCAGGTTCTGATTACGGAAAAATAAATTCCAATCAGGCAGATAATGTAGTAACTTTGAGAAATCATCGAGAGTTAACGGTCCTTGCCGTCAGGAGGATTTGTCAAATCATCGTTCATGAAGTTCAGTAGCCCTGTAGAACCGGAAATCATTCTTAAAACCATCACTTCGTCCGTTCGTGATGCCATCATCATGATCGACAACCAGGGAAACATCATCTTCTGGAATGAGGCATCCACCAGGATCTTCGGGTACTCACGCGATGAGGTGCACGGGAAGAACCTGCATATGCTTCTGATCCCTGAACGATACAAACCCCAGCACCGGAAGGCGTTCCCCGAATTCCAGAAAACCGGTGAAGGATCCGCTGTCGGCCAGACACTCGAATTATCGGCCGTAAGAAAAGGCGGAGAGGAGTTTCTCATCGAACTCTCCCTGACAGCCGTCAATGTCAGCGGGGAGTGGCGTGCCATCGGGATCATCCGGGATATCACCCAGCGGAAAAAGGCGGAACAGCTTCTGGCCGAAAACGAGGAAAAATACCGCAAGATCTTTGAGAGTGTGCAGGATGTCTATTACCAGGTCGATCTGGAAGGCAACATCGTGGAGATCAGCCCTTCCGTCGAACGGTACTCCTCCTATTCCAGGGAGGAGCTGATCGGAACCCCTATCTCGAATTTTTATGCGGATCCTGAACAACGAAAAAACCTTCTAAGGCAGATGCAGGAGCAGGGGGAGGTAATCGATTATGAAGTGCTGCTGGTCAGCAAGGATAACAGAAAGATATGGACCTCGGTGAATGCTCATTTCCACAGGGATAAAAAGGGAAAGGTGATTGGTATAGAGGGTTCCCTGCGCGATATCAACAACAGGAAAGAGGCTGAAGAGCTCATTAAACGCGAACAGATCCTGTTACGTACCCTGATCGATAACCTGCCTGATGCCATCTATGTGAAGGATCTGGAAGGGAGGAAAGTGGTGGCCAACCGTACGGACCTGGAGCTGATGGGCTTCGATCATGAAGAAGAGGTCATCGGCAAGACGGACCTGGAGCTTTTCCCCGGTGGAACCGGCGTTCAGGGGTATGAAGAGGATCAACAGATCCTTCAGCAGCAAAAAGCCACTCTCAATTTTGAATCTGAGTTCACCGACAACCGGGGGATCCGGCACTGGCACAGGACGACAAAAGTTCCGTTGAAGGATGAGGAGGGAAATCTGATGGGCCTGGTTGGCATCGGAAGGGACATTGCCGAACGCAAGCGCTATATTCAGAAACTGGAGCAACAGGCCGAAGCGTTGCAGGAACTCAATGCGACGAAAGACAAGTTCTTCTCCATCATAGCCCATGACCTGAAAAATCCCTTCAATGCCATCATCGGGATCTCCGATCTGTTGATCGAGGATATGGAGGAGATGACACGTCCGGAGATCATGGAGATGCTGCAGGCGATCGAGAATTCCTCACGGCGTGCCTATGCATTGCTCGAAAACCTGCTGATCTGGTCGCAGTCACAAACGGGCAGGCTCAGCTTCGTCCCGGTCAGGTATGACCTGCAGGAGAGCATTCGTAAGACCATCGACCTGGTGGAAGGACAGGCTGCCAAGAAGAAGATCACCCTGGCCTTTGATCCCGGTCAGTCCGTTATGGTCTCGGCTGATCAGTACATGATCGAGACCGTGATCAGGAACCTGCTTACCAATGCGATCAAGTTCACACCGCAGGGAGGGATCGTTTCTGTTTTGGCGAGGGAGGTGGATGGTGAAGTGGAGGTCTCGGTCAGGGATACCGGCGTCGGCATTCCTCCCGAGAAACTGCCGCAGATTTTCAGCAAAGAGAGCAAGACCAAAACTCCCGGAACCGATAACGAGTCCGGCACAGGACTCGGGTTGATCCTCTGCAAGGATTTTGTAGAAAGGCACGGAGGCACGATCCGCGTAGAGAGCCAGGTGGGAAAGGGCAGCACCTTCAGATTCACCATTCCCGAAGAGAGGTGAGATGGTGGTATGGTGGTATGGTGGTATGGTGATGTGGTGATTTGGTGGTTTGGTGAAAAGAGAAGTGCGAAGTACATTTTGCATGTTGCACTTCGCACTTGCTTTTGTGCCCAGGACAAGACTCGAACTTGCACACCCGTAAGGGCACTACCCCCTCAAAGTAGCGTGTCTACCAATTTCACCACCTGGGCATTTCGAAGTTAGAGGTCAGAAGTATGAAGTACGAACTGAAGTTCTAACAATGAATTGGGGTTGCAAAAATAATAAGATTTTATTTTACGGCAAAGGAAATCTGAAAACAAGAATAATACCTTATATTAGCCTTATGAAACAAATCCGGATCCTCTTCCTGGAGGACAAGCAACAGGATTTCGACCTGGCTGTGGCCCAATTGGAGAAGTCAGGAATGCCGTTCAAAGGGTTCTTGACGGGTGATAAAAAGGATTTCCAGAAGGCGCTTCGCACGTTCAGGCCTGATGTGATCATTGTGGAATGTCTCCTTCCGAGGTTTAACGGGATAGAAGCATTGCAGCTATGTTTAGAACATGATGACACCATCCCTGTCATCATCTTTTCCGATCTCACGAATGATCAACTGATAACAAACTGCATAGAAGCCGGCGCCACTGATTTTGTCCATAAAGAACATCTTGCGCGTCTCCCCTTTTCCATCACGGAAGCGTTGAAATTGCACACCTCAAAAAAAGAGAAACAACAAGCAGAAGAGAAACTGCAAAAGGAGCGGGACATTTTTCTGACGATCGCCAACACTTCACCGATAGGAAAAACCATTGTCGACAGAGATGGCGTGATCACTTATGTAAACCGGAAAGGGGCAGAAATTCTGGGTTATTCGGCTGATGAGATCCGTACCCGGAGCTACAATTCCCCCAACTGGAAGATCACCGATGCTGACGGAAATCCTCTCCCTGATGAGCAGTTGCATTTCCGGCAGGTAAAAAGGACCGGGAACCCGGTATTCGAGGTCGAACACGCCATCTCCTGGCCCGATGGCCGGCGGGTCTTGCTCTCCATCAATGCGTCACCCCTGTTTGACCGGAAGGGTGAGTTCGACGGGATGGTTGCCACCCTGAATGATGTCACCGGCATAAAACGGGCAGAAATGGCCCTGTTTGACAGCGAAAGGAAATACCGCCTTCTTTTTGAAAAGATGATGAACGGATTCGCCTTGCATGAGATCGTCCTGGATCCGGAAGGGAAACCTGTTGACTATATCTTTCTTGAGGCCAACAAGGCTTTTATGGACCTTACCAGGACCAGCAAAGCTATTATAGGCAAACGGGTCACGGAGGTGATCCCAGGCATTGAATCCGATCCTGCTGACTGGATCGGGCTATACGGCAGGGTGGCAATGCAGGACAAAGAATACAGGTTCGAGCAGTTTTCCCGTGAGTTGAAAAGATGGTTCTCCGTTTATGCTTTTTCTCCGCAACAAGGGCAATTTGTAACTGTTTTCGAAGAGATCACAGCCCGAAAAGAGGGCGAGGATAAGCTTCGCGAGAGCGAGCAGCACTTTCGGGAACTCTTTGAAAACATGAGCAGTGGCATGGCCACATACAAAGCGGTTGACGGCGGAAAAGACTTCCTTTTTACCAGCATCAACCGGGCCGGTGAAACACTGGATGGTGTGGATCGCAGGCAACTGTTAGGGGAATCAGTGCTCGAGACCTTCCCCGCAGTGAGGGAATTTGGCCTGTTTGATGTATTTCGCAGAGTATGGGAAACAGGTCAGGCCGAAAGACTTGCCGAAGCTCATTACAAGGATGAACGGATCTCCTGCTGGCGCAACAATTTTGTTTACAAACTTCAATCCGGTGAAATCGTCGCCATCTATGACGACATCACTGATCTTGTGGAGTCGAGAAAGAGGCTGGAGGAGAGTGAAGGTAAGTTTTCCGGGATCTTTCAAAATGCGGCTGATGGGATTGTTTATGTTCACCGAAACGGAACCGTTGAAGATGTGAACCCCACCCTCTGTAAAATGCTGGAAATACCCCGGGAAGAACTGGTCGGAAAACAGATCACCTTCCTGATTGCGAAACTCCTGAAAAGTAATGTACTTCCGCTACTGATGAAAAACATCAATGCCGTATTCAGCAGAAAATTCATCAAACCGTTTCAGATCAACTACAAGGAGAAGATCTTTGATATCAGCACCCCGTTTCATGTCGGACAAGACCATGTTACGGGGATCATCCGGGATGTGACGGAAAAGAAGCAGAATGAGATCCGCATGCGACTACTTATCAAACAGTTGACAAACCTTACAGATCATATCATGACCCTTCGCGAGAATGAAAAGAAGGCGGTGGCCCGTGAAATACATGACGATCTCGGACAAAAGCTGACCGCCATCAAGATGGACCTCGACTGGATGGTCAATAATGCGAATCTTTCCGGGCAACATTTGAAGAAAATAGCGGATATAAAAACCATCCTGAAAGAGAGCATGGAATGGACACACCGGATCATCAGGGAATTGAGGCCGCCGGTGCTGGACGACCTGGGCTTCATTGAGGCAGTCAGGTGGCTGGGCAATGATACCACCAAGAAGTTTTCCCTGAAGGTCTCTGTGGATGTGGACAACGATGAGTTGATGATGCCCAAGGAGCAGGAACTCATGATTTTCCGTGTACTCCAGGAAGCGATGACAAACATCGGCTATCATGCCAAGGCAACACAATCCTGGATTTCCGTTAAAAACCAACCCACAGAACTCACCATCACCATCCGGGATGACGGAAAAGGAATTACCCGGAAACAGATGGAGAATCCCCTCTCATTCGGATTGATGGGGATGAAGGAGCGGGTCTCCATGTGTAACGGATCCATGGAGATCGAAGGTGAAGCGGATAAGGGAACGACTGTCTCCGTCACAATCCCCAAACCATTCAAGCCATGATCCGTCTCCTAATCGCCGACGACCACGACCTGATCCGGAAAGGGTTGAAACAACTTCTTGCCGAAGAGCACCGTATTGTGGTAGCCGGTGAGGCTTCCAGCAGCCAGGAGGTCCTCCACCTGATCACGCGGCAGGAGTTCGACCTGCTCCTGCTCGACATCAACCTTCATGGCCAAAGCGGCCTGGATATTCTGACAGACATCAAACGGTTAAGGCCCGGCCTCCCTGTCCTGATCCTGAGTATTTACGAAGATGATGCCTACATCATCGGGGCGATCAACAAAGGAGCGAACGGGTACATCTCCAAGTCGGCCGATTCATCGGAACTTATCCGGGCCATCGAACGTGTGGCAAAGGGAGAAAAATACATTTCAGGGGAATTAGCCGGCAAAGTCCTTTTCGTTACACGGAGCGCAACCGTCAATAAGCTGCACACCTCCCTCACGCCGCGGGAGATGGAGATCCTGAAACGGATCGCCTCCGGCACGGCTCCCCGGCAGATTGCCCAGGCACTCTCCATCAGCGTAAAAACCGTCCAGGCTCACCGGGAACACATCCTCCGGAAAATGAACATGAGATCCAACGCCGAGATGATCCGTTACGCCGTCCGGGAGAATCTAATCTGAAACAAGCGGACCGTAAAGGCGAGGCATGCCTCGCCCATACAGGCGGACCAGCGGACAGGCGGACAGGCGGACAAGCGGACCAGTAGAGGCGAGACATGCCTCGCCTTTACCAGCGGAAAGTAGGTGTTTGACCTATAAAAAAACCGTTATTTCCTGATTGATTTCCGGGCTTTCATTTTATATTATTGCATCCTGGATATTTTTAGGTTTTACCTTATAACCTCACTTATATGAAGATTTTGATCATCGACGATTCCAGGATCATTCGTGAACGGATCGTAAGCCAATTGAAGGAGCTCGGGCATTTCACACAGATCCTCGAGGCCGATTCAGCCAAAGCTGCCAAGGATATCCTTTCCCGGGAGAAGCCGGACAAAATCATTCTCGATCTGCGGTTACCCGATATCAGCGGGGTCGACTTGTTGAAATGGATCAAGGAACATGACAGCCGCATTGAGATCCTTGTACTGACTAATTATCCCTACCCCGAATACGAGCGAAAATGTTTGCAATACGGAGCCAGCTACTTCCTTGATAAAAATTCAGATCTCGACAAGGTCTATGACATTTTATCCAAATAAACAGATCATCCCATGAAGCTGAGATTTCATCTATTTCTGGGTTATATCGTTGTGTTCGCCTGCATCCTGACCGTGACCATCATCACGCTGCTTTCGATCCGGATGTTAAGAAGCGCCAATGAATACTACGACCGTGCCAGTTCCGTCATGCGTTCAGTCGAACAACTGGGAGGAATTATAAGTGAATTGGAATTCCAGGAAACCTTCTATTTCCTTACAGGGGATAATCAGATCCTGGAACTGTTCAAACAAAATGAGGAGAGGATCCTCCCCCTGATCGGGCAGATGAAACCACTGCTCATGGATACAGGACAGATCAGACGGTTGGACCGGATCGAACAGGAGATTTCACATTTTCTGACGGATAAGCAGCAGTTAATGGAGGCCTATCACAACCATCCCTGGCCAGAAAATCCATCCATCGAGCTGGAGCATATCCGGCAGGCCGCCCTTACCACTTCCGGCCACTATGAAACCATCCAGGAGATGATCAAGGAATTCGAATCCTTCGGGAACTCCATTCTTCAACAGAGATCGAACCGTGAAGAGAGGTCTGTGAACCTGTTCATCTGGTTCATCCTTCTTGGGAACGGCCTCGCTGTCGTCCTGGGCATTGTCATTGTTATAGTTACCACCCGGGCCATCCTGCGGCAGGTAGGCGGTGAACCCCGCGACATCGGCAGGATGGCCTCTGAAATCGCACAGGGGCGCTTCATTCAGACAAATGCTGAGGAGATCGAGGAATCCACGGGGATCAAAGCTGCGACATTGCGAATGTCGGAATCATTACGAGACAATCAGGAACAGATCGAGAGGCAGAACAAGGCGCTGCAAGAAGAGACCGACCGGAAGACTTATCAGGCCAGGATCTCAGACCTGTTGCGCGGAGATCAGACCCAAACGACCTTATCACGCAACGTGATCACCTCTCTCTGCAAGCACCTGGAGGCCAGTACCGGATTGTTCTATCTTATCGATGAAACCGGGACCTTCAGGCTGAATGGAAGCTATGCCCACAGGCGAAGGAAAAACCTCCCCGCCGAATACCGGTCCGGAGAGGGGCTGGTAGGCCAGGTTGTGTTGGAGAAGGAAGAGATTATTCTGACCAAGGTTCCGAAAGATTATATCACGATCGAGTCGGGCCTCGGTGAAACTGTACCGAAATCCATCCTGTTGAAACCCATCCTGTATGAAGGGGAGGTGATCGCCGTCATTGAAATGGGAACGCTAGGGGAATTCACCGGGGAGCATACCCTCTTGCTTGATTCCGTTTCCGAGAGTATTGCGATGGCCATCATCCGGACCGACAACAGGATGAAACTGACCAGCTCGCTCGAAGAGGCCCAGGCGCTTACGGAAGAGTTGCAATCGCAGCAGGAAGAGCTCAGGACGACCAATGAAGAGTTGGAAGAGCAGACCAAACTGTTGAAGGAGTCGGAGGAGAAGCTGAGGAGCCAGCAGGAAGAGCTGCAGGTCAGCAATGAGGAACTGGAAGAGAAAAACGAGATGCTCAGGAGACAGAAAGATGAGGTGGACAAAGCCCGGGGCATCATTTCAGAAAAGGCGGAGGAGCTATCCCTCGCCAACAAGTACAAATCGGAGTTCTTAGCCAACATGTCCCACGAACTGCGTACCCCCCTGAACAGCTTGTTGCTGCTGGCACAGTCATTACGCAACAACAAAGAGGGGAACCTTACCCGTGATCAGGTCGAGTCAGCCTCCATCATCTATAAAAGCGGCAATGACCTGCTGAACCTGATCAACGAAATCCTGGATCTTTCCAAGATTGAAGCCGGCCGGCTGGAGATCCATTCCGACAAGATACATATCAAGGATCAGCTTGCATCGCTGAAGGCCTCTTTCAGACATCTGGCAGATGAAAAAGGGTTGAAATTGTCATTTACCATCGCCAAAGGGAGTCCGGATGTCATCCACAGCGATTCAACACGAATGGAGCAGGTGTTACGTAACCTGATCTCCAACGCGATCAAGTTCACCGAACATGGGTCTGTAGCGGTAACCTTCAAACCTGAAAAAGAGATTCAAGGGCTGGCAGGAGATTCTTTCCTGGCTGTTGAAGTCAAAGACACCGGGATTGGCATTCCGAAAGATCAGCAACTGAGAATTTTCGAAGCTTTTCAGCAGGGTGACGGCAGTACGGCCCGTAATTACGGAGGAACCGGTCTGGGCCTGTCAATCTCCCGTCAGTTGGCCAGACTCCTGGGGGGGGAGATCCGGCTTGAAAGCATTGTTGGCACAGGCTCAACGTTCACTCTCTTGTTGCCAACCAAATTACATCAAGATCAACCAGATACAGCTGACAATGGAGGCAATGAAAGAAAGGAAACCGTTTTCCGGGTTCCCCTGAAAGAGGTTTATTCGGCGCCGGCCGAAGACGACAGAGATCAGTTGACGAGAGGAGACAAGGCTATCCTGGTTGTTGAAGACGATCCGAATTTTGCCCGGATCCTTTACCAAACATGCCACGAAAAAGAGTTCAAATGCATTCTGGCCCAAACCGGGGAAGAGGGCTTGAAGTTAGCTGAACAGTACCTGCCACAGGCGGTGATCCTCGATATCCGGCTGCCCGGGATGAACGGCTGGGATGTCCTGTCTGCCCTGAAAGAGCATGTCACTACAAGACATATCCCGGTACATATTGTATCGGTGGAAGAGGACCCCGAAAAAGCGCTGAACCAGGGGGCAGTGGGCCATGCCACAAAACCGTTGAATCAGGAAGAAATGAACAATCTGTTCAACAAATTGGATAACCTTTCAACCCGGAAAGAGAAACGAGTCCTGGTCGTTGAAGACAATGAGCAGGTCAGAAAACAAACCAAAGACCTGCTCGCCGACAAGCAGGTAATGGTGGATGAGGCAACCAATGGGAAGGAGGCATTAGAGGCGCTTGAGAACAACACATACGATTGCCTTGTTCTTGACCTGGGACTTCCTGATATGAAAGGAGAGCGGCTCCTGGATGAGATAAAGAAAGTCAAGGGGGGGATTCCACCTATTGTGATTTACACCGCCAGGGAATTAAAAAGATCTGAGGAGATCCTTTTGCGGGAATATACAGAATCGATCATCATCAAAGATGTCCGATCCCAGGAACGACTCCTCGATGAAGTTTCCCTGTTCCTGCACAGCATAGTGAAGCAGATGCCTGAACGCAAGCGGCAGATCATTCAGAACCTCTATGATACGGATCTGCTTTTCCGCGATAAAAAAGTACTGATCGTGGATGATGACATGCGGACTGTCTTTGCCTTGTCAAAGCTTTTTTCAGATAAGGGGATGCAAACCTTTAAAGCAGAAAACGGGGAAAAGGCCCTGAAGATCCTGAATGAAAACCCGGAGATCGACATCGTCCTGCTGGATATCATGATGCCCGTGATGGATGGCTTTAGTACGCTTGAGCATCTCAGAAAAGACAAACGCTTCAGCAAGCTGCCTGTCATCTCATTAACTGCCAAGGCAATGAAACAAGACAGGGAGAGATGCCTGGCGGCAGGGGCAAGTGATTATATAACCAAACCCATTGAACAGGACAGACTGATCTCGTTGATGAGGGTCTGGCTGTATAGATAACCACATGAGCCCAATGATTCCGCAAAGGCCAGAAAAAGATAAAGAACACATTGAAATGGATCTCCTGTTAGAGGCTCTCTTCAAACTCTACGGATATGACTTCCGGCAGTATGCCCGGGCTTCGATCACCCGCCGGGTAAAGGACTATTTTGCGCATACTAATCTGAAATCCATCTCCGAATTGTTGCCCCGGGTAATGAATGATGCGGAGTTCAGCAGTGAGTTGATCCTCTCCTTTTCAGTCTCCGTGACGGAAATGTTCCGGGATCCTATGGTTTACAAGCAACTACGCGAGAAAATTATTCCGGTGCTGCGTACCTGGCCGTTCATCAAGGTATGGCATGCCGGGTGCTCCACCGGCGAAGAGGTCTATTCCCTGGCCATCGTTTTCAGGGAGGAGGGGCTTTACAAACATACGACATTCTATGCCACAGACTTTAACGACAATGTGTTGCAAAAGGCCAAACAAGGGATCTATCGTACTGAACAAATCCGTCTTGCTGTAAAAAACTACATCGAATCGGGAGGCACCGGAGCGTTGTCGGATTACTATCATGCAAATTACCAGGCGGTGATGCTTGACCCATCCTTAAAAGAACGGATCACCTGTGCCAACCATAACCTGGTGGCAGACCAGACCTTTGGAGAATTCCAGCTGATCTTCTGCCGGAATGTCCTCATTTACTTTGACCGCGAATTCCAGAACCGCGTGATCAGGCTGATGACAGAGAGTTTGGTCCATGGGGGCTTTTTATGTCTCGGAACGAAAGAGACGCTTGAATTCTCCGAAGAGAGCCATCACTACGATACCATTGATAAGAAGAACAGAATTTACCAGAAAAAGAGATAAATTAATCCCTTCATAAAAACGATCGGCATGACACCCATATACGATATCAGGCAAAAAATTCTGGTTGTAGATGACAGGAGAGAAAATTTACTTGCCCTGAAAAAGGTCCTTCAGGATATTGACGTTGATCTCATTGAAGCAACCAATGGGAATGAAGCGTTGGCTTCTACACTGGAGCACGATTTTGCCCTGGCGATTATAGATGTGATGATGCCCGGAATGAGTGGGTATGAACTGGCTGCATTGCTTCGTAACGACAAGAAAACCAAGTTGCTTCCTATTATCTTCGTCACCGCCATGTCGCCGGACGAAGAGAAACTGAAAGAGGGGTATTTTGTAGGCGGAATTGATTATATTTTCAAACCATATATGCCGGAGATCATCCAGAGCAAAGTCAGAATATTTCTGGCTCTTGACAAATACAGGAACGAAATCGAACATCACCGGGAACATCTTGAGCGTACGGTAAAGGAAAGGACGGAAGAACTAAAACAGACGGTCATTGAATTAAAAAAAGTCAACCGGATACGCTCAGTCCTGTCAGAGACCAATCAAAGCATTGTCAGGATCAGGGAGCGGGACGAGTTGTTTCAAGCGATTACACGCATTATCTATGAAATAGGCGGGTTTAAAATGGTTATCATCCGGTTTGCTGACAGCAAGCGGACTAAACTGATTCCCCAATACTACCGTGGGGTCAAACCCGGGGATGTTTCCAGGTTGAACATCGACCTGAACGACCCATCCTGCAAAGGATTGCCCTCAAGTGAAGCATTCCTCACAGGCTTGCCACAAATAGACGCAGAGGCAAAATTGCTTAAAAGAGATCCTGAACTCCTTGACGGAACAAAGGAACATCCCATTATGTCACACGGCGCTTTCCCGATTTTCCTTGACGGAAAGGTCATCGGTGTGATCTGTCTGCTCACTGACCAACAAGATTTCTTTACAGCAGATGAGATGAATCTGCTCAAGGAGTTGACTACCGATGTATCTTTTGCCCTGCAGTATTTGGAAGATGAAAAAAAGAGAAAGAAAGCGGAAGAAAAGCTGTCAGAGTCCGAATATTTGCAGCAGGCGATCCTCGGCTCTTCTCCGGCCGGCATTGCCCTATTCAGAAACCGGAAGCTGGAGTGGTGCAATGAACTGTGGGAGAAGACTTTCGGATATCCAATGGATGACATCAGAGGGTCGACCTCACGGATCTTTTTTACCACTGATGAAGATTATCATCGTGTTGGCCAGCAGCTTTATGAAACGCTGGAATACGGAGATATCCTGGAAATAGAGGTAACCAACAAACGCAAGGATGGGTCGGTCTTTCCCTCCCTGATCAAAGCCACCCGGCTGAAAGATGTCAGAAATGAATCCCTTGTGATCATCATCCTGATTGACATCACCGAAAAACACAAGGCTGAACAGGAGCTTATCGAGGCCAGGAAGAAGGCCGAGGAGAGTGACCGGTTAAAGACCGCATTTCTACAGAACCTGTCTCATGAGATCCGGACCCCCATGAATGGGATCATTGGGTTCAGTGAGCTCCTCTCCGATCCCACTATCTCCGTTGAAGATCATGAAAAGTTTACCAGGATCATCAGCAAGGAGTGCCACCAATTACTGGGTGTGATTACCGACATCGTTGAGATCTCCAGGATCGAGACCGGTGAGATTGACACATATGAGTTGAAAACCCCTGTCAACCAACTTTTAACGTCACTGAAAGACCGGTTCATCCCGGCAGCTAACGAAAAAAACCTCGGCCTGGAGCTTGTGCTTGGACTCCCGGATGAGCAATCTGTGATCCTTTCCGATGAATCCAAGCTGAGGCAGGTCCTGGAGAAACTGATCATGAATGCCATAAAATTCACGAACACAGGGGGGATCCGTTTTGGGTATGATAATAAGGATTGCGATTACCTTCAATTCTTTATCCAGGATTCAGGTATCGGAATCCCCATCGAAAGACAATCAAAAATCTTCGACCGGTTTGTTCAAGCTGATTCCTATATTGCACCGGCTTTTGGTGGAACCGGTCTTGGGCTGTCCATCTCCAAATCCTATATTGAATCCATGGGAGGCCGGATATGGGTAGACTCCTCACCAGAAGAAGGAACTGTCTTTTACTTTACCATCCCTTACAAACAGGTGGAGGAGGAAAAAAGAACACCGAGTGAAAAACCCGGTACCGGGAAGAAAAAAAGTGCGTTGCCCGACAAATGTAAGATAATGGTGGTGGAGGATGAGTATGATAATTTTGAGTATCTCCGTATTTTATTAGAGCACAAAAACATCCAGGTTCTTCATGCGGAAAATGGACGGGATGGTCTCCGTATTTTTCAGGAAGAACCGGATATTGATCTGGTTTTGATGGACATAAAGCTGCCTGACATCAATGGCCTGGAAGTGACCAAAGCCATCCTTCAGATCAATCATGCCGTACCGGTAATCGCACAAACTGCTTACAATGATCCTGATACCAGGCGGCATGTTCTGGAAGCAGGATGCACAGATTTTATCGCCAAACCCATCAATCCCCGCAATCTGATAGAGAAGATCACGAAAGCATTGGGCGGTTAGTGTCCGTGCCCGATCAGGGCAATGGCGAAAGCCATTCCGATTCCCACGATGACCGATCCGAATTTCCGGTAGTTATACTGGTGTGTCTCGTCTGTTTCAAACAGGATGGAGGTGGAGACATGAAGAAAAATCCCGACCACTACTGCCATGATATAACGGTAATAATATGTGATGTCCTGTTGCGTGACTTCCGCAATGAACCGGCTGAGCAAGGAACCAAGCGGCGTCATCAGTGAAAAGACAAAAAGGAGCAGGAACGCTTTCCGGGGTTTCATCCCATAGTGGAGGAAGAGGGTCAGCAGGGTGATGGCTACTGGAATTTTATGGATGACAATGCCTGTCACAAAGGTATGCCTCAGGTGGGAATCAAAGCTCTCCACAATGGGCATCCCTTCCAGGATGGAATGAATGGAAAGGCCGATCATCAGCAACCAGGGTGAGATCGGTTCTCCATGGTGCTGGATATGGCTGTAATCGTGCCCATGCTCCGCCCCTTTGGTCAGGATCTCAAGAAAGAGCTGGAGTAAAAATCCAAGCAGCACAAACAACCCGATATAGAGGTTGTGGGTCTCATAGATCTCGGGCAGAAGCACAAGGAAACTGATGGAGATCAGAAAAGCCCCGCTGAAGGCAAGCAGCAGCTTCAACGATTGCCGGCTCTCCAGCTTGATGTAGTAAACAAAAAGGCCGGCGATCATCACGCAGGCAATCAACAGTATGTAGGTCCAGATCATAGTTTACTAGTTGATATCAGTGGGCAGTGGCAGTTGGCAATTGGCAGTTGGCAACCATTTCCTAATTCCTCATTTTTCATTTTTCATTGGCCCTTTGTCCGCCTGTCCACCTGTCCGCCTGTCCGCCTGTCGAAGTGAGGCATGCCTCGCCTCTACTGTCCGCTTGTCTTACGCGTCCAGGATCCTGTATTCCGTGCTCTCCGGCACCCCACGGAATGTTTCCATGAATTTCCCGGAAACTGAGGCGAGGCAACCGTAGTCTTCCGGATAACCCAGGTTGACCAGGTCGTTCTGGACTTTGATATAAAACTTCTCGCTCAGGATGATCCTGTTTTGCAGAGCCTTGGTCATCAGCCGTGCCGTAAGGTCGATGTCCCGGCCGTAATAGTCGTTCGCCCCTTTGAAAAAGGTCACATTGTAGACCTCGGTGCAGTAGTGAATGGAGACTTTGCAGGGCAGGAACATATCGTTCACCGGGAAGGTCATGATGTTATATACCGTGGAATAGATCTCTTCGAGCAACTGGTAGTAGGTGGATATCGTTTTCTTCTGCCTGAGTTTCTCATCCGGGATAAAGAGCATGATCTCATCGCCGATCCCTTTGACTATGTTATCCGGGAAATCGTTCAGCAGGGAGATGAAATTGAAGGTGTTGTTCAGCTTTCGCCCCCAGTCGGGAAGCCCGCCAATATACTTCAGGTCGGTCGACTTGTTGATGTCGATAAAAAAGCAGGTTCCCGGACAGGTGGGGATCCCGTTCAGGAAATCCTCCATCTCAGTGGAGTTGGGGTCAGTGAAGTGTATATAGTAGGACATCAAAATTTTTTCAATCCCTCCTCTTCGCTGGGGTAGATTTCAAAAATATTGGTGAAACCCGAGATCTCAAAGATCTCCTTGATATTTTCCTGCAGGCTGCAGAGGATGAACTTCCCTTTGGCCAGGGTGATCCTTTTCAACGCCATCAAAAGGATCCGAAGGCCGCTGCTGCTCACATAATCCATTTTGGAAAGGTTTACCAGCAGGCGGGTATTCCCCGAGTCGATCAATTCAAGCAGTTTCTTTTCCAGAACGGAATAGTTGGTGGTATCCAAACGACCATTGATGCCTACAATGGTGCAATTGTCCAGTTTTTTTTCTGTGATTTCCATCTTTGTCTAAATATTACTTAATGTATTTTCTCAAAGTCACAACATTCTTCCCCGCTCTCCGCTGGTAGTACATCTCGTCCATCATCTGTTTGACGAAATGGATCCCGAGTCCGCCTACCTTCCGCTCTTCGATCGCCGCATCCAGCTTAACCTCTTCCGAAGCTTCGATGAGGTCAAAGTATTTTCCGTCGTCGATGATCACCACTTCCAGAACCCCTTCAGGCGTGAGGGTGAACCGGATATCGATCAGGTGCTCTTTTTTATCCGGGAAGGCATAGAAGACGATATTGGTAAAGAGCTCTTCCAGAACAAGGTTCAACTCCATTGATGCTTTTGAGGAGATGTTCCATTCCCCCGAAATCTCCTCAATGGTGTTCACGATCACGTGCAGTTGGTCCAGTTGGTTAGGAACCCGGATGGCCCTGGTCACCGTTGCTGAATCATCTGCGTCAATATTTTTCTGATAGCCCAGTATCAGCAATGTGATGTCATCGGCCTGCTCGACCCCTTCGGCAAACTTGTGGATCGATTTCACCACCTCCTTCACCAGTGTTGGCACATCGGCCCTGTGATGATGGAACAGGACCTTGGAAAGATAATTTTCATTATAGAACTCCCCTTGTATGTTCAGGGCTTCCGTGATGCCGTCGGTATAAAGGATTAGCCGGTCTCCCGGATTCAACTGAACAAGTTCCGTCTTATAGTGGTGGTACTCCTGAATTCCCAGGGGGATAGCAGAAAAGAGGGTTTTCCTCTGCACTACCCCCTCCTTATCCATGATGAGCGGGGGATTGTGTCCGGCATTGCACAGGGAGATGTTCCCTGAGCGGAGGTTGATGATCCCGGCGATCATGGTCACAAACATGATGTTGGGATTATCCTTGCACAATTCGGTATTGATCTGCGACATGATCTGGTGCAGGGGCTGGCCGTCCATCGTCCTCGACCGGAAGAGGGTTCTGACGACGGTCATGAACAGGGAGGCCGGCACCCCTTTCCCTGAGACATCGCCCACAGAGATAAAGAGGTGGTTATTATCCAAAAAGAAGAAATCATAGAGGTCACCTCCCACGGCGCGGGCTGAATCGAGCACGGCAAAAAGTTCAAACTCGGAGCGGCTCGGGAACTCCCGGGGAAGCATTCCCATCTGGATGGTGTGGGCAATGGTGAGTTCGCTCTCGATCTTCTCTTTTTCCGCCGTTGTCTTCTGTAGTGAACTGATATGCTCCTTCAGTTGTTGGAGCATGACCGAGAAGGACTTGGTCAGGACACCGATCTCATCCCTTCGTCTGACGCGTGGCAGCTCCAGGTCGAAATCCCCGTGTCCGATCTGATGCGTTGCCTTGACGAGTTTCCGTAACGGGTTTGTCAACCGCCGGATGATCAGGATCGTGACGACAAAGACTGCGGCCACGGATAACAGGAAGATCGATCCCAGGTACTTCAGGAACTCCAGCAGGTCGCTGAAGAGCTCCTGTATGGGGAACACCACCACCAGATTCCATCCTGTTGAAGGCAATGTGGCAATCTTTACGGTTTTGGTGGAGGCGCCAAGAATGCTCACATTATTCCATTCCGTCGTATCCTTCAACCGTTCGGCAACAAAGTTCAGTCGGGAGAAGGAGTCCCCCTCTGCAAGCTTGAAGATGTTCTTATTGATCAGCGTGCTGTCGGGGTAGTAGAGGATCACCCCTTCCCGGGAGACCAGAAAGGCATACCCGGTCTCGTAGACTTTGATCTTGGAGATCGCATGCCCGATGGCCGTGATGGAGATATCGAGGGTGATCACCCCGATGAATTGCCTTTTCCCTTTGACGTCGCGGAACATCGGGACGGAGTAGGTGCACATCAGGGTATCCCCTCCCCCCTGGTCAAAATAGGGTTCGGTCCAGATCGGTTTTTGCTCTTCCTTGGCTTTTTTATACCACTCCTGCTCGAAATAGTCATAGGAATTCCCTCCCAGGTAGCGCGTCCTGATCCCATCCTTTCCCTGGTAGGAATAGAAGGCATAATAGAGAGAATCCTTGAGAAACGCATAAGGTTCAAATGCCATGCAGGTGCCATACACGTAAGCTTCACTGATCACCATCCCCTGGAGCACTTTCCTCATTTCAGTGTAATTTGGATCGGCCGACCCGACAAATCGCGCCAGCATATTGGGTACCTCCTCCACCTCCCGCAGGGTTGTTTCGATCCGGGCGATCACCAGATCCATGGTGGTGGCGGTATCGTTGTCCGCTTCGGTGACCAGAATCTTGGCCGTATAGACCAGCGTGTAGATAAAGGAGACAATGAAGATGAGGATGACGGCCAGGATGAAGATGATGCTGTAGCGGAAAGCGATGCTTCTGAATCCAAACCGGATACGCTCCTTCTTCTTCCGCGGATGTTTCTCTTTTCGCGCCACAGTTTGTGATCCTAATTTCGGGTAAAGGTAAAAAAAACTATTTTTGTAGCATTCACAAACATTTTTTACCTCATCGTTCAATCATGGAAAACCCTTTGGAATCGTTAAAGCCGGCAAGGCTTTGGCATTATTTCGCTGAAATCAGCAAGATCCCCCGGCCTTCAAAAAGCGAGGGGCAGATTGCCCGCTACCTGCTTGACTTTGCCGCCGAGCATCACCTGGAAGGCGTCCAAGATGCAACGGGCAATGTGCTGATCCGGAAACCCGCCTCTCCGGGCTATGAAGACCGGCCGATGGTGATCCTGCAAAGCCATATGGATATGGTGGGGGAAAAAAATGCCGACACGGTTCACGATTTCACGAAGGATCCTATCCGCCCCCGGATTGAAGGCGAATGGGTGAAGGCCACCGGGACCACCCTCGGGGCTGACTGCGGCATCGGCATTGCCGCCACCCTGGCTGTGCTGGAATCGAAGGAGATCCTACACCCTCCGCTGGAAGCGTTGTTCACCATGGATGAGGAGACCGGGCTGACAGGGGCATTTGGATTGAAACCCGATCTCCTCCGGGGGAAAATCCTGATCAATCTCGATTCGGAAGACGAGGGGCAGCTCTTTATCGGATGTGCCGGCGGGAAGGACACGGTGGCCACCTGGCTCACCGAAACGGAATCCCTTCCGGTGGATCAAGCCGCCTTTGATGTCAAGGTGGCCGGATTGGTTGGCGGGCATTCGGGCGATGACATCAACAAGGGGCGTGGGAACGCGGTCAAGATTATCGGACGCCTCCTTTGGAATGCCTCAAAGCTGTTCAATGCCCGCATTGCCTCGCTGGATGCCGGGAACCTTCGCAATGCCCTTGCCCGCGAAGGATTCGCCCGGATGGTCATCCCTTCCGGATCTGCACAGGCGTTCAACCGATATGCCCAGGTGTTTCATTCCGCGCTCACGGAGGAACTGCACATCACTGAACCTTCCCTCTCCATCACTGTTACCCCGTCTGATCTTCCCACCGCCGTGTTAACCGCCTCCCTGCAGGAACGTCTGCTCGACGCCCTCTATGCCTGCCCGCACGGCGTCATCGCGATGTCGAGGGAGATCGACAACTTCGTGGAGACATCGACCAACCTGGCATCGGTCAAGCTGAAGGAACAGGAGCTCATCGTCACCACCAGTCAGCGCAGCTCGGTGGAATCCTCGAAGAAAGACATCGGGGACATGGTTGCCAGCCTCTTTCACCTTGCCGGGGCAAGGGTGGCACAATCCTCCGGTTATCCCGGCTGGAAGCCCAATCCCGATTCGGAGATCCTCCATTTGAGCGTCAGCTCCTACCGGAAGCTGTTTGGGGAGGAGCCGCAGGTGCTGGCTATTCATGCCGGCCTTGAGTGCGGCCTGATCGGAGCCATCTATCCCGGGATGGACATGGTATCGTTTGGCCCGACGATCAAGGGGGCCCATTCGCCTGACGAGCGGCTGAACATCGCCACCACGGTGAAGTTCTGGGATCTCCTGTTAGAGGTGCTGAAAGACGTGGGACGAAAGACGTGAGACGAAGGACGCGAGGGACGAGGGACGAGGGACGTGGGACGTGGGACGAGGGACGAGGGACGAGGGACGAAGTACGAAGGACGTGGGACGAGGGACGAGGGACGTGGGACGAGGGACGAGGGACGTGAGAGGTAAGAGGGTGGATAGTGGATTTTGGACTTGAAAATCTAAAATATTGGTAATTGGTAATTCATTCCTCATTCCTCATTCCTCATTCCTCATTCCTCATTCCTCATTCCTCCTTTTTCATTGGCTCTTCGTGCGCCTGTCTGCTTGTATTAGAAATCCGGCAGGGGATCTGCTTCAATCAGCTCCTTTATGATCAGCTCCATTTCAGAGCCGGCTTTGCCCATGACGCTTCCGATCGTTCCGGCCATGAACATCGACAGCATTCCCGTGTTGAGTCTTGAAAGATAGCTGTTCCCGTCGGCTTTGCAGTAAACCCCGAAGCGGCATGGCAGCAGGGCGGAAACAAATTTCACCGGATCCTCCTGCATCAGGGCACCGGCATATTCTGGCTTACACAATTCTATCACAACGGCTTCCTGCACCTCTATTCCATTATTCTTCAGGGTCTTCTGCATATCGTGTTCGGCCAGGATCTTCCATTCTCTCATGGCAGCCAGTTCCCTGATCTTTTCCAATGTTTCATTAAAACCGAACCGGCTTTTGCTTTCCAGAATAATTGAGTTGACTTCCATGGTTCTCGTTTAAAGGTTTCAGGTTTCGGGTTTCGGGTTAAATTGTTGTGGGTTGTCGGTTATCGGTTGTCAGTTTTCGGTTGTCAGTTTGGATATTGCCCCGCCAAGGCGTGGTCTCCGCTGCGCTACGAGATATTGGATTTTATTTGAGATTTGTTATTTGTATTTTGAGATTTTTTCGCGTTTCCCGAATGTCGCATCGCGCATCATTCCTCATTCTTCATTCTTCATTCCTCATTGTCATAATCCAACGCCTACTCCCAGCCGGAATACCGGGTTTGTGTAAGGAGAGTTGGGGGTATCGTTCAGGTTGAACATGATCAGGAGGTCGATAAAGACCCGGTTTGAAATGGGCTGGCTGTAGCCGCCGCCCACGAAGATGCTATGCACGTCAAAAACCTCCCGTCCCTTCGAGTACCTTTGCTGCATCAGGTCCCAGATATCCACGTACCTACCGTTGGGATCGGGTTGGAACGGGATTACATAGTGAAGGTATTCATACTCGGTATGAACGTAGAAGTTCCCGGCCCACCCATTAAACAGGCTTCTCAGGTAATAGCGCAGGTAAACCCTTCCTCCGAAGGTATTTGAGGTATAGCTGACATATTCCAGGTTGAGCGTATCATAGAAGTAATCCCGAAAGCGGAAATACTGGTAGATGAACCCTACACCAACGTATAGCTGGTCGATGGTCCTGATCCGCACTTCCGGTGAGATATTGAAGCCGGTAACGGTTCCGAACTGAAAACCGATGTTGCCTCCCAGTGAGATCCGGCGCCAGAAATTATCCGGTCGCTGATAGGCTGCCGGCGCTGTTCTGGTCACTCCCTGTTTTACCGAATCCTTGGATGCAGTTGCCATGGGGATCACGGTAATGGAATCAGGGTTCTGACTGAGACCGGTTGAGAGCAGGATGAGAAAACTTGCTGCGAGCAGTGCTATTCGTTTCATCAAGTGGCAGTATCAGGTTATATCCAGATACAAATGTAACCAGAAAAGAAAACCTACGTATACGAATCGTCGATTATTTTAAGACCGGAGAGTATGCAATGCAGTCACCGGTAAATTTTTTTTCGAAATGTATTGTCAGAATGAAAAGAATTTGTAATTTTGCGCTCCGATTTACCCCGATAAGGGGTTGTTCTTAGAAAAAACTGCAGAATATCAATTAGTTACGAAGGGGAGAGGTTAGGAAGAGAATTGACGACAATTTTTTTTATCAGGATTTTAAAAAAATTGTTTGCACAGGAAAAAATATGGTTGTATTTTTGCAGTCCGATTTTAGAAATCTATTCCGGGCGACCGGAAACTATAGATCAAGTTCTTTGAAAGTCTGAAGTAAAGAAAGTAGCAAATATCCCAGAAATTTTCGTAATTTCTTTGGAATACTTAACCTGAGATGATTAAATTTTCCTTTTACTATGGAGAGTTTGATCCTGGCTCAGGATTAACGCTAGCGGCAGGCCTAATACATGCAAGTCGAACGGCAGCACGGGTAGCAATACCTGGTGGCGAGTGGCGCACGGGTGCGTAACGCGTATGCAACCTACCTTTGACTGGGGAATAGCCCCGAGAAATCGGGATTAATACCTCATGATATTATGATATGGCATCATATTATAATTAAAGTTTCAACGGTCTTAGATGGGCATGCGTGACATTAGCTTGTTGGTGAGGTAACGGCTCACCAAGGCTACGATGTCTAGGGGTTCTGAGAGGATTTTCCCCCACACTGGTACTGAGACACGGACCAGACTCCTACGGGAGGCAGCAGTAAGGAATATTGGGCAATGGACGCAAGTCTGACCCAGCCATGCCGCGTGCAGGATGACAGCCCTACGGGTTGTAAACTGCTTTTATACGGGAAAAATTCCCTGGTCGTGTACCGGGGTTGATGGTACCGTAAGAATAAGCATCGGCTAACTCCGTGCCAGCAGCCGCGGTAATACGGAGGATGCAAGCGTTATCCGGATTCATTGGGTTTAAAGGGTGCGCAGGCGGAATGATAAGTCAGTGGTGAAATCCTACGGCTCAACTGTAGAACTGCCATTGATACTGTTGTTCT
>Ga0163209_1000153_pt1 | contig 27151 bp, 24 predicted proteins | sample Kivu_160m_FD_113538 | JGI IMG/M metagenome (GOLD analysis project Ga0163209, IMG submission 113538) | Freshwater microbial communities from Lake Kivu, Western Province, Rwanda to study Microbial Dark Matter (Phase II) - Kivu_160m | ecosystem: Environmental > Aquatic > Freshwater > Lake ...
ATATTTTACTTACAATTAAAAAATTTATTTAAAGTCTCGCCATTGACAAAGATATTCTGCCTTTATATATGTATCTTCACTAACTATGTAATATGCTACTTTAAAATATCTTCTGGAGTCTTACTTCTTCTTTAAAATCAAAAATATTAATAAAATTATCTTAAAATATTAAAATAATTAATTTAATACTTGACATTGTTAATATTTTACCTTATATTTATTAAGATTTTTAATTTTTCATATTATTAAAGGTGATAACATGATAAGAGATTGGAAAGACTTAACAGAGATAACACAGGGTAAAGCGGTTGAGGTTGAACGGGTAAGAATGAAACAAAGTGGGATTTCAATTGAAGGCAATTTCGAACTTCCTCCACTTGCTCAACTTACTCTTGAAGACCAGATCTTTGTGACTGCTTTTATAAGATGCTTTGGGTCAATCAAAGAAATGGAGGAACTTTTCGGAATTAGTTACCCCACTGTAAAAAACAGGCTCACCAAAATCGCTGAGAAACTTGAATTTGTAGAGATCAATCCTCCCGCTTCAGGTAATGAGGTTCTTACCCAGCTTGAAAAGGGAGAGATATCCGTAGATGAAGCCGTTAAAAAACTGGGAGGTGAGAAATGATTCCATTACTGCTGAGAATCAGAGTCAGAAATGAAGACTATAAAGGTGTTAACCTGTGGCTGCCACTTTTTCTACTCTGGTTGATCGTCCTGCCGCTTCTGGTCGCACTCTTACCTCTGGTACTAGTGGCAGCGCTTATACTCTGGCCATCCGGAAAAGGTAAACTTATCCTGTATGGTTACATTATGATCTTCAGACTGATCGGATACATGTCCGGATTAAAAATAGATATAAGGTCCAGGGACAATAATATTTATGTTAATTTAATATAATAAAAGGAGAGGAAAATGAATGAAGAAAGAAAAAGAATTCTTGAAATGCTTGCAGAAGGAAAAATAAACACTGATGAGGCTGAAAGACTTTTATCAGCATTATCGAATGGAACCGAAAAAGGTTCGGATACTACTGAAAAGGTATGGGGACATAAATACCTTAGAGTAGTTGTCGAACCGGCTCCGGGAAGCGTAAGTACTGAAAGGGTAAATATCAGGGTACCGCTAAAGTTGATAAGGGCGGGCTTGAAGCTGGCTTCCTTTATCCCTAAAGATGCCCAGGTTAAAGTCAACGAGGCTCTACATGAAAAAGGAATCGATACGGATTTTTCCAGAATCAAACCTGAGGACCTCGAAGAACTAATTGGGCAACTTGATAATCTCACAGTTGACGTTGAAGGCAAAGAGAAAATCAGAGTATTCTGCGAATAAAAGAAGGTATTGAAAGATACGCTGTAATATCGCTTAAGGGCTGCTAATTTACATATAAACCAGAGTAGCCCTTTAATTTTACTGGTATTACATATTCATCAGTGCCAGTTTTATAGCTCCCTCTACAGGTTTTTTAATTAGGGGCAAAAAGTTTATTTTTGGGAAATTCTCTTTTAAATATTTTGAATTGTTCCTGTAGCGGATTATCAAAACTTAATGAATTTCTCTACCATAATTACTATATTAGTGTTCTTTGTCCCTTAATGATGTCCCTTAATGTCCCTTATTTTAGAGCTAACTTTCTTTGAAAGGATATAATAATTTCCCTTCTTTTCTCCTATTCTTTCCAATATGCCCTTATTTAAAAGAGAAGTTAAATCTCTGGTAGCGGTCCTTTTGATTATCTTAAATACATCCTGACATTGTTTGTTATTGATTTTACCATTGACTACAATATATCTAATGATTTTTTGATGACGTTCACTTAAATCATATTCTTTCAAGCTTTTAATTATACTTTCTGCACCAATGACTCTTTTCCCTTTATTTTGGATTTCTATCATTTGCGACCAGAGACCTTCCACAAAGTATTCAAGCCAATAGGTCATATCCATATTATTTCTTCTAACAGTCTGGATAGCCTGGTAATAGGCCGAGCGATCTTTATCGTAATATTCCGAAATAGTAAAAAGTCTTTTAAAATCATAGTCTGTTTTGTACAGAATCAGCGTAGAAAGAAGCCTTGCAGTTCTACCATTACCATCAAGAAAAGGATGTATGTGTACAAATTGAAATTGAGTAATACCAGCTGCCAGTACCGGCGACAAATCCTGGTAACTGTTTAACCATTCCATAAATTCTTTCATCAGACTTGGAACTTCCAAAGGTGGGGGTGGAGTGTATATTACGTTCTTAGTCCTTGAATTAATAACATAATTTTGAATTACTCTATATTTACCAGGATCAACTCTCCCCCCGCGTACTTCCTTTACAAGAATTTTATGTAATTCTCTAATAAGTCCTTCCGTTACAGGATCTTTTTTACCGAGATATTTGGATATAAAATCCATTGCTAATCTATAATTTATAAGCTCTCTTTTATCCCTAATATCAATATTTTTAACATCTTTCCCTTCTAAAATTTTTTTTGCTTGATTAAGGGTCAAAACTGTTCCTTCAATATGAGTTGAATAGTGTGTTTCAAGGATCAAAGCTTCATTCTGCATATCTTCAAACCAATCATCCTTTAGCTTTATGGCATCAAGGAATCCTCGTACTCGCTCGATTTCAACAAGCTGTTTGTTGATCTTAGTTTTTATCTTAAATTTAGGAGTAAATGACAAAATACGCTCCCTTTAATAATACAGTTTAATAAATAATGATTATTCGTAGATCATTTTTTATTAATATAACCGGCTACCATATCTCCTACTTCAGTCGTGCTGTAGCCCATTTTTCCGGCACCAAGACTTTTTAATTGGGTGCAGGTATATGCCACGGCTTTCTCTATAGATTTTGCCGCTTCCTTTTCTCCAAGATGATCAAGCATCATCCTTCCGGCTTCTATGGCTGCCAGCGGATTTATTATATTCATGCCAGTATATTTTGGAGCGGAACCTCCTATTGGTTCGAACATGGACGTCCCGTATGGATTTATATTCCCCCCGGCTGCAATTCCCATACCTCCCTGGACCATTGCTCCAAGATCTGTGATTATGTCGCCAAACATATTGGTTGTGACCATGACATCATACCATTCCGGGTTTTTTACGGTCCACATGCATGCAGCATCGATATGATTATAGTCGGTCCGGATCTCCGGATAATCTCTGGCCATTTCCATAAACGCTCTGTACCAGAGATCACCGACATAAACAAGTACGTTTGTTTTATTGACCAGGGTGAGTTTTCCCGGTTTTCCCTCTGCTTTTCTTACCCTGGCGAGATCAAAAGCATACTTCAGGCATCTATCGACCATCTGTCTGTCATAAACCATTACCTGGGTCGCGACTTCATAAGGTGTTCCTTTTCTGGTTACCCCGCCCTGACCCGCATACATATCACCGGTATTTTCTCTTACGACTATAAAATCTATATCTTTCGGTGTTTTATCCTTCAACGGACAATCGACTCCCGGGTAAAGTTTTACCGGTCTCAGGTTTATGTACTGATCCAGCACAAATCTTAATTTAAGTAAAATGCCCACCTCTAAAACTCCGGGCGGCACATCGGGATGTCCCATGGCACCAAGGTATATAGCTTTGAATCTTTTCAGTTCTTCTGCAGCAGAATCCGGAAGTGTCTCTCCGGTTTTTAAATATCTATCTCCCCCAAAATCAAAATCAGTAAATTTAAAACTTATATCATGCTTTTTACCTGCAGCTTCAAGAACCTTCTTACCCTCAGTTATTACTTCGGGACCTGTACCGTCACCGGGTATAACTGCAATTTCATAATGTTTTGATTTAACCATATTATCCCTCATCTAATTAATACTTAATCAATTATTGCTATATTATATATAAAAAATCATATATTTCACCATACATCTTAAATTATTGGACCAAAAACTGTATTCTTGTCTGAAAGTCATGATTGTCTTTTTTGTATCCGCGGATGGAATATTATCTTGAAGAATTCCAGTTGATGTTTATAATAGTGTGAGGATATGCGCTATAAATATGATCAATCCGCCAATCAATGCAATCAAGGATGAGATCAATACCGCACCCGCTGTAATATCTTTGATATGTTTTACATGCTCCTTATATTCTTCAGTCACCAGATCTATTATACATTCCAGAGCAGTATTTATCATTTCCAGGGAAAGCACCATACCGCTTATCAGAATAACAAATAACCATTCGGTATTGGAGATATGAAAAGCAAAACCCGCAATCACAGTCAAAACAAAAATCAATAGTTGTATCCTGAAACTTCTCTGAGTAATGGCTGCTCTTGCAACACCTCTTGCTGAACATTCGAATGATTTAAACAGGGAGTGCTTCTCGTGAATCACCTGTTTTTCCGGGAATTGTTTATCTTTCATTTTAGAATCCACAAATTCTTAATGTCCTTCGGTAAGTGCCTTTATAAATATCGCCAGATAGCAAAATGCAATAGGCGGAAAACTGACAATAGTAAATATCAGACCTCTCGATATATGTTTATTTTCCCTTGATTCCATAATATTAAAAATCAGACTTAAAAGGAATAAAATACCTGATGCTATCATCAGTAATCCAAAAAATCCCATGGTAATATAGCTTTCCCAGCCCGGATCTGTCCCGGCACTCAGGAGAATCGTTAGCAGCCAGAATACAAGAGTCAGATAACCACCTATCAGGACGGCCAGCCCTAAATTTTTGTTTCTTTTGGATAAGTCTATATTACCTTCCCTGGAAACCAGATCGGGACCTTTTTTATTGAAATATAAAGTACTTGCTGAAAACAGCAGCAAAACCAGAAATATATAAAAAGGAAACCAGATTTCGTTGAAAAAATTAAGAGCACTTATAAAATATTGAGCTATAAAGATCAGTGCCATTATGATCACAGATGTTATAAGAGTGACAAGACTTGCCCTTGTTATATCCTGGTACTGCTTCTCATCATACCATCCGCTTACCCTTTCATTGAGTTTGATTACGAGCCAGTATAAAACTATGAAGATATACGGAATTACAGCTATGAGACTTATTACGACAACACCTGCATCTATAGCCCATGGTGGTAATGGATATATCGTCAGGGATAAGACAGAAAAAATTGTAATCAAAATTAAACCTGAAATTCCACTCAATATTCCTATATATTGTGCATTGATAAATATAGAATCATCTTTCAAGACAACCTCTTCACTCTTTTTTAAAATCGACTTTCTGGTGAATACCAGGAGGACAATCATGAGAATATAAAAAACAAAATGAAGCGCCTGGCTGACAAAAAGAATGTTAAACTCACCCGGTAATCCAAAGAGATATTCTTTTGAGATGTCACTTGCAAGCGCGAAGTCTCCAGGCAGCATCAGCAGAGAAATAGTGCCGGTAAAAAATAGAAGGGCGCGAAGGAAATTTTCTCTTTTAAAAAAGTTTAGCTGCAGTATCAGAGTAAACATGGCAGACAGATGAAATAAAACAAAAATACAGTATACCAGGGCAACCGGAATCGAAAACTTATTAATAAAACTTTCGACATTTCCCATATTGACTATTTTATCCCTGAGCATTAAAAAGAAAGTGTTTGTGAATATAAGACCTGCAATCGAAATCAAACATAAAATCAATGTGGCTGTATTACTTATTTTTAGCAGTCGTTTCATTTTTTTAAACTCCTTTATTTACTCCTCTTCAAGGTAAAATATTTCATTAACAGGTTTTTTAAAAAATCTGGCTATTTTCAATGCCAGCAGAACAGATGGATTGAATTTTCCCTTTTCAATTGAATGAATGGTAAGCCGGGTAACGCCAACGGCATTTGCAAGCTCCTGCTGGGAAATCTCATGATGCTCAAACCGGCATCTTCTCAGATTATTTTTAAGTTTTAAATTCTTGCTTTCCAATTTATATAAATAATAGCTTACAAAATGAATAGTATTATGAACTAAATATATATAATAATATACATATTGTCAATATTTTTTTATATTTTTGCTAATTCATTGTAACTTTAAACTCCTCAGACTGATTTATGACGTTGAAAATCGGCCATTTTTTACTTAAAATGTTTTTAGAATGTCTTAGAAAAAATTAGAATTACTTGAATCCCTGATTTATATATAAATAATAGAATCAATTTAATTGAAAGGAAGATCATGAAAAAATCACTTGGGCCGAAGACCATTCTTTACCCTACGCCTGTTCTTATAATAGGAACCTACGATAATCAGGAAAGACCAAATCTGGCAGCAGTTGCATGGGGAGGGATTTGCTGTTCCGTTCCCCCCTGTGTTGCTATTTCAATGCGAAAGACCACTTATACGCATGGCAATATAATGCAAAGGAAAGCTTTTACTATAAATATACTTTCCGAGAATATGGTAAAGAAAGCCGATTATTATGGCATCGTATCCGGAAGAAATAAAGATAAATTTACACAAACAAGTATTACCCCGCAAAGAAGTGCTATTGTCGATGCTCCTTATGGTATCGAATTCCCTCTGGTTCTGGAATGTAAATTATTAAAGGTAATTGAGATAGGACTTCATACACAGTTTATCGCAGAGATTATGGATATAAAAGCGGAAGAATCAATACTCGATTCATCCGGTTTTCCGGATATCGATAAATTAAGACCATTCTTTTATGATCCGGCTAAAAGTGAATACCTTGGAATCGGTAAAAAACTGGGAAAAGGATTTTCTATCGGTAAAGAGATTTAATCGAAGTCTATTTTAATTATTTTGCAACTTTAATTCAAAAATACCGTTTATAATATAAAGCAACTTCTCACCACAGCACCTGCTAGAAAACCTATTTGCTTTACATTAGTGATATACTCTGTCAGAATGACAGAAACCTGAAGTTGGAAAATACTATTAGTTAGAAAGAAAAGAGAATACTTATAATGAAAATTTTACTTGTATATCCGGATTATGAAGAAACTTTCTGGAGCTTCAAGAAAGTTTTAAAAATATTAGGCAAAAAAGCTGCTTACCCTCCTCTGGGCTTACTTACTGTCGGAGCCATGCTTCCCGATAGCTGGGAGAAAAAACTGGTTGATATGAATACGGATATTTTAAAAGATGAACATATCAAATGGGCGGACTACGTTTTTATAAGTGCGATGATCGTACAAAAAGAATCTACCAGGAGAGTAATAAATAAGATCAAGAAATTCAAAAAACCTATCGTTGGTGGAGGACCCCTTTTTACCACAGGCTGGGAAGAATTTACAGATGTGGATCATATCTTTTTAGGGGAAACAGAAAATACCTTTTCGGAATTCGTCGAGGATTTAGAAAAAGGTACTCTTAAAAAAATTTACTCTGGTAACGGATTCCCCGATATTAAAAAAACTGCTATTCCGGACTGGAATTCTATCAAGACTAAAAATTATAATTCATTGTGCATTCAACTCTCCAGAGGCTGTCCTTTTAACTGCGAATTCTGTGACGTTGTACAATTGAATGGAAGAATTCCCCGCTTTAAAAGCAAAGAACAATTAATCGATGAATTAGAAGCCCTGTATAAAAGAGGATGGCGTGCCGGCGTATTCTTTGTAGATGATAATTTTATTGGAAACAAAGCTATGCTTAAAAAAGAATATCTGCCTCTGATTATAGAATGGCAGAAAAATAAAAAATATCCTTTCAGTTTCAATACTCAGGTTTCGATTAACCTCGCTGATGATAAAGATCTCATGGAATTAATGGTACAGGCGGGCTTTACAGCCGTATTTATAGGAATTGAGACTCCCGATGCAGGCGGTCTGGAAGAATGCGGCAAAATTCAAAATAAAAACAGAAATATGATAGAATCGGTAAAATTAATTCAAAATGCCGGTATGGAGGTCCAGGGCGGATTTATAGTAGGTTTCGATAGTGACAAAATATCTATTTTCCAGCGTCAGATCGAATTTATCCAGAAAAGCGGAATAGTAACCGCTATGGTCGGCCTGCTTACCGCGCTGCCAAAAACCAGATTATATCAGAGATTAAAAGAAACAAAACGATTGGTTAAAAGAACGTCAGGCAATAATACCAGAATCGCAGGTTTGAATTTCACTCCCAGAATGGATAAAAATGTTCTTATAAACGGCCACAAGAGAGTATTATCCTCTATTTATACTCCAAAGGCTTATTATGAGAGAATTAAGACTTTTCTCAAAGAATACAGGCCAGCCAAAAGAAAGACAAAAAAAATTCGAATTTATCATTTAAGGGCACTGTTTGGTTCAATCTGGTGGCTTGGCATTAAAGAAACAGGAAGACGCTACTACTGGAAATTGATTTTATGGAGTCTTTTCAGACGGCCTTCCCTTTTCCCTTATGCAATTGGTTTCTCCCTGACCGGGATCCATTTCAGGGCAATATCGTAGATTGATTTAGTGATCTATTATTTACCAGAATATTGTTCAAAAGATAGAAATCTGGATTCTGAAAAATAAATATTTATTTAAATTAAAAAATTTATTAGAATATTAATACTATGTTATAATTGCTGTATAAAATAGTGATTTAATACTATTACAGCATAACTCGCAGACGATACAGCAAATCTTATAATACAAAACGCAGCAATTTCGTAACCTTTAATTAACCAGAATTAGTATCTATAACATGAACAAAAGGAAAACTTAAAGGTTAAAATGAGGAAAAGATTTTTTAATGCCCCCATTTTCAAAAAAATATTCAGAGCGCTTTTGATGTTTAGTAGACGCATAGGTTTCAATTCTACTATCAGATGGTAAAAAGTCACAGCTGTATAAAGAATCCCTCCGATAAAAAAGCCTGCTCCTGTATCAAATAACAATAATGTCTTGTGTCCGATTATTGGTATGATCTAAAATCTTTCACAAATATAGTTTAAATTAATCCCGTATTCTGTTGTTCATATATATTTTATTTTATGGTATTTTATTACGGTATCAACCAAACAGGTTTTTAATTTAAAAAATGGAAAGAGATAAATTCGAGGAAATAATAACAGATACTTTGAGGAGCATCCCCGATAAATTTAAGGACAAGATAGAGAATTTAAGTATTGTAATCGAGGATGGGGATATGGATCCAGCTCTAAAAAATAAAATAGATACACGAAATAGATACACACTTGGGCTTTACCAGGGAGTCCCTGCTATATTAAAAACAGGGAGATCAAATATTTTGCCCGACAAAATAACTATTTACAAAAAAACACTGGAAGATGTGAGCCGCAATGATGAAGAGCTGGAAAAAAATATCAAAAGAGTAATCCTGCATGAATTGGGCCATTACTTCGGTCTTGATGAAAACAAGCTAAAAAAATTAGGTTATTAATGCTTTAGGTCTCATACAGTATGATTTCATTTATGTCATCCAACTATTCAATCTTTTACCTTTATTTGCTATCTGATCTTTTTTAAAACTTGACTTTGCCAGAAAATAGGTGTATAAATATAAAAATAAATTTCACTTTAAGTGAAAATAGATTTTACTAAATAACGAAAATAATTTTAGTATTTTCAGAAAATTTTTGTTATAATTAAAAGACTAAATAATATAGACTACATTAGGATTGGTAAAAAGTATAAAAAGATCTGTTATAAAGAAACTTTTTTATTGGTGTAGAATATATATGAAGATATTTATAGAGAAATTAAAAAATAGGAGTTGAAAAAAATGACTGCCGAAGAAAAAAAACTTAATAAGGATATCGATAGGATAAATATACCGAAGGAGTTACCTCTCCTTTCATTAAAAAATAGTGTTGTATTTCCATTTCTGGCAACACCGCTGGTAGTAGGCAGAAAAAATTCTCTGGAGGCCGTTAAAAGTGCATCCAGGGAACACAAGATCATAGTTGTAGTGGCACAAAAAGAAGAAAATAAAGAACTGGTGGGAAAAGAAGATTTATATGAAATCGGAACTGCCTGCGCTATAAAACAGGTTGCCGATATATCTGAAAACGAAATCAAATGTGTTGTCGAAGGAATTTCCAGGGTAAAAATAAAATATTTTACTCAGACGGAACCTTATTTCAGAGTAGTTACCGAAGTTCTTGAGGAAATACCTCTGACCGAAGACAATGAAACAGAGAACCTCAACACGACTGTCAGGATGCAGGTTGAAAAATTTATTCAGCTGGGTATTCCACTGCCTACCGCTTTTGTAGTAGCAGCAACCAATATTTCCAAACCGGAAATCCAGACTGATCTATTCGCTTCATATCTGCTTTCAAGCACAAAACAAAAGCAAAAGATACTGGAAGAAAGCAATCTGAAAGTAAGGTTAAAGAAATTAACAGAATATCTGGGTGAAGAACTCAAAAAATTCGAGGTTCAGTCTCAGATAAGAGATAAGGTCCAAAAAGAAGTCGGAAAAACGCAGAGGGAATATTATCTGCGTCAGCAGCTTAAAGCAATAAAAAATGAACTTGGTGAATCCGATGAATCTATTGCATTGACCAAAGAGATCGAGAAAAAATTACAAAAGAAAAAGCTGCCCAAAGAAGCTAAAGATAAAATATTAAAGGAAATAGAAAGACTGGAAAATATCCCCAGCATGTCTCCGGAATATTCTTATGTGAGAACTTATGTAGAAACTATGCTGGATGTTCCCTGGTCCGAAAAAACTAAAGACATTCTGGATTTGAAAAAAGCAAAGAAAATACTGGACGGGGACCATTACGATCTGGAAAAAGTAAAAACTCATATTCTTGATTACCTTGCGGTAAGAAAATTAAAGGGTAAAACAACAAAAGGTCCCATACTCTGCTTCGTTGGTCCTCCGGGCGTCGGTAAAACTTCGCTTGGACAATCCATAGCCAAGTCTCTTGGAAGAAAATTCATTAGAATGTCTATTGGAGGTATAAGAGATGAGGCGGAGATCAGGGGACACCGAAGAACATATGTAGGAGCACTTCCCGGAAGAATAATTCAGGGACTTACTCAGGTTGGGACAAATAACCCGGTATTCATGCTTGATGAAGTCGATAAGGTGGGAGTTGATTACAGGGGCGACCCATCATCAGCATTGCTTGAAGTACTTGATCCTGAACAAAATAACTCATTCAGAGATCATTACCTTGAAGTACCATTCGATCTATCAAATGTAATGTTCATAACAACAGCTAATATACTGGATACCATACATCCTGCATTGAGAGACAGAATGGAAATCATCGAGATACCAGGTTATAGTTCAGAGGAAAAGATACACATAGCTGAAAAATTCCTGATTCCAAAGCAGTTAAAGGAGCAGGGTATAGAAAAATATAATGTGAAATTTGACAGTGAAGCTATCTGCCTGATAATCGAGGAATATACCAGGGAAGCCGGCGTAAGAAATCTGGAGCGGGAAATTGCAAATATCTGTAAAAAAATCGCCAGAGAAATAGTTGAAGGAAAAGAGTATTCCAGAAATATAAGTGCCGAAAGAGTAAGAAATTATCTTGGCATTTCGAGAATCCTGCCCAGTGAGATAGAAGATAAGAATAGAGTCGGAGTAGCAACTGGTCTGGCTTATACTCCGGTAGGTGGCGATATACTGCTTATTGAATCCACTCATTATAAGGGAAGCGGTGAACTTATACTTACCGGTAAACTTGGAGATGTGATGCAGGAATCTGCAAAAGCAGCAATAAGTTATATACATTCAAGGGCAAAAGCCTTTGGGATAGATGATGATTTATTCAGTAAATCCGATATACATATTCACGTCCCTGCAGGAGCAATACCAAAGGATGGTCCATCTGCAGGTGTGGCAATCACTTCCTCTCTGGTATCGACATTCACCGGAATACCAGTGTTGAGAGATGTGGGCATGACAGGAGAAATAACTCTGAGAGGTAGAGTTCTTCCAATCGGTGGGCTTAAAGAAAAATTACTGGCTGCAAAAAGAGCGGGATTGAAAAAAGTGATATTACCTGAAAAAAACAAGAAGGATCTTGATGATATACCCAGGAGTATATTAGAAGGGTTAAAACTGGAATTCGTGGAAAACATTGATGATGTAATAAAGCATACCCTGGAACGGTACCCTTCAAAACCGGAGATCAAAGATAGTAAAAGTGTGAAAATTTCAGGTGATGAATTAAAAATAGGAGAGTCCCATGGATTAGGGCCCACTATACAATAAGTCGTTCGATAAAAACCCTCTTTGTAAACAAATTACAAAGGGGGTTTTTTTAATCTTTATATAATATAAACTCAGTGCCTGAAATGTCTTTTTCCGGTAAATATCATCGGGATTTTATTTTTATTACAGCTTTCAATGACTTCCCTGTCCCTTATGGAACCACCTGGTTGGATTATTGCCTTAATTCCATTTTTAGCGGCGAGCTCTGCTACATCTTCAAATGGAAAAAACGCATCTGACGCCATAACCGAACCATTACATCTTCCACCTGATTTCTTTATGGCTATTTCTGCAGCATCTATCCTGCTCATCTGCCCGGCGCCTATGCCCACAGTACTGCCGCCAATTGCCAGAACTATTGCATTGGATTTGACGCTTTTTGATATCTGCCAGCCGAACAGAAGATCGTCCCATTGGTCAGGTTCCGGCTCAACAGCCGTGACTACTTTCATATTCTTTCTGCTGTCGATCCCTTCATCCAGATCCTGCAGGAGTATCCCGCCGTCCACACTTTTAATATCCACCTTTTCCAGCTTAAAATCATCCGAATTCAAATTGTTTATATAGGCGTCCAGTTTAAAATCCATCTTAAGGATTCTTAAGTTTTGCTTTTCAGCCAGGATTTTAAGGGCTTCCTCATCGAAGTCAGGAGCGATTAGCACTTCTACATATTTATCCAGCATAAACCGGGCGGCATCTGCTGTCCATTTCATATTACAGGCAATAACACTGCCGAAAGCTGAAACCGGATCACACTCATATGCTTTCTTATAGGCTTCTATGACAGATTGCGCAATAGCCGCACCGCATGGATTATTATGTTTTATTACCGAAACGCAGGGGATGGCAAATTCCCTGACAATTCCGAATGCTGCATTAGCATCCATGATATTATTATAGGATAATTCTTTGCCCTGAAGCTGTAAGGCACCTGCAAAATTATCTGTGCCTGTACCTTCGTATTTATAATAAGACGCTTTTTGATGCGGGTTTTCGCCATACCTGAGATTCTGAATTTTTTTCAGGTTCAAACCAGGCTTATCCTTGAAATTGCCTTCGCCATCCCTGAAATCAATCCCGGTTACCTTACCTGAACCGCTGCAATCCACCTTCAGGTAATCTCTTATGGATATATCCGAATCTCCGGCGCTTTCGGTTTTATTTTTTAGATAATTAAATATCACGCTGTCATATTCACAGGTATGCTGAAAAGCTTTGACACTCAACCTGAATAGAGTTCCCGGGCTTATATACCCTCCGCTTTCTTTTAATTCAACCTGTATTTTTTTATAATCCTGAGGATCGACCACTACTGCTACGCCTTTATAATTTTTGGCTGCGCTTCTGATCATAGTCGGGCCGCCTATATCGATATTTTCAATAGCTTCTTCCATTGTGACATCGGGCTTCGATATAGTTTCTTTAAAAGGGTAGAGATTTACCACTACCATGTCTATCAACTTTATCCCCGAACCGGAGACTTCCTTCATATGGTTTTCATTACTCCGGTCAGCCAGTATACCTCCATGTACATATGGATGAAGGGTTTTTACTCTTCCACCCAACATCTCAGGAAAACCGGTAAATTCTTCTACTTTCTTTACCTTTATTCCTGCTTCTTCCAGGGTTCTGTAGGTCCCGCCTGTCGAAATAATCTCTGCTCCTGCCTCCTCCAGAGTTCTGGCAAAATCTACGATACCCTCTTTTTTGGAAACACTGATCAATACTCTTTTTATCTTTACTTTCATTTTTTCCCTCTGCTTAAATATCATTTTTATTTAAAATCTTTACTTTTCTTCCCTCTATTTTCAATCTATCCTCGCAAAAATATTTTACGGCAAGAGGATAAATTTCATGTTCCACCCGGTGTATTTTTTCCTCTAACTCATCTATGCTTTCGTCCTGATCTATATCTACAGCCCTCTGAATTATTATCGGTCCGCTGTCCAGGCCTTCATCTACAAAATGGACCGTGACTCCGGTTACTTTTATTCCATATTCGTAAGCATCTTTAATACCATGAGTACCTTTGAATGAAGGCAGAAGCGCAGGGTGAATATTCAGGATCCTGTTTTTGAATTTACGAACAAATATCGGGCTTACCAGAAACATATAACCGGCAAGGACTACGAGGTCTATTTTTTCTTCTTCCAGAAGTCCGATAATTTTGCTATCAAATTCTTCTCTTGTAACATGATCTGAAGGATCCAAAAAAACTGACTTGATCCTGCTCTCCCTTGCCCTTTCAAGTGCAAATGCATCTTTGTTATTTGAAAAAACCAGAGCTATCTCTCCGTTTAATCCGTGATCCTTATTGTAATCTATAAGAGCCTGGAGATTAGATCCAAAACCGGATGCAAATACAGCAATTCTTTTAACCATCTAAGTCCTTACTTTCTTTATAATTAACTTCCCGTTCCCTTTTGTTACAATACCTATATTGTATAGATCCTCTCCCATATTACTGGCAATGTCTCTCGTTCTATCAAATTCATCCGGAGAAATGATTAAAACCATTCCGATACCCATATTGAAAACCCGAAACATCTCATCTCTATCGATATTACCAAGTTCCTTTAGGAACTTAAAAACTGCCGGAACTCTCCAGCTTCCTTCCTCTATCAAGGCATCCATATTCCGGGGAATTATTCTATTTATATTTTCATAAAATCCACCACCTGTGATATGAGCAATCCCATGAATTTTAACTTTATTTTTAATCATTTTATTTATTACCCTTAAATATAGCCTTGTAGGAGTCAGGAATAATTTTCCAAGCGATTTGCCTTTAGTCCAATCATATTTTTTATTAAGATCCAATTGTTTATCTTCTATCAGTTTCCGTACAAGCGAGAATCCATTGCTGTGAATCCCCGAAGAAGCAATACCGGCTATTATATCTCCCTTTCTGACAAGACCCGGACTGATTATGGCTGATTTTTCTATAATCCCCACTGCAAAACCGGCAACATCTAAATAATCCTCCTCGCTCATACCAGGATGTTCCGCAGTTTCTCCGCCGATAAGGACAGTATCACAATAACTGCAACTTTCTGCAATTGACTTGAGGATAGTTTTTATTTTTCTCTCGTCTATTTTAGCGCAGGCTATATAATCCAAAAAAAATAAAGGTTTCGCCCCGCAGCATATTATATCGTTTATACACATCGCTACGGCATCCTGGCCTATAAACTTGTAATAATCTAATTTTTTAGCCAGGAGTATTTTCGTTCCCACTCCATCGGTTGATGAAGTAAGCACAGGATTTTTATATCCCTTCAAATCAAGTTTAAAAAGGCCCGAAAATGATGAGAGATCACTTAATACTTTATCGGAAAAAGTAGAGGTTATTGTTTTATTAAGTTGTCCAAGTACATTCGAAGCCTTATCTATATCCACACCTGATGATTTATATGTATACTTTTTAACTTTCTCCTTATCTTTTTCAGGCATTCGAAGATACTTTCTCTTCTTCTTCATCTATTGGATGCTTTTTAGATTCGATACTCGTGGGAATATTTACCGGATACTCTCCATTGAAGCAGGCAAAACAAAATTTTTCTTTTGACTCGCCCATAGCTTTTACTAAACCATTCATAGATAAATATTTTAAACTATCGACTTTAAGGAATTTTCTTATATCTTCCAGAGTCTTTTGATTAGCAATAAATTCATTCCTCGTGGCCATGTCAACGCCATAATAACAGGGATAAAGAAGCGGAGGGCATGTAATCCTCAAATGCACTTCTTTTGCGCCGGCATTATACAGCATCTTAACTATTTTTTTTGATGTTGTACCCCTGACTATTGAATCATCGACAACTACCAGCCTTTTACCCCGTATGATATCCTTTAAAGGATTTAATTTAAGCTTTACGCTAATATCCCTGGTTTCCTGCTTTGGCTGAATAAAAGTCCTTCCCACATATCTATTCTTAATAAAACCTTCGGCATATGGTATTCTTGATTCCGCAGAATACCCGATTGCGGCAGGCGTACCGGAATCTGGCACGGAAATAACCAGATCAGCATCAGCAGGAGATTCCTTTACAAGCTCCTGCCCCAATCTATGCCTCACTTCAAAAACATTCCTATTATGTAAATAACTATCAGGCCTTGCAAAATATATCAGCTCGAATACACACATGGATATCCTGTCAACAGGCAGCAGCATTTGTGATCTGATACCATCTTTATCCAGTACTATTATCTCTCCGGGGTCAATATCTCTTATAAACTCTGCATCGATGATATCTAACGCACAGGTTTCTGAAGCTATAATAAAATTTCCTTCGAGTTTACCCAGTACAAGCGGTCTGAATCCATGGGGATCCCTTATTCCAAAAATCCTGTCTCCGGTCAATATGAGAAGCGAATATGAACCTTTAACCCTGCTTATTGCTTCCTTGACTGCATCTTCAATGTTTTCTTTCTCCGAGCTTTCTATAAGCGATGCTATGACTTCTGTGTCTGTGGTGGTTTCGAATATGATGCCTTTCGCCATCAGTTCATTCCTGAGTTCTCTGAAATTGATCAGGTTCCCATTATGGACTATGGCAAAACTTTCGTTTTTAAACATTCGGTAAAGCGGCTGCGAATTCTTCCAGTTATTCATCCCGGTGGTAGAATAACGGGTGTGGCCTATTCCTATATCACCCTGCAGAGGAGCAATGTTTTGCTCATTGAATACCTGGGTTACCAGCCCCAGATCCTTGAAAATCAAAATATTCTCTCCGTCGGACACTGCTATTCCCGCACTTTCCTGCCCCCTGTGCTGAAGTGCCTGAAGTCCATAAAATATTATTTCTGATACTTTCTTACCGGGTGCAAATATACCAAACACACCGCATTTTTCGTTAATTTTTTTATCAGATATATTTCTTATCATTCCGCTGACTAATGAAATCTATTTTTTAAATTTATCCCACCAAACAAACAAAGTTATTATAACAAATAAAATACTAAAATAAATAAAGGACTTAAGGAAGTTTAACCGTTTCTTTCACACCACTCCCTGGCGTTTTGGAACATCCTCAACCATGGAGAAGCTTCCAGACTGACTTTCCAGCTTTCAGGAATCCACGGCCATTGCCACAGTAAAAAAGCCCTTTCAGGGTGAGGCATCATTGCCAGGTGTCTTCCGTCCGGCGAACACAATGATGTAAATCCGTGAGGTGAACTATTTGGATTAAAAGGATACTTTTCTGTGGGCATTCCTCTGTCATCCACAAAATATATTGGAGCAAGACCTTTTTTCGACACCTCGGTCAGGATTCGGGGATCCGGGCAATAAAGATGACCTTCTCCATGAGCGACCCATATGCCCAGAATTGAATCTTCCATACCTTCAAGCATAATGGAAGGACTCTTTGATATTTTTACAGTTGCCCATCGGGACTCGAATCGTCCTGAAGGATTGCGGATAAATCTGGGCTGTCTGGATTCGGTAATTCCCCTCCATGGTATCCAGCCAAGAAGGGCCATAAGCTGTGCACCATTGCAAACACCCAATGAGAAAGTATCTTCCCGTCTGTAGAAGATATCAAACATCTTTTGTAGTTTCTGGTTGAACTTGATGATGCCTGCCCAGCCCTTTGCGCTGTCAAGAACATCTGCATGAGTAAATCCTCCTACAAAGACCGCCCCTCTGAAATTATCAAGAGTGACGCCACCGTCAAGCAAATCGGTCATAGTGACATCCCAGGGTTCGAATCCTGCTGAGAAAAAAGCAGAGGTCATCTCTCTGTCACCATTACTGCCTTCCTCACGGATAATCGCAACAGCCGGTTTTTTTACTCTCTTTAATAATTTCCCGGGAGTACTTTCAGGCCGGAAGGATAAATGATAATAAGGACCGGGCCGGTTGTGGGATTTTGCCTGTTCCCCTGCCATCTCTATTTTTATCTGATGCTGTTCAAGTCGATCACTTGTGGATTCCCACCAGGAAAGAAGAGTCGGAATACCGGTATCAAGTTTTATTTCACCGCTCTGATATACAACTACCCGTCTTTGTTTACTTGTTTTTCCAATAATCTCAAAAGGAATTTTAGATTTATTTAAAATATCGGTAATAGCTGCTTCGTTTTGCGGCAGATATTCCAGAACCAGACCAAGTTCCTCCGAAAATAACCCTGGAATCATTTCTTCTTTTTTGGACAGGTTGATTTCAATTCCACAATTTCCTGCCATTGCCATTTCAACCAGAGTTGTCATGAGACCACCATCGCTTCTATCGTGCCCGGACAGTATTAAATTTTCCTTTATAATTTTCTGAACCACTCTGAAAGCATTTGTCAGAAGGACAGGGTCTGCAACATCCGGAGAGTCATTACCTATCTGACCAAGTGCCTGAGCCAGTGCCGAACCTCCAAGACGATTTTTACCCGGGGCAAGGTCGATAAGCATCAATTTACTTTTACCCGGACTTTTGATATCTGGAGTAATTATTCTCGTTATATCAGGCACCGAGCAATAAGCAGAGACAACAAGCTGTCCGGGTGCCCTGACAATTTCTTTCTCTACCTGTGCGGCCATCGATAGACTGTCTTTTCCGCCATCTGCAGCAATACCGATTTCTTTCATTAATCTGCTGATAGAAATCGCCGCTCTATGAAGTGCAGCGCCGCCACCGGAAAGTTTTGCGGCCCACATCCAGTTCACCGAGCACTTTATATGTGTGATATCACTTATAAGAGCCCATACCATATTGGTTAGCGCCTCTCCCAGCGCCATTCTTGCTCCTGCCTCAGGATTGACTAAAATCTTTATTGGTTGTTCCCCTATAGAGATCGCTGCACCGCTTAACCCAAAATGACTTTGTGCCACTACAGATACATCTGCTACCGGAAGCTGCAGCGGTCCGCAGCATTGCTGGCGTGCGATAAGTCCTGTCACACTTCGGTCGACTTTTCTTACCAGGAATCCCTTGGATCCAACCGAAGGTAACTTGAATATAAGTTTAAGAATCTTCTCAACAGTGAGATCGCCGGGCAATCGGAGCGGTTTTAACTGCCCGGATATACTTTCCAGATTAAAAATTTTTTTTGGAATATTGCTTAAAATCTCTTCAAGGTTGAGATCGACAGGAGTAGTGTTATCCCGGCTGTCATGGACCACAATCCGTCTGTCACCGGTTATTTCTCCCAGGACCTCACAGTTTACTTTTTCTCTTTCACATATATCCTGAAATATTTTTAAGCATTCTGTTTTAATCAAAAAAGCATTTCGCTCCTGGTATTCGGCACCCCATATTTCCAGTACCGACATGGTCTTATCTCCAACCTGGATATTCCTTATTTCGATTCTACCGCCAGCCGGTTCCACAAGTTCGGTCAGCACATTGCAGGGTCCGCCGGCACCCTGATCGTGTATGCTTAAGATTGGATTACCATCGCCCATCTCAATACATGCCCTGATCACCCTGTTCATCTTTTGTTCCATTTGAGCATTACCACGCTGTACGGCATTAAAATCGAGTTCTTCTCTGTTTTCTCCCTGAACCATGCTGGAAGCGGCGCCGCCTCCCATACCGATACGATAAGCAGGACCACCAACCTGTACTATTTTCATACCTTTTTCCGGTTTCTCTTTCTTTATATGTCGGCTATCAATCTGTCCAATACCTCCGGTAAACATAATTGGTTTTACCCATTCGCGCCTCTGTCCGTCCGGCAGCCTTAACCCAAATGTCCTTGTAAATCCCTGTATTACCGGTTCTCCGAATTTATTTCCATAATCGGACGCACCATCGCTTTCCCGGATCATAATCTTCAGGGGAGAAGCAAGATTCGACGGATAGAGAAATTTATTACTTTCTCCTGGAATCTTATATCCTGGAATGTTTAAATTTCCTGTGCAATATCCCGCCGTACCGGCAATTACAAGTCCTCCTCTTCCGGTTGCCTGGACATCTCTTATCCTTCCCCCGGTCCCTGTCTCAGCTCCCGGGAATGGCGCTACTCCGCTCGGGAAGTTATGAGTTTCGGCAGTAAATATGAGATGATAAGTAAACTTCTTACTATAAAATCCGGAACAGATTCCGGGATGTTTCGGTATGATTGTCCAAACGCTGTAACCTTTTATACCGCTTGAGTTATCCTTAAATGCTATTATGCTATTGGATGGATTACTTACCAGAGGAGATTTTATTATCTCCATCAGGGTCTCGGGAATTTCCTTTCCATCGATTATCAGTTTACCCTTAAAAAACCAGTGACGCGAGTGTTCACTATTAGCCTGGCCAAGCTGGAAACATTCCACGCTTGTTGGGTTTCTTCCTATGGTATTCACAAACAGATCATAGTAAAACCTGATATCCCATTCATCCATTCCCAGGCCAATTTTCCGATTAAACCTTTTAAGTTCTTCTGCGCCATTCTCTATCAATGATATCGGATAAACTTTTTGCGGTACAATACCGGTCTCGAATGTTTGCAGTGGACCCGGATACACACATTCTGTCATCCGGTCGTGGTTTGCGTCCAAAAATTGTGGCAGGTCAGTTTCGGGTAAAAGAGCATATCGTTTTGATAGTTCAAGACGGGTGACCTTTTCCAACCCACAGGTATGACATATAGCTACCGCATTTGTAGAAAATGCAGTCTCGAAATTCAACCTTGGGCCGATTTCGATTATTTTTCTTTTTTTGCCGGCAAGAAATGTTTTCTCTCCGAAATTCTCCGCTTCGAATGTTTCCGCAAGCAGCCAATTGAGTATATCTAATTCAGATTTAGTAAAGGATTTTAAGGTTTCTATGTAGTAGCAATATTCTAAATTTCTATCTACAAGCCGGTAAAACCGCTGTATCATTCTTTTATTTTCCTATCTTTACTTCAGGTAATAAACTTGTTTTATCGACTGGAACGAATCCTGTAATCAAATATTTTCCAGTCTTCCAATTATTTTATCTATATATCTTAAATGATACTTAACATCAAATAATTCTTCTAACTCATCTCTCGTCAATAATGATAGTATCTTTTTCTCTTTGAGCAGGTTTTCTTTAAAATCCCCTTCACCGTTCCAGGCTTCAAGGGCTGCTTTTTGAATCAGCTCGTAAGCATCTTCTCTCTTCATGCCTTTTTTTATAAGTTCCAGCAGTACCCGCTGTGAAAAGATAATGCCTCCATATTTCATCAGATTTCTTTTCATATTTGATTCAATTACATTAAGACCCTCGATAACAAATATTGATTTTTCGAGCATATAATCAATCAACATAAAACTATCCGGAATTATTATTCTCTCCGCTGAAGAATGGGATATATCTCTTTCATGCCATAATGCAATATTTTCTATAGCTGCTATGCTGTTTGATCTTAGAACCCGCGCTAATCCGCATATTCTTTCACAAATGATAGGATTTTTCTTATGGGGCATAGCGGAAGACCCTTTTTGTCCTTCGCTAAATGGTTCTTCTACTTCCCTGACATCTGTTCTCTGTAGATTTCTTATCTCCAGTGCAATTTTTTCAAGAGTCGCACCACAAATTGCCAGAGCTGAGATCAACTGCGCATGCCTGTCCCTCTGAAGTATCTGAGTAGAGGCAGGAGATGGTTTTAATCCCAGCATACTGCAGACTTTCGCCTCGACTTCCGGTGAAGTGTTTGCATAAGTACCAACAGCACCGGATATTTTCCCATATCCGATATTTTCCCTGGCGTATTTCAATCTTTCCAGATTTCTTGCCATCTCAAAAGCATGTATACAGAATTTAAGTCCAAGAGTTATTGGTTCTGCATGGATACCATGAGTTCTGCCAACCATGACCGTATGACTGTATTTTTTGGATCTAGATTTTAAGATATCAAGCAGTTTTTTAATCTTTTTTTCAATTATTTCCATTGCTTCAAGCATTTGAAGCGAGAGAGAGCTATCCACGATATCCGATGAGGTTAAGCCGTAATGAAGATATCTGGACGACTGCCCGATATAAGAAGAAACATTGGTAAGAAAGGCAATTACGTCATGATTTGTCTTCTCCTCGATCTCATTTATTTTTGAGACTTCAAACTTTGCATTCTTCGTTATGTCATCTGCAGCTTTTCTGGGAATAATACCCAGATCCGCCTGTGCCGTTGCTACTGCCTTTTCTATTTCAAGCCATTTCCTGAATTTATTCTCTTCACTCCATACAGCACCCATCTCTTTTGTTGTGTATCTGGGAATCATAACTACTCCTAATAGTAAAAAATATTTATAGATCTTACCCTATTATATCTATCTATATAATTGGTAAATAACCAATATGGGCTACATCAATTCTTCTAATATTTTTTCTCTGAAAGTCTGATAATTTTTTGAATCATTAAGGTCCAGCAGTTCTTCACCGCAATCATAAAAGACCTGATCATAATCAGCCAGACAAATATCCGAGATTTGTAAAAGCCATTTATTGTTAAGTTTCCAGCTTTTAAAATCACTTAACCAGTTTTTATCACAACCTGGTATATTATCTTTTATAAAATGATCAAGCTTTGTTGATTTTTTTGAAACCTGCAGCAGAAAATCGACCTTATCGGTAAGAGATGAAATATTTGCTATGCTTAAATCCCTGTCTCCGGCCACTAATATCTCCTCTGACAATTTTGTATTTTATTCCTTTTAATAATAATAGATATGATGTCTTTTGAGTATATTTTTAAAATCAATAATACAACTTCTATTTCTTTATATTTTTATTTCAGATAGTCATTCAAAAAACTTACTACTTCTTCTCTGTCCGCAATTAAATAGCTTATGCCATCTATACTGGCTGATTCAGTAGGTATCGTAACCTGGTTCATATCCTTACTGGAAAATAATAACACAAATCCTATAGAACCAAAATCCCATATCGTAAAATCAGATCTTGTTTCTGAATTCAAGACCCTGATAATCTGAGGAGCTTTCGTGATTATTGAAAAATTAAGTTTCTGCCTTATTATCTCGCTGAGCAAATACTTCTGTCTGTTCACTCTATCAAAGTCTGATCCTGCTGTTGATGATCTGTCCCTGGCAAATGCCAGTGCTTGCTCCCCGTTCATCGTATAAGTCCCGGGATCAAAATCAGTACCGGATAAGGGATCATGAAGAGGTTCCGCTACCGTTAGGTCAATTCCTCCCAGTATATCTATTATTCCCTTGAAACCATTGAAATTTGCAACCATTACCCTGTCGATTTCGATACCGGTTAGTTCATAGATCTCCTGTTTTATCATTTCAGCACCGCCATATTTATAAGCTGCATTGATCTTATTCCATCCATGACCTTCCAAATCTACCCTGGTATCCCTGGGTATAGAAATTAGACTGTCTTTCTTCCCCCAGCTGCTGACATGGTAGATTATGATGGTATCGGTCAAACTATTAAACTCATCGCTATCCTCTCTCTCATCCATGCCAAGAAGCAGTATATCTTTTCCGCCAGGATTTAGATTTATAAGAGAGATAATCACAAATAGCAGAATAACCACTAATAAAATAACCAGTATACTGATAAAACAACCTTTAGTCTTACTCATATCTAATTTATTTTCCGCGTCTTTGAAGATTACTTGTATTCTGCATATCCGGTGTGAGATAAATAATACAGAGTGTGGAGTAATTTTTCAATAGGATCAGTTGTCTCGATTCTTACACCTGATGGAGCTCTGATGGGGACCGAGGTATAATTTATTAAAACTTTAACGCCGGCTTCGACAAGAATATCTGTGACTTTTTGTGCCGACCCGGGAGGAACCGCCAGTATCGATATTTCTATGTTCTTTTTTTTGAATATATCCCTGACTTGATTTATATCCAATACTTCAGATCCCGATATAACTTTTCCGATAACTTCTGGATTATTATCGAAAACATTTTCAATTTTAAATCCGAACCTATCCAGCATCTTGTATTTTAAAATCGCCTTTCCCAGATTACCTGCACCAATCAAAGCGATACGGACAGATCTATCATAACCTAAAATCCTATTGAATGATTTAATAAGCTCATCTATATTGAACCCAACGCCTCTTTTACCCTTTATTCCGAAATATATCAAGTCTCTTCTTACTTCTGCACTATTGACTCCTGTATTTTTGCAGATGTCTCTGGAAGTTGTAGTCCTTTTACCCAGCTCTTTTAGCTGTACTATATATTTTAGATATTGAGATAATCTTGAAATAACACCTTCGGAATATATTTTCTCGACCATGTAAAATCCATCCTTTATAAATTCCTTATAGAATAGCTCCAATTGAAACTTTGTAGCATAATTGTAACAGGATAAGCTGCCTTTTACAAGGAACCCGGCTCTATATTAAAAAGGAATTCAATTTTTTATCTTAAAATCATAGACCCCGTTTTCTCTTAGAAAAATCCTGCTGCAATTTTTACATTTGACCTTATTCTCATCGAAAATAAGAGTATCTTTACCGCAGTAAGGACAGATCAAAATATCTTCTAGACTGGCCATTTTATTTCTGCCAGTATCTTCGGACCCTGTTTTATTTAAGACACTCTTTAAGAAAACACTGGGACCAAGAAGTGCCCAGGAGAAAAATCTCTGATAAACTTTTTCAAAAAATAAAAGAGTTTTCGTACCAGGAAACTTTTTTAGGAGATTCAGCCTGAAATTTGAAACGCTTATTGATTTCTTTATAGTAAAACTTCTTTTTTTGAGAAGATCCGCTATATAGTCAGGGTGAAAATTCAATATAGTCTCACCTATCTGTGAAGATTTCAGGTTAAAAGGAGAAGTACCCATCTTCCCGGCAAAAAATCTCAATATGTTTTTAAGATTTCTTTTATTGGCAAATTCTAAAAAAAACAATCCTTTATGCTTAAGTATTCTCGCAATCTCATCGAGAAATTTTTCAGGATTATCCAGATGATGTACTACCCTGACTGTCAATATTGTATCTGAACAATTGGACTTTATCGGAAGAGAGGTTGCATCCGCTGCAATAAAATATACGGATGATAATTTCTCCGGGGTGTTTTTTAGAAATCTTTCTATCCTGTCTCTGGCATTTTTTAAATTATTAAGTGAATAATCAACCAGAATTATGGTCTCAAAATCCTTATATTCATTAAACAGACGGCCGTAGCCGCAGCCGATATCAAAAAATATCTGGTCTTTTCTTTCTACTCCGGCAATCAACCTCCTCAAGGCTATTCTTTCAGCTTTATCCTCATATGATCTTCTGTCATCTTCCCAGAACTTGCTGTAGTCATAACTCTCGTAGTCGGATTTCCTGAAATTCACTTTCCGGTTCCTTTCTGATCCTTGAATGCAATTTGGAAAATTATCTTATTAAAATCTTTTCCTTAATTTTAAAAATATATATTAATTATTACAAATAATAAATATAAATCTTATCAGGACTTAAGTTATTTTAGCTTTTTCTTTTTTTATATTTTCCTTTTTGCTTTTCTCAAGGTTATTTTTTTCCGGAATACTTACATGGTCGAACTCCAGACTTGCAGCCACTATATCAGCAGTGATATTAGTGATATTGTATTTTTTACCTTCTTTGTTTTCCCAGCTTCTAAGATTCAAATGACCGCTTATAAGAACTCTGTCTCCTTTTTTCAATGCAGCTGCACAATTTTCTGCAAGGCCGCTCCAGGTAGTGACATTAAAAAAATCAACCATTTCGGACTCTTTCCCATTTTTATCGGTCCATTTTTTATTTACGGCAAGCCCCATCTCGGTAATAGCAATTCCTTCATTTGTATATTTGATTTCCGGATTGCGGGTGAGATTCCCCAGCAAATATATATTGTTTACATAATTCATTAATAAATCCTCCTATCTTATAAGTTGTTATCTAAATACTATCTTAATAAAGATTTTTAATACCCGAATTTATAGGTCTTGCAATAACCAAATCGATCATCCCACGGGTATGTGACATTAGTTTTAGAAGTCGATCTGATGCTGCTGCCTTTTGTCATAAACCTGTCTATTAATACAAAATCGAGTGTCTTTTCTACAGTAACAATTACATTGTCATAGTCATAACTATATTCAACAAGTATACAGTTGTTCTTTCGAGCCAATTCTTCGGCAATCATATTGCAATAAGAATCTTCAAAAAATAACAGGTTTTGTGCAACAGCAAGCGAAACGGCATCCGAAGCATTTTTTGTTTCCTCCCTTGCTACGAAAATCTGGCATAAGTCGAAAATAAGAAGAAATAGAATAGAAAATATGATTACCATTGCCAGAGCGAATAAAGATATATTACCCCTATTTTGTGTATTTAATTCTTTTAGTAGCATTCCATCCTCATATTACTCTTAGCTTTTATAATACTATCCTTTCCCGAAAATATTCCCTGCAGACCGGTAATATCTGCATTTTTGTATATGACGATCACCTCTATCATATCCCCGACTTTTCTTGAAGCCCCGCTTTCCGGAGAGATCTTTATTCCAAGCATTTTCTGATCCAGGCCAGAACAGACCTTTCTTATATATGCATATGCTTCCTGATTGGAATTGGTAGTAGCAATCACTCTTGCTCCTTCACGAGCTGCCTGTTCCAATATATTTTTCTGATAGATCACGAGTCCAAAATGGGAAACAGCTAAAATTATTAAAATCAATAGAGGAACAATCAAAATAAACTCCAGCGAAGCCTGACCATCCGGATCACTCCCCGATATCTTTGATATATTCTTTCTTTTATTTATATCCATAATGATTTTTAATATAAAACTGTTTCCCATTCTTTTTATTTGCAGAAAGTAATTTATTCTTCATAGGGTTTTAAACCATCGAAGCTATTTTCCCAAATACCTTTGAAATAACATCGATTATTAATGGTTTTCCTACTGCAATGAGGATTGCGCTAATTATTCCTGCAATTACTGTAACCAGTGCATACTCGAGAGTAGATTGTCCTTTCTGGCACCAGAATTTTATTCTAATGCCTCTCTTTTTTATCTTTATTTTACTCACCTCCCTCTGTAAATATAAAAGTTAAATTTTGAATCATGTACCTCCTTTTATTAATTAGTAATACCTTTGACCATTTATGCATATATCCATAATGATAATCTATCATATTTATAC
>Ga0163209_1000155_pt1 | contig 27035 bp, 18 predicted proteins | sample Kivu_160m_FD_113538 | JGI IMG/M metagenome (GOLD analysis project Ga0163209, IMG submission 113538) | Freshwater microbial communities from Lake Kivu, Western Province, Rwanda to study Microbial Dark Matter (Phase II) - Kivu_160m | ecosystem: Environmental > Aquatic > Freshwater > Lake ...
GGTTACCCTCACTATGCAGCGTTCACTATTGAGGCGGCTGCCAGCCTTCCTCAAGCCGGACTCTCACCGACTGGATACTCCAGACTTTTCTCGGCGCACTCATCTTACCTCCCATCGGTTATTGGCTTGAGGCGGCAGTGCACAATTGACGCCGGGCAGGCGTGCTGCCGCGGAGACAGGCCCTGGCCACGTGCTACCCATATGACGCGCCTTCCTGACGAATGTTGCGGCGACTGCCGGGAATCGGAAAGTTCCTGGTTCCTGGTTCCTGGTTGTTGATTCTTAGTTGCTGGTTTCTGGTGGGTGAATACTCGCTCCTCAGGTCCATCAGTCTCCTCAGACGCCACGCTCCGTCCGCCGCCCTTCCTTGACTGAACTGCCTCTACCGCTATAGTTGCCCCATGAAAATCGCGATGATTGGCTCGGGTTACGTCGGCCTGACCAGCGGCCCTTGTCTGGCAAAGGTCGGACACGAAGTTATCTGCGTGGACAACGACGCCGCACGGATTGAAACGCTCAACCGCGGCGAAGTGCCGATCTATGAGCCGGGACTGCCGGAGATAATCGCCGAGGCCGTGAAGGCAGGCCGGCTGCATTTCACCACCGACATCGGCGCGGCCGTGCGCGAGTGCAAGGCCGTATTCATCGCGGTTGGGACTCCGCCCCGGGAGGACGGACAGCCGGACCTCACGTCCGTCGAGGGCGTTGCCCGCGACATCGCGGCGAACATCCAGGACTATCGTCTCATCGTCGAGAAGTCCACCGTGCCGGTCCAGACCGGCAAGTGGGTGCGGACGACCATCGAGCGGTACAAGAAGTCCGACTCGCCGTTCGACGTCGCCTCAAACCCGGAATTCCTGCGCGAAGGTTCGGCGGTCGGCGACTTCCTCTATCCGGACCGGATCGTATGCGGGGTCGATTCGGACCGTGCCCGCGACCTGATGAAGGAAATCTACGCCCCGATTGACGCACCGATCGTCTTCACCGACCTGGCCTCGGCCGAGCTCATCAAGCACGCGTCGAACGCATTCCTTTCGATGAAGATATCGTTCGCCAACGCGCTCTCCATCGTCTGTGAGGCCTCCGGTGCGGACATCAGGAAGGTCTGCGGCGGCGTCGGCATGGACAAACGCATCGGCCCGTCGTTCCTCGAAGCGGGCGTCGGCTACGGCGGGTTCTGTTTCCCCAAGGACCTGGCCGCGTTCATCGCCATCGCCCAGGAACTGGGCTACGACTTCCGGTTGCTCAAGGAAGTCGAGGCGATAAACGAAGACATGAAACGGCGGTTCGTCCGCAAGATCCAGACCGTGCTCTGGAACCTGCGCGACAAGAACGTGGGAGTGCTCGGGCTGGCGTTCAAGCCCAATACCGACGACATGCGACTGGCACCGTCGATCGACATCATCAACGGGCTGGTGCACGAGGGCGCCAGGGTGAGGGCATTTGACCCGCAGGCGATGGAGCGGGCAAAAGCCGTCCTGCCCGGCATCACCTATTGCACCCGCGCGGAAGACGTGGCCGACGAGGCCGACGTGCTGGCGGTCATCACCGAGTGGCCGGAGTTCGGCAAACTCGACTTGAGCGCTCTCAAGCAGCGGATGCGGCTGCCGATTATCTGCGACGGCCGCAACCTCTTCGAGCGCGCCGCAGTCGAGAAACTCGGATTCACCTACATCGGGGTCGGACGGTGAGGGCCCTGGTCGCGGGTGGAGCCGGGTTCATCGGCTCGCACCTCTGCGACTACCTGCTCGCCCGTGACTTTAAGGTGCTCTGCCTCGACAACCTCGTCACCGGGTCGAAGCGGAACATCCGGCACCAGCTCGATTGCCCGGGATTCCAGTTCCAGCAGGCCGACATCACGAGGCCGCTGCGGGTAGCGGGCCGGGTCGACGTCGTCTTCAATCTGGCGTCGCCTGCCTCGCCCAAGGACTACCTGACAATGCCGCTCGAAACTCTCGCCGTCGGCTCATCCGGCACCCGACGCCTGCTCGAACTCGCGCTCCGGAAGAAGGCGGTGTTCGTTCAGGCATCCACGTCCGAGGTCTACGGCGACCCGTTGCTCCACCCCCAGCGTGAATCCTACTGGGGCAACGTCAACCCGGTCGGCCCGCGGTCGGTCTACGACGAGGCCAAGCGTTTCGGCGAAGCCCTGATCATGGCCTACCACCGCGAGCACGGGCTCCGGACCAGAATCGCCCGCATCTTCAACACCTACGGCCCGCGGATGAAGCTCGATGACGGCCGGATCGTCCCGACCCTTGTCCATCAGGCCCTGACCGGCAAGCCTCTAACCGTGTTCGGAACCGGACGCCAGACCCGGAGTTTCTGCTACGTTTCCGACATGGTCGACGGGCTGTTCCGGCTTGCCGCCTGCACCGACCCGCTGCCGGTCAACCTCGGCAATCCGCGGGAGTTCACGATCCTGCGTTTCGCCCAGGTAGTCAAGCAGCTGACCGGTTCCCGGAGTCCGGTGAGCTTCGAACCGCTCCCCGAGGACGACCCGAAGCGCCGTAGGCCCGATATCCGTCGCGCCCGGAAGCTGCTCAAGTGGCAGCCGAAGGTGAAACTGGAAGACGGGCTGGCACAGACGATCACCTGGTTCCGCTCGCAGTAGTGATGAACGAGGGAGTGCCCGACACCCGCCCCCTCGACTTGCCGGGACCGGGTCTTGCTGCTGCTCCACTGCGTATCGGGCTCGTCGGACTGGGCCGTTGGGGCCGGAACTACCTGAAGACCCTGCTCGCCCTGACTGAATGCCGACTCGTCGCCATGGCCGACGCGGATGCGGCCACCCGCGCCCGGACCGCCGGCGAGACCGGCATCAAGGCGTATGAGTCGGCCAACGAGCTGCTTTCGGATTCTACGATTGACGCAGTGGTAGTCGCCACACCGGACCACACCCATTGCCGCCTGGCCTCGGCGGCGCTCAAGACAGGCCACGATGTGTTGGTTGAGAAGCCGATGACGCTGACGACTTCCGAGGCCGAGACGCTCGTGCGGCAGGCCGAGGACGGCCAACGCATCCTCGCTGTCGGTCATACCGCAGTTTACACCGTCGACATCGAGTCGCTCAGAGTTCGGCTCGACGCTCTCCCCCGAGTCGAAGCCCCACGCGTCGTGGCCGAGCGGACATCTTCCGGTCCGTCAGCCGGCCAATCGTCAATCGCCAATCGCCAATCGCCAATTCTCTTCGACCTTTGCCCGCACGACATCGCCCTGGCCGCACTCTTGTTCGGCCTGCCGGTCGCGGCCCGCGCGAGCTTGAGCCGTAGCAGGGTCGAGTACGAAATCCGGTTCGCAGACGACGCTTTGCTCGCGGGCCGGGCCGAGTGGTGCCGGCCGCCCCACATCCGGCGGTTCGAGTTCGCCGCCGCGAGCGAACCGGTCGAACCCGCCGGCACCGGTCTCCGACCGGCAGTCACCGTTCGCCATTCGCCGCTGGGCCGCCAGTGCCTGGACTTCATCGAGTGCTGCCGGACCCGGCAACAGCCGTTGAGCAACGGACGGCTGGGCCTGACGGTGATTCGCTGCATCTCCGCCCTTGCCGCTTCCTCCGCCGACAGCAACGCGTGGGTACCGCTTCTACCGGAGCTGCACGGGACAGAGACCGAACCTCGGGTTCCGGATCCGGAACCACGGGCGTCGGACCTCGGAGTTCGTGTTTGAAGCTGAGCGTGGTCATCCCGGTCTACAACGAAGAGACGTCAGTGACCGAACTGGTCGAACGGGTCAAGGCGGTGCCGGTCGACAAAGAGATCATCACCGTCGACGACCACTCCAGCGACAACACGCTTGCGGTGCTGAAACGGATTCCGGGAATCCGCGTCATCTCGCACCCGGTCAACCGGGGTAAGGGCGCGGCAGTTCGGACCGGGCTTGCGCAGGCCACGGGCGACGTGGTCGTTATCCAGGACGCGGACCTCGAGTACAGCCCGGACGACTACCCGGCGCTGCTCGGACCTTTTGCCGACCCCCGGGTTGATGCGGTCTACGGCTCGCGGTTCCGCGGCGGCGGCAACTTCCTGCTCTTGAGCAAGCTCGCCAACTACTTCCTGACGTTCATGACCAATGCCCTGTTCGGGGGCCGCATCACCGACATGGAGACCTGCTACAAACTCATCCGGCGACCCCTGTTCCGGGGCCTTGGCCTGTCCGCCGACCGGTTCGAAATCGAACCGGAGATAACCGCGAAGCTGTTGCGCAGGCATTGCCGAATCGCCGAAGTTCCGATACAATACAACGCCCGTAGCGCCGGCAAGAAGATCGGTCCCCGCGATGGCGTGGCGGCCTGCATCGCCCTTGCCCGGTGGTACGTCAGCTAGCATATGGCAGAAACTGCGGCCGAATCGATCAACGCCGTCGAACTCGTCGGCGTATCCCGGCTGTACCAGCACTCCTGGCCGGCCCTGACCGACGTCAACCTGACGATCGAGAAGGGCGACTTCATTTTCATCCTCGGCGCCACCGGCGCCGGCAAGACCACGCTACTGCGGCTGCTCTACCGTCAGGACCTGCCCGAATCGGGCAAGGTCAAGGTGCTCGGCTACGACCTCCGGAAGATGCCCGCGTCCGAGGTACCGCACCTGCGCAAACGGATCGGCATCATCTTCCAGGATTTCCGGCTGCTGGCCGAGCGGACCGTCTACGAGAACCTGGAATTCGTGTTGCGGGTCATCGGCACCAACCGCAAAGAGATCCCGGGGCGTATACAGGATACTCTCAACCGGCTCGGGCTCGTCCATAAAAAGGACTCGTACCCGCACCAGCTCTCGGGCGGCGAGCAGCAGAAAACCTCGATCGCCCGGGCCCTGGTCAAAGAGCCGGAGATCCTCCTCGCCGACGAGCCGACCGGCAACATCGACCCCCGTGCCGCGGCCGACATTCTCAACATCCTCAAGGACATCAACTACCAGGGTGCGACCGTGCTGATGGCTACCCACGACGCGGACCTGGCCGAACGGACCCGGCGGCGACGCGTGACGCTCGACGCCGGCCGGATAGTGCGCGATGAAACTTAGCTACCTGCTCCAGGAAGCTTTCCGCAGCATCAACCGCAACCGCGGGAGCTTCATCCTCGCGGCAACGGTCCAGGCCATCTGCCTGGTCCTCCTCTCGGTATTCATCATCCTGACCTGGAACCTGATGCGGCTCTCGGAAACCGCGAGCCGCCGGATCGAACTCTATGCATTCGTCAGCGAACAGGCCGACCCGGCCCAGCTCGTGGACCGAATCGGTTCACTTGACGGCGTAGCCCAGGCGCGCTACGTGTCGAAGGACGAGGCGCTCGTCGAGCTCCGGGCCGACCTCGGACCGGACTCCAGCCTGGTCAACGCGCTTGAAGACAATCCGCTACCGCCTTCGGTCCGGATTGCCGTCCGAGCCGGGTTCGCCTCGCTCTCCGAACTCGCCGCACTCGAGCAGAAGGCCCTGCTCATACCCGGGGTCACCGAAGTCTGGTCCGGCAAAGAGATGGTCGAACGTCTGGGGCGCATCACCCGCACGGTGATGTTCCTCGACATCGGGATCCTCGTTATCGTCTTCTGCGCCGTGCTCTTCATCGCGTTCCAGACCGTCGAATCATCGATTGCGTCGCGCCACCACGAGATCCAGATCATGGAACTGGTCGGCGCCACCGGCACCACCGTCCGTCTGCCCTTTGTCATCGAGGGAACCGCCCAGGGCTTCCTCGGCGGGGCGTCGGCGTTCGTGATCGCGGTGGTCTTTCACCGGCTTACGACCGTTGTCATTCCGGCCTCCGCCCTGCCGATCGGTCCTGTCCTGCTCGCCGACCTTGGGCTGGGGGTGCTGTCCGGGATTGTCGGGGCGCTCATCGCCTTGAACCGCATCCATCGTGTTCCCCAGGCCGAGACCGCCGGTGATGAAGAGTGAATGGTGAAGAGTGACCGACTTGTCGCGATTTCACTATTCTCACTTCTCAGCTCGGTCTTACTGAGCTCAGCGCTCCACGCTCAGCCCTTGCCGCCGGCCGACACCGGGCTCGCTCGACCCGAAACCACTGAGACGCTCACCGTCCGGCAACTCGACCAGCAGATCCAGCAGAACCAGGCCGAGCTCGAGCAAACCAGACGGCGCCTTGCTGATATCGAGAACCAGCTTGCCGAACTCACCGGCCGGGAGCAGGCCAGCCTGGCCCGGTTGGGGTCGCTCCAAGAGAAGATCAGCCTCATCCGCAGCTACCTTGTCCGGCTCCGGAAGCAGGCGGCGGCACGCACCAGTGAGATCGCGCGGGTCGCAAGGCAGATACAAGAGACCACGACCGAGGCGGGGATCCGCAAAGAAGAACTGGGCCGCCGGCTCAAGAACATCTACAAGTACGGACGGACCAACCCGCTGACCGCACTCCTTTCGACCCGCAGCGTGCCTGAGGTCTATCGCAAGATGATCTATCTCCGCTGGGTCGTGCGGGCCGACCAGCAGCTGGCCGCGGAACTTGAGGAACTGAACCGCCAGCTCGGCGTGCAGCGTTCGCAACTGGTCGCCGCCCGGGCCGAGCTTGAGCGCCTGGAGCGCGAACAACTTGACCAGGAGGCGAAGCTCAGCCCGGCGATAGCCGCCGAGTCGGTTCTGCTCAAGAAAGTGCGGAGCGACAAGGCAGCGGGCCAGGCCCTGCAGCGCCAGCTCACCGAATCCGCCGGCCGGCTGCAGAACCTGCTCGCCGGTCTGCAGCGCCGGAAAGAGCAGGCACTGCCCGAGGCGGAAACGCAGTTTGCAGCCGCGAAAGGCTCCTTGCCCTGGCCGCTCCGCGGCAAGGTAATCGCCACCTTCGGCTCTCAGGTCCACCCGCGCTACAAGACCAGGACCAGCAACCTGGGGATTGACATCAAGGCTGACCCGGATGCCGGCATCCAGGCGGTGGCGGCGGGCCACGTCGCCTATGCCGACCAGTTCATGGGCTATGGCAACCTCGTCATCGTCGACCACGGCAGTGGCTTCTACACCTTGTACGGCAATCTCGACGAGATGACAGCGCAGGTCGGTGCGGACGTGGCAGCAGGTACCAGAATCGGAACTGCCAGTGACTACCTTCACTTCGAGATCAGGAAGGACGGAAAGGCGGTCAATCCGCTGGACTGGCTCAAGCCCTAGCCGGTGTCATCCCCCAACCGTCCTTCTCCCCGCGTCCGGCTTCCCTTGATCGGCCAGGCGAACGCGGTTCGGTTCCTCGAATCATGGCTGGTCGGCGGCACGTTTCCGCCGCTGCTCTTCACCGGGCCGGCCGGGGTAGGCAAGCGAACGGCCGCGCTCATGCTGACGCAGGCGGCCAACTGCCTGGACCCGGACCAGCGGCCCTGCGGTGTCTGTCGGAGTTGCCGGTCGATCGCCGAGCTCAACTACCCTGACCTGAAGCTGCTTCTCCCGATTCGACTACCGAAGAAGGACCCGGATATCGATGATATTGCGGCAACCACGCTCGGCCGCTATCCTGAACTCGCCCTCGGCCAGCCCCAACCGCTCTCCGACCCGAAGTTGAAGCTACCGATTGACGCAGTGCGCTGGCTGCGCATCGAAATCGCGAAGCCACCGCTCTCCGCCCGACGCCGCTTCTTCGTACTGCTGCACGCCCACCAGATGAATGCCGAGGCGGCCAACGCCCTGCTCAAGGCACTGGAAGAACCCCAGGCTCAGAGCACGTTCATACTCACGTCGTCGCGCCCGGCGGCTCTGCCTGCGACCATTCGCTCGCGCTGTCAGGTGGTCAGGTTCGCAGCAATTGCTCCGGGAGTTGTCCGCGAGTGGCTGGTCGAAAACGGCGGCGCTTCTCCGGCCGACGCCGAGCTTGCATCAGCTCTGGCCGACGGGTCAATCGGAACGGCTTTGCGGTTTCTTGAAGATCGGGAGGAGTTTCTCGTCGCGCCCGTGGTGGACTACTTCGCCGGACGACTGGGCTCGGATGAGATGGCCGTCTCCGCTGCTCTCGGAGGTGCAGAGATGGCGGCGCCCGCAGCCGTGGTCGATACGCTGCTCTTTCTGTATCAGGAGACCCTGCGCAGCAAACTCGGCGCCGAGTCTGTCTATGCGAAGCGGAATCCGGGCATCGTCGAGCCGAACGCCGAACGCGACACCGAGTACCTGCGCCGGGCGGTGAAGTTCCTGCTGTCCCGCAACCGCGAGGCCGGCCTGAATGTCAACGCGCGGCTGTTCAACTACAGCCTGCTCTCCACGTTGAAACCACCGGCTCGTCGCCGGCTACCGACCTGATTCGGCCGCAACTCCGGTTGTGCCGACCGTCACCAGGTCCTTGAGCAGGGCGTAGCGCTTCGCACCGATTCCGGGAACGGCCCGCAGCTCACTGACGCTGCGGAACGAACCTCTGCGTTGTCGGTGATCGATGATTCTGCCCGCAAGCACGGGCCCGATCCCGGGCAATCCGTCAAGCTGATGGAGTGAAGCTTGGTTGAGATCCAACGGTGCTGCAACGGCTGCCGGGTCCCGCGAACATCCCACGGCTGGGTTTTGAACCACGGCAATCGGGCTCAGGGCTGAGCGACGTCTGAGCACGGCTCGACGGCAGTATGAGACTCCGGCTCCGACCAGCAGAGCTGCCGTCAAGAGCAGCAGAACGGCTCGCTCGCGTCGGTTCACTAGAACCTGAACAGAACCCAGAGGTCGAGGTCCATCGACTCAGTTGTGGTCACGGACAGCCCCCGGCTCTGGCTGTACCCGGCGTTGAGCCCCGCCTCAATGCTCTTCGAGAAACGATAGGAAGCCGCCAGTGACGTCCCGAAGGAGTTGTCGCGTTGCAGTTCACTAGTCGTGTCAGCTGGCAGACCGCCGACCCAGGTCTGCAGCCACCGATGTGTCTGGGACGCACGCAGAGACCAGGTCAGACTCAGGTCGGACGAGAACTTGAGCTTGCCGAGGAATGGAAACCGCAGGCCCTGCGGCGCGGAAAAGGCATAGGAGAAAGACAGGTTCATACCCCGTACGTTCGAATAGGTGACGCTGCGGTCCGCTCCCGAGTCGTCAAGGAAGTTGGTGGTGGTGGTGAACGTATAGTTGGTTGAGAGCGTCGTACTGATGCGTTTCTTCCAGGTCGTGCTCCAGGACAGGAGCGGGCTGAACTCGTTCTGGTCGGTCTCGCTGCGACCGATCATCCCGAGCGATTCGCGGACGACGCTGTCACCGCTCACCAGTTCGTAGTAACGAACGAACCGCCCGCTCACGTCGCGCTGGTGTCGGTAACTGGCCGTGAGCTTCGAGTCGGTCGCCCAGTTCTTGAACAGATTGTGGACTTTGCCCTGCGTCAGCTCCAGGTCGGGCCACGTTGTGCTCCGGTCGAGAGTTGTGCTCTGGAGAATACTGCCCAGGTCCTGTCCCTGCGTCCACTGGTAGGCGATCCGCGCCGTCAGTTCGCGTACCTGACCGCCGGACGAAACCCGTAGCGTGTTGCGCCGCTCACGGTCCGTGCTGGTCGGCGGGAGGGTGTCGTTGAACGTGAAGATATCGGTTAACCCAAGACGATACTGCCACGGCGAGGCATCATACACCCCGACTATGTCGCTGTTGCGCGAGAATGTGTAGCTGAAATCGACCGGCTCAAGGACGCGTGATAGACCATCGGCTCCTTGCCGGAGCGCCGCGAGCGGGCTGAGCTTCGGCCGCGGCGGCGCCGGCTCGCCGGTTGTGTCCTTCCCAGCCGACGAGTCCTCTCCGAGCGAGTCGCGCTTCAGTTCCCGCGGCGGCTTGCGACTCAATGGCTTCGTGTCCCGCTGTTCATCCGGTGCCAGCCGGCCGAGCAACTCGGGCAGATCGGTACCCAGGGTGAATTCGAGGTCACCGGAGTTGTTCATGTTGCGGTGCTCCGAGTAGCCGGCCTCGACCCTGGCTCGGTCATCGGAGTAGTCGCCATTGAAGTCAACTCCCGGCGTGATCGCTTCCGCAATCTCGAAGCTGTATCCCGCATCGAAGCTGTGGTCGCGGCCGGACTCAGTGCCGGTCGTAAGGAACCACAAGGTGTCGGGCGAGGGCACCAGCAGGTCGCGCTCAGTTTGAACGTCGTAGCCGAAAGTCAGGTCCTCGATCGGGGAATAGTCAACCCCGAACTCTGTTGAGAGGCCGTGACCGAGCGTGGTGTCGACCCGAAAGACGCTGTCCGGGCTGATGCGCGAACCGCGCAGTGAGCGCTGCCGGGCGTCGGTGATACTGAACCGGATATCCTGCGGAAACAAAGCGAGATCGCTCTCCGAGCCGACCTTGACTTTGAGGTCGGGAGCGACAGCGTAGCTCCACTGAAACGCATTCGCCGAAGACGAGTCGCTGACCAGCGGCGCGTGGCTCTGACCTTGGCGGTCACGCCACGAAACGGCCATACCCTCAAGCGTGTAGTTGAGCCAGCGGTTGCCCGACTTCTGCTTGCGTAAGTTGTCAAGGAACAACTCCCGGCTCCGCCCCGTGGTCACGTAGGCCGGCGATGATGCGAGTGTCTCCGGCAGCAGCAGGTCCGGATAGAGCGGCGAGAACTTGGGCACGTCGCGCCGGCTGGACACCGAGTAGCCGACTGGCAGACTGAATCCCCAGGCCTGAGGCAGCAGCCGGTCGAGGTTGGCCCGGAAACTCGCCCCAAGACTGGTTCCGAAACCACCGGCCTTCACGCCCCGACCTTCGCTGAACCGGCGGAAGTTGGGGTCGGAGTAACCATAGTTCACGCCCATGGTTACGAAATCCGAGAGCGCGACGTTGGCCCGGGTCTGAAAGCCGTAGCCCGGCTCCTTGTGCGGAACGGTCAGACGCATGTCGTCAAACCAGAGCCCACCGGAGATTTTCCCACTGCCCGGATTCTCGATACCCAGTGCCGTATAGCGGATACCGGCAAGCGACGGAGTTCCCAGCACCCGGTAGGGCCCGCTTGACCACAGACTCGTCCCTGATACGTCCGCCTCATCGCGCCGCAGCTTCAGCACCGGAAACGAGTCCAGTGGGATCACGAACTCGTACCACTTGCCGTCCCGACCCGGCACCAGTGCGCCGCTCGTTACCGGGGCCCGGTACTCGTAGTAGTTGACCGAGTCCCCGCCAAGCCTGAGCAGGAACGCCAGACCGTTGCCGTCGTCATGCACGTACATGCGCAGGTCGCGGTACTCCCGATAGTCATCCTGGTCCGCCGAAGCCTTATTCACGGTCGCCCGCCGGTAGCCGTGCAGGTTCTGGTAGCCGAGCAGCAGTGCCCCTTCCTGCTCGAGGTTACCGTTGGCGTCGCGTTTGAGCGAAAACGGCGGCGTGTAGCTCGTATCGGTCTTGCGCGAGATCTGAGTCACCCAGACCTTTTCGATTGTGTCGGTCGGTGAGTGGCCCGGCATGCGCCCGGTATCGCGGAGTGGAGTCAGCAGTGGATCAGTCCAGCGGCTGCCGACGAACTCGATTGAATAGAAGTCAACCGTATCCGGTTGCTCGAAGCCGTCAAACCAGAGCCGGACCAAGCGGATGTCCTCCCACTTGGGCTGGCCGACGGTCCTGAAGCTGATGCTGTCGTGCAACGATACACGGCAGAGCTTCCAGCCATTGACGAGGTCGGTGAAATAGCGATTGTCGCCCAGCGGGATGTCACACTCGAAGTAGTGGTTGTAGCGGGAGAAGCCGTTGCGGTCCAGGTCCTCCTGGTTCAGGAAGTTGTTGCCCTCGGTACCGTTGGGATTCGTATCGGGGTCGTAGTCGTCATCACCGTCGTCGGCCGTGTCCGGTTTGCCCCACATGCTGTCGGCCCCAAAGACGGCGTCTAGGCCGGCATCCTCCGTCCCGGCATCGAGCACTCCGTTGGCATTCCGGTCCTCGGTGTTGTTGCGACCGTCCAACCCGACGATTGCTCCGCCCCGGTTCCGCCGCGGCGCATCTTCGTCGATGGACATCCCCACAGTCACGTGGATGGTACCGGTGTTGCTGCTCGTCTTGAGAATCATCCTCAAGTCCTCGACGTCGCTCAGGTTCATGCTAATGCCGGACTGCGCGGCCGAAGTCATCATTCCGGCCCAGGATTCCCGGTCGCCGGGGTCGGGGGTGAAAGCCACTTTCAGCACTTCGTGCCGTTCGCGGTCCTGGTCTTCGGTGGACCCGAATACGCTGTCGTTGCGCACACCCACACTCGGCCGGACCCAGGATAGCCGGGTGTGCGCGAAGCGGGCCGTATCTTTGCCGACCGGCACCGAGCTCCACGACCACAGCACCGGTGCGGTCGACACGTCGCGGGTGATGGTCGTCCCTTCGAAGTCATCGAGGTAGGCGACGCCACGGGTGTTGGGGTCCGGCATCGAGACCGCACCCTCGGCCGAGGCACTGAACGAGGATGCCGCCTGGGCCCGCAGCAGCGGCAACTGGTCCAGGAACGCGCTGACCGCATTGGAGTTGACCGTGTAGGAGGCGTCCGTTTCAGCGATGACCCGGCTGAATGGCTCGGAGCCGAGCGACGGCTTCTCATCCTGCGTCCCTTCGCTGCGGTAGAAAATGCTGGTGCCGATTCTTCCCTGTCCGGACGCGGCCCACTCGGCCCGGCCACCGACCAGCGATTTCTGGGACACTGAGAACAGCGGGTCATACTCAAAAGTAACCTCGATGTCGGCGTCCGGCGGCAAAGCCCGGACGAATGAGAGGACACCGGTCGAGTAGTTGATCGTGTAGTCGGAGTTGACCGCCCAGCGCTCGCCGTTGACTACGACCTTCTCGGACCCATCCTTGATGTCGGGCTGCCCGAGGTAGTAGGATTCGGTCGCACTCGAGTACTCGGCGACCATGTAGTACCTGAGTCCCTCTCCGGAACGCAGCGAACTCGGGTCGCGCCGGTAGATAACCCGCTCGCGTACCGACAGGGCGCTGGTATCGAAGGGCTTGGACCCCGGGAACCGGATGAGGCCGGTCTTGGTCTCGAATTCCGGGTACTCGATTCGGCCGTCCCGGTTGGGGTCGAGTCCGAGCAATTCGGTGAACTCCCGCCCGGCGTTGGCTCCGGCGTCCTCGGCATCCGGGTGGACCGCCTGCGGCTCGTACCGATACAGGCGCAGCGACGAGAGCGTCACGTCACCCTGGGGCAGGGAGTAGACGTTGCGCTGTTCATAGTCCCAAGTCAGAGAGAGTGAATCCGGCATCTCCGGTTTCAGGAGCTTCAGCACCAGGGTGTCGGTGCCCGGCTTGTTCTTTCCGCCGATGGTGTCGTTGTCGGCAGTTATGATGGCCAGCCCGACGACATCGGACTGGTTGAGGGCGCTTGAGAACTCGATGATGTTGCCGGTCTGCAGGAAGTAGTCCTTGCCGAGCGACATCAGGTCGAAGTCGCCGGGTGCCCGGTCGTAGTCCCAGGCCGGCAGCGAGTCCGGCGAGTCCGGAAAGACCGTGGCTATCGCCGCGTAGGTCTTGCCTTGGTTGTTGCCCGGGTTGCGATCGTCGACGTAGACCCGCAGATTGCTGAGGGTGCCGGGCGCGTCGATGTAGTAGAAGCGCCGGGTCAGGTAGCGATACCCGTAGATGGTGTCGGTGCTCACCCGGCGCCGGCCGGTGAAGCTCTGGCTCTGGCTCTGTGACTGCTCGCGCGAGGCGATCGCGTAGACGTCCACGCCGCCGACCTTGCCCTTGGCCGATGCCCCGAACAGACCGTGGTGAGCGGGCAGATCGCCGGTGTAGCCGGTACTGGGAATAGTCAGCCGCGTGTCACCGAGTTCGACCGACTGGAGGATCTCGTCCTCGGTGCCGGTGTAGGCGAGCATCACCTTGTTCTGCGACTCCTGTCGTTCGGAATCGTGGTCGATGTTCACCTTGGTGCGCTCGCCGATGGTCCCGTTCAGCACCACCGAGAGCTGTTGCTCCATCTTCAACTCCGGGAAGATACTGCTGCTGCCGAACGACTGCGCCGCGCCGTGGACAAAGGTCTGACGCCCACCCAGCGTGATCCGGTCCTTCCCCGATATGTCGATCTTGCTCCCCTCACCGAAAAGCGGAAGTTTGGGCAATTGGATGTCCGGAATCAGGCCCGAGGCATCGGCCGCAAGCTCCTGTTTCTGCCGGTTCCTCTGCGCCTCAGCCTGCCAGGCGTCCCGCACCGACTGGGCAAGCTGGTAGTCAAGGTAGTCGTCAATCGGCAGCACCTGCTCGACGCCGATGAGATAGTCCCCGCGCCAGCGCTCGAGGTAGACGAGGCCCAGCGTGTAATCGACGCGTGGCACGATCCGTGGCGGGTCGTAGAGCGAATAGGCTGATGCGATGCCGGCCGCAACCGCAAGCAGAAGGAACGTCTTACTCATCGGAGAAGCGCTCGTGAGAGGTTAGGCGTGAGGTACCAGGATCTGCTGCAGCCTCTCGGCGAGTTTCTCCGGCGAGAGCCCGGCCGAGTCAAGGAGCCAGTTTCTCGGCCCCTGTTCGTAGAAACGGTCTTCGAGTCCGATTGAGGTCACCCGGGAAGGCCGGCCCGACCGCTCGACCAGCTCGGACGCGGCAGCTCCGAATCCACCGGCAAGCACGTTCTCCTCGACGGTCACAATGACACGATGCCGGTCAGCGAGCGATAGAATCAGGCTCCGGTCCAGCGGCTTGACGAAACGGACGTTGACCAGAGTCACGACCAATCCTCTCTCCTTCAGGATCTCAGCCGCGCGACTCGCAATGCAGGCCATGTAACCCACTGCCAGGATGCACCCATCTTTGCCGTCCCTCAACAACTCGGCCTTGCCGAGTTCGACCGACGCCATGCCGGTTCGCGGGGACGAGCCCGACCCGCCGCGCGGATACCTGATGGCGATCGGCCCGACCTGATATCCGATGGCGAACTCCAGCATTGCCGACAGCTCGGTCTCGTCCATCGGCGCCATTACCGTAAGGTCGGGCACCATACCGAGGTAGGACAGATCAAACACCCCGTGATGGGTCGGCCCATCCTCGCCGACGAGCCCGCCGCGGTCAACTGCCAACACTACCGGGAGTTTCTGCAGACAGACGTCCTGGATGACTTGGTCCAGTCCGCGCGCCAAGAACGTGGAATACACTGTGACTACCGGCCTCGCGCCCGCCATCGCCAGCCCGGCTCCAAAGGCGACCGCGTGTTGTTCGCAGATGCCGACGTCAAACAGACGGTTGGGGAACTTCTCGCGGAACGGCAAGAGACCGGTGCCGAGGCACATTCCGGCTGTCACCGCAACCACCCGCTCATCCTTGCCGGCGAGTTCGACCATCTTCGAACCGAAAGCGCCGGTGAACGTAAGCCCGCCCGACGCAGCCGGCCGGCCAGTTTCGACGTCGAAAGGCCCGGTTCCGTGAAACACCTCCGGGTGACGCATCGCCGGCTGATATCCCTGACCCTTGCGCGTCACGACGTGCACGAGAACCGGCCCGTGAAGCTGCCGCACCCGCTTGAACGTATCGAGCAGATCTGCCAGGTCGTGCCCATCCACCGGTCCAACATACCGGAATCCCAGTTCCTCGAAAAGAATGCTCGGCACCACCAGGTTCTTGAGCCCTTCCTGGAGCTTGCGTGCCGCAACGCGGGACCTGCCGCTCAGGTCGTCGGGCAGAAGCCCGAGCAGATTCCACGCATCGGCGCGCATCCGGTTGTACATCTTCCCGGTTATCATCCGGTTGAGGTAGCCGGCCATCGCCCCGGTGCTGCGGGCGATGGACATCTCGTTGTCGTTCAACACCACGACAATGTCCTGCTTCAGACAGCCCGCGTTGTTCAGGGCCTCGAACGCCATACCCGCGGCTATCGAACCGTCGCCGATAACTGCAACCGAGCGGCGGTTCGAACCTCGCAGCCGGTCACCAACCGCAGTGCCAAGCGCGACACTGATTGAATCGCCGGAGTGGCCGGTATCGAACGTATCGTACTCGCTCTCCGACTTCTTGGGGAATCCGGAAATGCCTCCCCTGGTGCGAAGCGTAGCGAACCGGTCTCGCCGGCCGGTGATTATCTTGTGGGCGTAGCACTGGTGTCCTACGTCCCAGATGATCTGATCGTTCGGCGTGTCGTAAACGCTGTGGATGGCCAACGTCAGCTCAACGACCCCGAGGCTGGGAGCCGTGTGGCCGCCGTTCTTGGCGGTCGTCTCGACTATCAACTCCCGTATCTCGCCCGCCAACTCCTGCAACTGGGCCAGTGACATCTTCCGAACGTCGGCCGGTGAACGGACACCGTCAAGCAAAGCCATAGCTATGACCTCCGATGGAGAACCAGCCCGGGAAAACCCGCCAGATCCCGGTAGGATGCACCCAGGGAACGGAACAGCCGTTCGGACTTCCGAGCCTGCAACTCAGCTCGAACCGCAGTTCCTGCTCTTCCGACGGCCGAGACCATTGTCACCCGGTCAACCTCACTCGCCTGCTCCGCATCAAGCAGGTCATCGGTCATCTGGAACAGCATCCCGAGCGCCAAGCCTGCCCGATGGAGCTTCCGACGTGCCGCTTCCTCTGCGCCCCCGAGGATAGCTCCGGCAACCACCGCAGCAGCGATGAACTCGGCCGTCTTCATCCGCTGCGTTTCGACGACCAGGGACGCCGGACCCCGGACTCCTGATGTCGGCCTTCGGCCAGCTCCAGCAACGTCCAGCATCTGGCCACCGGTCATCCCCGACGGCCCCACTGCGCGACACACCGCGTGTATGGCCTCAAGCCGCCTACCCGCCGAACCGGGAGCCCCGGCAAACAGCTCAAACGCATAGGCGAAGAGCCCGTCGGCCGCCAGTATCGCCGTCGCCTCGTCGAACTTGCGGTGAAGGCAGGGACGTCCCCGCCGGTAGTCATCATCGTCCATGCTGGGCAGGTCGTCGTGAATGAGCGAGAATGTGTGTATGAACTCAATACCTGAGCAGAACGGCAACACCGTCGCAAGTTCACGGCCGCCTTCAGCCCGGAACGCCTCAAGTGCGAGCACGGGTCGTATCCGCTTGCCTGGTCCCAGCACGGCGAAGCGCATCGCGGCGGCCAGCCGCGGCGGCACGTCCCGGCCGAGCCGTAGCGCCCGGCGCAACTCGGCGTCGACCAGCCTTCGGTCTGCTTCAACCACCCGTTTGAAATGGCTCACGCAGCGCCGCTCCCTGCTCCGGCCGTCAGCTCCGCGGCCCTGACCGTGTTCGCGAGCAGCATTGCCACGGTCATCGGGCCAACTCCGCCCGGAACCGGCGTGATTGCTGACGCCTTGGCAGCAACGGAGGCATAGTCAACATCCCCCACCAGTTTGCCATCGATGCTGTTTGTGCCCGCGTCAACAACCACAACACCTTCACTCACCATGTCTCCGGTCACCAGACCGGCCCTCCCGGTGGCGACAACCAGTATCTCAGCCGTCCGGCACGTCGCGGCAAGGTCTTCGGTGCGCGAATGGCATACAGTCACGGTCGCGTCACCGCGCTCCCCATGCAGCAGCAGCATGCTGGACAGCGGCCTGCCGATCAGTTCCCCTCGGCCGACAATCACGACCCGTCTGCCGGAGATGGTGATGCCGTTCCGCAGCAGCAGCTCGATGATGCCGGATGGCGTGGCCGGCATGAACCCGGGCCGCCCCGAAGCCAGCGAACCCAGGCTCGCCGGGCTCAGCCCATCGACATCCTTATCCGGATTGATCAGGCGAAGCACGCCACAGGAGTCCACACCGCTCGGCAGAGGCAGCTGGACGATGAACCCGTGGACCAACGGATCATCGTTCCACGAGCCGACGACCCTTGCGACGTCGTCAAACCCGGCGTTCTCCTCCAAGTGCATCACCTGAGCGTCGATCCCGACCTTGGCCGAGGCCTTCACCTTGCTGGCGACGTAGATACATGAAGCGGGGTCCTTTCCGACCTGAAGGATACGGAGCGAAGGTGGCACACCGCGCGCAGTAAGCTCGCTTGACCGCCGCGCGAGGTCAGCGCGCACGGCCTTGGCGGCGGCTCTGCCGTCAAGTATCAATGGATAGGTCATCGTCGTCCGCGCAATTCGTACGGATACTCCGCTGGGAGCGTCGGTTTCGGGATGGGGTTTGCGTCAGCCACCGCCGCGGCGCCCCGGCTGCCGTCGTCGGCGCGCAGTCTGCATCAAGCAACATTCAGGACAGAATACTCGCTAAGTGCTCCTTTCGCACGTGACCATTCTTACACAAAACACCCCCTCGGTCAATAGGTGATTTCGACCGGGCAATACCGAAGGGCTTCCCGGACCAAGTGCCTGAGCCGTCAGGCCTTGCCCCGGGAAACCCGTTTCCGCTGACGGGAAGTCCGCCCGGGCTAGTCGGTTGGCTCCACTGCGATGTAGAGCACCGAACCACCGCGATTGATGCGGAACAAGACGGGCCGGTTGCTTCCCTTGAACTGACGCGCTGCGCGGCTGTAGTCGCTCATACCGTTGATTCTGATCTTGCCGACCTCAAGCACGATATCGCCGCTCTCGATTCCGGCCTCGGCCGCGGCTCCGCCGGACTCGACATCCTCAACCAGCACGCCGCCCGAGACCTTCGCCTGTGCCTGTTCATCGGCAGTGAGACTTCGAACCGTGATGCCCAGCCACGCGGCCGGCTGCTCCTCGGAGGGCTCCGAAGCCTGTTGCTCATCATCGGGGAACGTCGTCAGGGTAACGACCTTGGTCATCCGCTTTCCGTCCCGGACAATCCCGAACGCGATGCTCGACCCGGGCGCGAAACCGGCAACCTGCTTCCGGAACTGCTCCAGTCCCTCTGACTTCACGCCGTCAACTGAGACGATGACGTCGCCGGACTTGATCCCGGCTTTGTCCGCCGGCTGCCCATCAATGACGTCGGCCACGAGCACACCCTTGTTGTCCTCGAGGCCCAGCGCCTTCCTGATGGCATCAGTGACCGGTTGGGGTCTGATCCCCATATAGCCACGCACGACCTTTCCGGTCTTGATGAGCTGGTCGCTCACCGACTTCACGATGTCGACCGGCACCGCGAACCCGATCCCGACGCTGCCGCCGGTCGGAGTTCGAATTGCGCTGTTGATGCCCATCAACTCGCCCTTGATGTTCACGAGCGCGCCACCCGAGTTACCCGGGTTGATGGACGCATCGGTCTGAATGAAATCCTGGTAGCTCGGCCCCTCGGGCAGCGGCAGCCCGGACCGGCCTTTGGCCGACACCACGCCGACCGTGACTGTACTGTTCAGACCGAACGGATTGCCCACTGCTATCGCCCAGTCCCCGATCCTGATGTCATCCGGGTTCGCCAGCACGAGCGCGGGCAGCGGCTTCCTACTCTCAACCTTGAGCACGGCTAGGTCGCTCTTCGGGTCCCGGCCCACGACCTTGACTTCACTGCCTTTGAACTCAGTGTCGTCCGGAAGTCGTACGGCGATCTTGTCGAAGCCGGCCACCACATGGTTATTGGTGACGATGTACCCGTCCGGACTGATGACGACGCCCGAGCCAAGCGAGTTCTGCTGCCGTTCCAGTGGTATGGCGGGCATCCCGCGCATGAAGTCCCGGAAGAACTCCTCGAACGGACTCCCCTGCAGCGGCGACCGCTGTCGTTGCGCCAGCCTGACCGTCTTCTCGGCGGATATGTTGACGACCGCGGGCAACACGGCATCCGCGACCTGCACGAACGGGCTGTGGTCGGTGACGCCGAGCCCGGTCCCGACCTGAGCCAGCTTCGTATCAACCTGTGCCGCTGCCGGCCGCAGTGACAAGACGCCGGCCAACACGAGCCCGATAACGAACGCAACTAGGACGGCCGGCGCGAGTATTGCGCCGACCAGTTTCAGCGATATACGACGATTCACTTGTCCTCCATAGACTAGAATGCTCTGCATCTCCTCCCGTCAACTCACAGCCCTTGCATCCTCTGACTATTCAGACGCTTGGATGTCGGTTTGGGTTCGCTTCCCGCGGTCCTTCTCCGCCCGGCAACTTCCGACTGAAGTCCTCTGACGTCCGATCTCCGGCTTCAGCCGGAGCCTACCCTCTACTAGTCCTTCCGGTTCCCGCACCAGATACTCCCTGCTCACGCTCTGCACGATCAACTCCAGAAACTCCGTGTCCCCTCGCTCCTGCTTCTTTGCGGCTGCGGCCTGTCTCTCCAGATACTTGAGGCACTTCACAAGGTCCGCCGCATCGGTCTTGGCCATCTGCTTCTCTCCCCGTTCGTGCAGGGTCGCGACCGAAAGCAGGGCGTCACCCAGCATCTGCACGCGCGGGTCCGGTGAGCGGAAGTCAAAAATCAGCCCGCTTGAGCGGGTCCGCATCGTGTCAGCGGCGTTGGTGAACGCCTGCCTCACTTCGCTGTCCTTCAAATCCGGCAATCGGCTCCGGCGCACCCGGGAAACGGCCAAACGGAGGTTGTGGAGCACCTCGCCATTTCGTATCTCGAAGTCCAGGTCCTGGCTCAACTCCGCCAGCTTCAGCAACGCAGCCCGGGCGCCGGTGCGGAAATGAGGGCAGTTGTCCGGACAGTTAATCGTCCGGCGTCGGCCCCTGCCACAGCATTGAGAACATATCCAGCGCAGGCTGGCCCCGGCCGCGGACTGCGAACCGTGTTCCAGGACCGAGTCGGCCGGACACTGACGATTCGCCCGGCGGCCACAGACAAAACAGACTTCACTCATGAGTCAGATGATACCCGCCAGCGGCCGCTCCGCAAGTTGACCAGCGCGGGTGACGGTGTATCCTGACCCGTGGACAGTTCCGAAGACAAGTCACCCGTCTGGAACGAGGCTCCCGCGAATCCCGCGTACGCGGCGGCCCGGGAGGATTTCCTCGGCTGGATCGAGAAAGAGAAGCACTACTCCGACCATACCATCAAGTCCTATTCGACCGACCTCGGCCAGTTCTTCGAATACTGCACGGACCGACTCGACGGCAAGCCGCTCGCCGCACTCACGCACGCCGACGTTCGCGACTTCCTCGGAGCCCTGCTTCGCTACGGATACGGCAAGCGGTCATCGGCGCGCAAGCTCTCCTCGGTCAAGACATTCCTCCGCTTCCTGGTCCGTCAGGGGATTCTCGCGGCTAATCCTGCAACCGCAGTCAAAGGTCCGCGGGGGGAACAACGTCTGCCCGGGTTCCTGACACAGTACCAGGTTCGGGAAGCCCTGGAAATCAAAGGCAACGAGGAAGTTGTCGTACGTGAGCGGGCGATACTGGAGACGCTCTACGGCTCAGGTCTGCGTGCCGCCGAACTGGTCGGCATGAACGTCGCTGACATCGACTTCGTCGCCGAGACCATCCGCGTGCGCGGCAAAGGCGGCAAGGAGCGAATCGTACCGCTGGGCCGCGCCGAGAAACAGGCCCTGGACGAATGGCTGGCAGTCCGCAGCCACAAAGAAGCCTCTCCTGTGTTCACGAATAACCACGGCGGCCGGCTCACGACGCGCAGCATCCAGAATATCGTCCGCAAGGCGCTCTCGCGAGTGGCCGACGCGACCGCGACCAACCCTCACTCTCTCCGCCACGCCTTTGCCACCCACCTGCTCGAACGCGGCGCCGACCTCCGCGCGGTTCAGGAACTCCTTGGACATGCTTCCCTCTCGACCACCCAAATCTACTCCCACGTGACGGTGGAACGGCTCAAACAGGTCTACAACCGCGCGCACCCGCGGTCGGGCTTCCAGAAGTAGAAGTCGGCCTCAAACAGACCACGTACGGACACGGATGAACACAGATCAGGTGTCCTGAGAGACTAGCGGAAGTTCGCGAGCAGCCGGTCGACAAGCGCAGGGGTACGTTCCGAAGTCGCCAGAGGGGGACAGTCCCCGCCGCGTAGGGACGCGGCGCCATCCGGTACAGTCCCCGCGACTTCGGTCATGTCCCTGGCCAGTACGCCGTAGCTCTCCCTGCCCGACTTGTAGATCACCCCGAGCGGAATCCGGTCACCCCACTCCAACGCCTTCTGATAGGCCTTGTCCCGGTCGGCAGGGTCGTGCTTCTCCTCGGCAAGGTCGTAGATGCGGTGGCTGTACCACTTGGCCGTATTGACGTGGTTGAAACTGACGCAGTTCTGCAGTATCTCGACCAGCGAGAATCCGCGGTGCTGCACCGCCTGCTTGATGATGTCGGCAAGGTGCCGCGGCCGGCCGCAGAACCCTCTGCCGACGAACCCGGTGTCCATCATGACTGCCAGGGCCAGGGGCCGGAACGCCGGCTCGATAGCTCCGCAGGGCGTGGTCCTGGTCCTCAACCCCGCTTCGCTGGTCGGTGACGTCTGCCCCTTGGTCAGGCCGTATATCTGGTTGTCATGAACCAGATACGTCATGTCCAGGTTCCGGCGCAGGGCATGCAGGAAGTGGTTCCCGCCTTCGGCGTACCCGTCGCCATCCCCGCCTTCGGCAAAGACCACGAGCTCAGGATTGGTCAGCTTGATGCCGGTGGCGACCGGCAGAGTCCGGCCGTGCAGCCCGTTGAACAGGTTGCAGCGAATGTAGTGCGGCGCCTTGGCCGCCTGGCCGATCCCGGATACAAAGCAGGTCTGCTCCGGCTTCAGCCCGAGCTCGGACAAGGCCAGCTTGACTGCCTCGCGGATACCGAAGTTGCCGCACCCCGGGCACCAGGCGATCGGGTCAGCGCTCTCGAAGCTCCTCGGTGTGAGCTGCTCAGCCATTCCCAACTCCCATCATCTTCTCAAGCTCGGACTCCACCTCGCCGACGGTAAACGGCCGGCCGTCATAGCGTCGGACAATTCCGTCCACGCGCAACCCCCACTCCTGCAGCAGTAGCTGGGCAAGCTGGCCGGTATGGTTCTGCTCGACCGTCACCACCTTCTTGCCCTTGGTAACAAGCCCGGCCACTGCCTCGGCCGGGAACGGCCAGACGTATCTCAGATGGACCATTGCGACCTTGTGCCCCTTCTTCTGCAGCCGCGCAACCGCCTCGGCGACAACTCCTCGTGTGGAGCCGAAGCAGAACACCAGTGTCTCCGCCTCTACCTCTGCCTCTACCTTCACCTCTCCCAGCTCCTGCCTGATACCATGCAGCTTCGAGTTCCGCTTGTTTACCATCAGGTCGCGCGTCGCTGCCGACTCGGTGATATGCCCTTCCTCGGTGTGCTCGTCGGAATCGGCGTAGACAAGCTGCTCCGGCGTGCCGGGTACGAGCATCGGCGACACGCCACTCTCGGTCGGCTTATACCGCCGATACGAGTACGCTTCCATCGGCTCCGATGCTTGGCGTTCTTGGCGGCCTTGGCGGTTTTCTGTTCGGAGGTCGTCCTCTTCCACGGTCCAGAGCGAGTCGGCCATGAACTGGTCGAAGAGGATGAAGACCGGCGTCTGGTACTTCCATGCAATCCGGAATGCCTCCTGGGCCGCGAGAAACGCCTGGCCGGCATCAGCCGGGGTCAGCACCGCCCGCGGGAACTCACCGTGCCCGGCGTAGATGGAGAACAGAACATCGGCCTGGGCCGTCCTGGTCGCCATGCCGGTTGCCGGGCCCGGCCTCATCCCCACACAGAGAACCAGCGGAACTTCGGTCATCCCGTCAAGACTCAGGGCCTCATTCATCAGGCAGAACCCGCCACCGGCAGTACAGACCATGGCGCGGGCGCCGGCGAACGCGGCGCCGATAGCGAGGTTGGCCGCCGACACCTCATCCTCGGGCTGCTCCACGATGAGGCCTGCCTCCTGGGCGTGGCCGAAGCAGTACGCGACAATCGGGGTGGCCGGGGACATCGGGTACCCGGTCACGACCCGCACGCCCGCGGCAATCGCACCCAGCGCGATCGCCTCGGAACCGGAGATGAGCACGTGGCGCGGGACATGACCGAAACTCCCCGGGAGTTTCGGATCGTGTCCCAAGCCGTGAGCAGGCGTCCCCAGCCGGTGCGAGCAGCACCGCTTGTGGTCGTCTTCGACCGCGCGGAACCCGGCCCGGACTGCCGCGACGTTCCGCTTCACAACCTCGTTCCCCTTGTGCGCGAACTGGTTCTCAAACATCTCCTCGGTCCCATCGAGCTCAAGCCCAAGCAGCGCCAGGGTAGCGCCGACTGCGGCCGCATTGGCCATGACCGGGTCCTCGCCGTGCTCGCGGGCAAGGTCGGCAAGTGGAATCACAACCGCGTTCATGCCTGCCGGCAGTTCGGCCGGCGCTTCGGTGACCACGACGGCGTCCTCGGCCAGGTCCGGCAGGTGCCGCGCCACGAGCGCCGGGTCGAGCGCCACCAGCACCTGCGCCTTGTCCCCGTCTGCCGCCACCGGTCCGCTGCTGACCCGCACCCGTGCGAAGTTGTGGCCGCCACGGATGCGCGACATCACGTCCTGCGTCACGAAGACGTAGTACCCGGCCCGCACCAGCATCCGGCCGAGTGTGCGCGAGATGACCTGCAGCCCCTGCCCTGCCCGGCCGGTGATGACGATACTGAGCTCGCTCACCGGAACTCCTCCATCGCCTTCTTCACCACACCGGCGTCGAACTCAAGACCGGTAATCGCCTGTCCGGGCCGGCCGCACGTCTCGTAGGCCGGGCGCCGCGAACGGTAGAAGACGCCGATGGGAATCTCGACGTCGTCTCCCGGCGCCGGCCACTCCAGGATTCGGGCGCGCGCCACGTCGGCGTCCAGCGGGTTGTGTGATTCAAGCTCGAGGTCGTAGACCCGCTTCCGATACCACTCCGCGGTATTGACGTGGTTGTAGGTAACGCACGGCTGCAGGATGTCGATGAACCCGAAGCCCCGGTGCTCCAGCGCCTCGCCGATCAACCGGGAGAGATGCTTCTGGTCGCCGGCGAACCCGCGCGCGATGAAACTCCCGCCCATCGCCAGCCCGGCTGCCAGCGGATTGAAAGGAGGCATGTGCGTGCCCGCCTCGCGGTGCTTGGTAGTGAACCTGAGACTGCTGGTCGGGGCTGCCTGTCCCTTGGTCAGGCCGTAGACGCCGTTATTGTGCGCGAGGCAGACGATATCCGGGTTGCGACGGAACGCATGGAGCAGATGATTGCCGCCCTCGCCGTACATGTCGCCATCACCGCCCACGGCAATGACCTTCAGTTCCGGGTTCGCGAACTTCACGCCCAGCGCGTGCGGGATGGCGCGGCCGTGCAGCCCGTGCAGGAAGTTGGCGCCCGCATACTGCGCCACCTTGCCGGCCTGCCCGATACCGCCCACTATCACGACCTGCCACGGATCGAGCCTCGCCGCAATGAGTGCCTGCCTGAGCGCTGCGAGAATCCCGAAGTTCCCGCACCCCGGGCACCAGGTGGTTTCAGCGCTTGTTGACCAGGCCTTGTCCTCAGCCACGTCGCGCTCCATCAGACGAAGGACAAAGTGGTAAGGACAAAGGACTAAGCAAGGAGACAAGGCGGAAGTACAAATTCCGACTTCCTCCTTTGTGGCTTCTCGATTGCTTTGTCCTTTGTCCTTCGTCCTTGATACTTCGAGCCGCGCCGCCGCTCACTTGCACATGCCCCTCAGCTCCGTAGCCAGCTCCTGTGCGACAAACGGCCTGCCGTCGTACTTCAGCACCTGCGCATCGGCCTTGATTCCGGTCTCACGCCGGAGCAGGGCGGCAAGCTGGCCGGTCGAGTTACCCTCAACCGTCACAACTTTGCGCGCCGGCGACAGCAGGGCCGCCACGCCCTCGCGCGGGAACGGAATCAAGTCGCACAGATGCACCATCGCCACGCTCGCCCGGTCCGCCCGCAGGATGTCGACCGCCTCTCGCGCCGCACCATAGGTCGAACCGAAGCAGACCACGACGCAGTCCGCGGTCTCCTCCGGGTAGCAGGTCGGCGCCTCCACTGCCTCGGCCATGGCCGGAAGCTTGCTCATCCGCTTCTCGTGCATCTTCACGCGCACGGCCCTATCCTCGGTCTGGAGGCCGTCCTCATCGTGCTCGGTCCCGAGCGCCCGGACCAACTGGCCGCGGAACCCCGGCCGCAGCCGTGGCGAGACACCGCTCCTCGTCACTGCGTAGCGCTTGTAGCTGTTCGGCGCCCGTCCCTGCCACTCCTGCTCGTCAAAGTCATGGCTCGCCTTCACCCGGGCGAGATTGAAGGAAGGAACGGTCCAGAGCGAATCCGAAAGGAGCTGGTCGGAAAGGACAATCGCCGGAACCTGGAACCGGTTGGCCAGCTCGAATGCCCGGTTGGTCGCGTAGAACGCCTCCTCGGCCGTACCGGGCGCGAACACGAAGCGCGGGAACTCATCCTGCGACGCGCTCGTGACGTACAACAACTCGCCCTGCTCGGTGCGGGTCGGGAAACCAGTAGCCGGACCTGCCCGCATCGCAATCACGATGACCAACGGCAGTTCGGCCATTGCCGCCATTCCGAGCCCCTCGACCATCAAAGCGAAACCGCCGCCCGAAGTCGCGGTCATGGCCCGGGCCCCGGCGTACGACGCGCCGATCACCATGTTGATGGCGGCAATCTCACTCTCGGCCTGCTCCATCACCAGCCCGGCCTCGGCCTGCTTCGCAGCCAGATACTCCATTATCGGCGTCGAAGGCGACATCGGGTAGCCGGCATGGAACCGCACACCCGAGGCCAGCGCCCCGAGCGCAATCGCGTGGTTGCCCGAGATGAGCAGCCGCTTCGGCTGGCGCGGGACATGACCGAAACTCCCCGGGAGTTTCGGATCGTGTCCCAAGCCTCGCGGCAGCTCGCACGGACAGGTCCCGGCCCACTTCTTCTTCACGTAGTCGGCCCCGGCCTTCAGACTGGCAAGGTTCTGCCGCACCACCTCCTCGCCCTTGGCACCGAACCGCTCCTTCAGCAGACTCCGCAACCCGGTTGCCGGGTGTCCGGTCAAAGCCAGCAGCGCACCGAGCCCGACCACGTTCGCCATCTTCTTCGACCCGCCGTGCTTCTCCGCAATCTCCGCCATCGGCACCCGGAACGTCGTTGGTTCGTTAGCTCGTTCATCGTTCATCGTTCGGCGTTCGGCACTCGCACTTCGCACTTCCGCCACGATGGTCCCCCCGTCTACCATGTCCGCTTGGTGCTCGCTCACCGACAGCTCATCCATCGCGAGCAAAGCGTTGAACTTCCCCGGCGCGGAATAGACCTGCCGGTCCGAGACCCGGACCGCCGTGAAGTTGTGCCCGCCACGGATGCGGGACATGATGTTGGGATAGGAAAAAGTGTGGTAGCCGCTCCGCACCAGGGCTCGGGCCAGCAGCTCGGAAGCGGTA
>Ga0163209_1000159_pt1 | contig 26860 bp, 18 predicted proteins | sample Kivu_160m_FD_113538 | JGI IMG/M metagenome (GOLD analysis project Ga0163209, IMG submission 113538) | Freshwater microbial communities from Lake Kivu, Western Province, Rwanda to study Microbial Dark Matter (Phase II) - Kivu_160m | ecosystem: Environmental > Aquatic > Freshwater > Lake ...
AAATTATTCCGATTATCACCACCCGGTATTCAGGGACGATTCCACCATCCTGGCGCTGAAATCGTGCATGGATGATGTCGCCCGGTTTGTCCTGATCAGCTCCGGGACCGGCAAAGAACGAATACTGCTGACCCCCGGAAGCCGGAACAGCAACAACTTTTCGATCGGCGGAGACTATCTTGCCTGGACCGAATTGAAGAATGACGTCCGCTGGTCGAACAGGGATTTTTCATGCATTATGATCTACCAATTCAGTACGGATAGGAAAAAGTCCCTCACCCGAAAAACGAGATACTTTGCTCCTGCCCTGTCGCCCGACGGTCAGCGTCTTGCTGCAGTCAGCATTTCAGAAGAAAACCTGTGCTTTATTGACATTATCGAGGTCCCTTCCGGACAACTATTAAAAAGATGGCCGGTACCGGAAGGTCAACAGGCCAGGATGCCGAACTGGTCGCCCGATGCCGCGCAGATCATCTTCTACCTGCAGACCCCTGAAGGCGAAACGATCGCGATCCTCGATCCGCTGAATGGAAAGATCTCCGCTCTCCTTCCTCCGGCATTTGATGAATTCAACGGGCATCCGGTTATCTATGGCCAATATATCCTATACAGTAATGACCGGTCGGGCATTGAGAACATCTATGCCCTCGACACCGCCACACGACAGTCATTCAGCGTATCTTCGGGCCGGTTTGCCACGTATGACCCGTCTTTCACACATGACGGCAGGAGCATGATCTTCTCGGATTACACTGCCGACGGACTGATGGTTTCGGAGATGACCGTGGACCAATCGGCCTGGAGCCCCGCACTGCAAATCAGCAACAACGCTTACGATCTGGCAGGCCGGCTGGCCGGGCAGGAAAAGGCGAACATCCAGGACAGCGTATTCCTGCGCAAACTATACAGAATGAATTCCATCGCTGTTCATGATCCTGAAACAGAAAGCATCAGCGGGAAGATTTATCCTTCAGGAAAATATTCCAGAATCCTGAACCTGTTCAACCCGCACAGTTGGGCGCCCCTGTCCTTGGATTTAGGAGACATAGATGTGAACCCTGGCATAATGGCACTCTCGCAGAATGCGCTGAGCTCCCTGTTTGCCGGGCTGGGGTGGCAGTATAACCTGAATGAACAAACGGGGACATTTTATGCCAATGTCAGCTACCGCGGATGGTACCCGGCGATCGACTTCCGGTTCGACATCGGGAACCGGGCATCCTACGCGCGATACTCAGGGAGCAGCGACACATTCCGGTTCACATGGCAGGAGACGAACCTCAAGGCTGCGGTCAGCGTCCCCTTGAATCTGTCGCACGGAAGGTTCACCCGTTCCCTGAAACCCTTCATCGGAACGACCCTGATCGGCGTCAGGCATCACGAATCAACGCCGGGGAGTTTCACAGAAGGATGGATCCAGACAATGGATATCGGGATTTCGTTTTCTCAGTACCAGATCTCAACCCAAAAAGACGTATATCCCAAGCTGGGCCAGTCGGCAAACCTGCTTTACCGGGACACGCCTTTCGGTAATAACGACATGGGTTCCATTCTCGGTGCTGCTGCCAACCTCTATTTCCCGGGCATGCTCCGTCACCATGGGATATGGTTGTACGGCGGATACCAGCAACGTTGGGAAGCCGACCGGCTCTCCTACAGTTATGCCGACATCATTTATTACCCGAGGGGCTATTCGGGTGAATACGACGAAAAGCTGTTGAGCCTGAAAGCCAATTACAAGCTGCCTCTCTGGTATCCTGACTTCAGCGCCGGCTCGGTTATATATCTGAAGCGACTGAAGATCAACCTGTTTTACGATTGGGCTCAGGGAGAAAACATTGGCAATGACAACGACTACCATTCGGCCGGTTGTGAGTTAACGGCCGATTTCCATGTACTCCGCTTTGTCGCTCCGATTGAGATGGGCTTGCGCAGCATCTGGTTCCCGGTGGATGGAAGCTGGGGATTCCAGTTTCTGTATGCGATCTCCTACTGACACCCTGTCAGGGTGGCCGACCCTGACGGGGTGGGTGACCCTGACGGGGTCAAAGAGCTTATGTCGAGGTGATCGGAATTTTTTACCTTTGGCATTTATTGACACAGATCATCAAGGTTCAGCAATGTCATTATGAAATCTAAACCGGATAGCAAAAACCAGACACGGAAGTCATTGCATCCTCCTGCAAAAAATACTGTAACCAGGCCATCGGGAACAAGTAAACGTTTCCTGTTCTTTGGCGCCATGGCCCTGGTGTTCGTGGTCAGCATCCTTGTTTATTACCCGACCACAGGTTTCGATTTTATCAATACCTGGGATGACGAAGCTTATGTGCTTGATAACAAAGTGTTGAAGGATCTTTCTGCGGAAGGGATCAGCAACATTTTCAAATACGGCGACGATTTTCAGTCGCTTGTCAACAACTACCATCCCCTGACGACGCTTTCACTCGCCCTGAACTACCGCATTTCCGGACTTAACCCGGCGCCATACCACGCTACGAACATGGTCTTCCACGGATTCAATGCAATCCTGGCCTTCCTGTTCATTTTCCTGCTCGGCCGCAGGAAACTCTGGCCGGCGCTGGTGTCGGGACTTCTGTTTGCCGTTCATCCCATGCACGTCGAATCCGTCGCATGGATCTCTGAGCGAAAAGATGTCCTGTATGTCTTTTTCTTCCTCGCCGGTCTGATCGTTTATCTCCTCTATCTGGAAGATAAGAAAATCTGGAAACTGGGGTTAGCGCTGCTCCTGTTCATATGCTCATGCCTTTCCAAGGCGATGGCCGTAGCGTTCCCCGTGGTTTTGCTTCTGATCGACTACCAGCAGCACCGCAGGTTCTCATGGCGCTTGGTTGTAGAAAAGCTGCCCTTTTTTCTTACCTCCCTGCTCATCGGAGTTATGTCGGTGCGGCTGCAATCGCTCAGCGCCATCAATGAATTCGAAACTTTCACCCTGTACCAGCGCCTCATGCATGCCAGTTATGGCTTTCTTGCCTATATTCTGAAGTTTTTCTGGCCGGCCGGCCTTTCTGCCTTTTACCCCTACCCGGCCATCACGCCGGAAGGGGTGCTGCCGCTTGCCTTCCGGATCGCTCCGGTTATCTGCCTGATCATCGCCGGGTTGGTGGCCTGGCTGGCGATGAGGAAGGATGAAACCTCGCGGACGGTTGTATTCGGTATCCTCTTCTATTTCTTTACCATCGCCCTGGTGCTGCAGTTCCTTTCGGTGGGGAAGGCCATCATGGCCGACCGGTACACCTATCTTCCATATATCGGATTGTCGTTCATCGCAGGGATGATCACATTGCAGCTTGCTGACGGGAAAGGATTGTCAATGCGTGCCGGATATATGCTTGGGGCGATCATCGGTGCAGGGGTGGTGATCTTCGGTTACCTGGCACGTGAGCGTATAAAAGTTTGGAAGGATGATATTGCCCTATGGTCGGATGCCCTGGAAAAATATCCCGACAGCCGGCTTAATTTCATTTACGAAAAGCGGGCCAGAGAATACCTGGAGGTTGACAATTTCGAAGCAGCCCTCGCGGATTATTCCAGTATGATCGCCAACAACCCGCAGGAAGACAATGCCCTGGAGGCCATCGGCAGGCTTTACGGGAAATATTACCACGACCTGGGAAAAGCCCTTGAATACCTTGAAAAAGCATACGCCATCAACCCGAAAAACCCGGCCGTACTGAAGAGCCTCGGTGTGGCAACGGGGATGAAGGGAGATATCCGGCGCTCACTCGATTATTTGCTTGAGGCCTACGCCCTCGACATGACAGATACCACCCTGGTCCTGAACATCATCGCAGGTTATAACTATCTTGGCATGCCTGCAAAGGCGAAGGAGTTTGAAAGGCTTGCGGGGCAGACGGCACCCTGACGGGGTCGGGCACCCTGACAGGGTCAGACACCCTGACGGGGTCGCAATAATATAACCATGCAACCAAAAACAATCACCGGCAAATTACTCGTATGGCGACTCCGCCACATCAGGGAGCGTCAATTTGTGCTGATCCTCAGCGTCCTGGTCGGAATAGGCAGCGGCCTGGCTGCCGTCACCCTTAAAAACACACTTTACTACACCAACTATTTCCTCACCAACGGGTTCAGCTACCACGGTATTTCTTACCTCTACCTTGCTTTTCCCGTCACCGGCATCATCCTCACCATCCTGTTCCTCCGGTTTGTCGTCAAAGACAACATCAGCCACGGGGTGAGCAAGGTGCTGTACGCCATCTCGAAGAACAACAGCCGGATCAGGCCGCACAACACCTTCACCTCGATGATCGCCTGCACGCTGACGCTCGGGTTCGGGGGCTCCGTCGGACCTGAAGCCCCGATCGTGCTCACCGGATCGGCCATCGGTTCCAACCTTGCCAGGATCTTCCGGCTTGAATACCGCACAGCTACCCTGCTCATCGGATGCGGCGCCGCCGGCGCCATCGCCGGGCTCTTTGAAGCTCCCATCGCAGGAGCCATCTTCGCCCTGGAGATCCTTATGCTCGACCTCACCATGACCACCCTGATCCCCCTGCTGATCTCGACGGTCACCGCTTCGCTGGTCGCCTACCTGCTTATGGGCAAAGAAGTACTTTTCTCCTTCACCCTCACAAACCCGTTCGCCCTTCCCGATATCCCTTTCTATATCACCCTGGGCATTTTCGCCGGCCTGGTCTCTGTATTCTTCATCCGCGGAAGCATAGCTGTCGAGTCCTGGCTGAAGGCTGTAGCTGAACCCTTCAGGGTGGCGGCGGCCGGGATTTTGATCGGCGCACTGGTATTGATCTACCCGTCCTTGTTTGGCGAGGGGTACACAGTGCTTAAAAGCGTCATCGCCGGTCATGGGGAAGTGATCGGCAATCCTTCCATCTTCAGCACACTGAAATATAACCACTGGTCGTTCCTGGTCATCATTTTCGGACTGATCATCATGAAAGTAGTCGCTATGGCGCTGACCCAGGGAAGCGGCGGGATCGGAGGAACCTTCGCGCCCGCCATCTTTGTCGGCGGGATCAGCGGGCTTTTCTTTGCCAATTTAGCAAATACACTGTTCGGGATCAACCTGTCGCTCAGCAACTTCGCCCTGGTCGGCATGGCCGGCGTCATGGCCGGCGTCATGCATGCACCCCTCACCGCGATCTTTCTCATCGCGGAGATCACGGGAGGTTACCTGCTCCTTACCCCGCTCATTATCGTTTCGGCCATCGCCTATCTCACCTCCCACTTCTTCGAAAGCCATTCCATCTATACCCGCCAGCTCGCAGCCCGGAAGGAGTTGATCACCCACGACAAGGATAAGGCCGTCCTCTCATTCATGTCGCCCCGCCAACTGATCGAGACCAATTTCACCTCGATCGATCCGGGCGCCACCCTTAGAGAACTGGTAAAGGTCGTGGCCGCCTCCACGCGAAATATCTTCCCGGTGGTGGACAGGGATGGGCTCTTTCACGGCGTGGTGATGCTCGACGACATCCGCCAGATCATGTTTGAACAGTCGCTTTATGATGATACCTATGTAAAAGATCTGCTTATCATGCCCGGGTATTCGATCAGCCCGGACGACTCCATGGACACGGTCATTCAACTCTTCCAGCAAAGCGACCGGTACAGCCTCCCTGTTCTCGACCATGGCCGGTACCTGGGATTTATCTCCCGCGCCACCGTCTTCTCGCAGTACAGGACAATGCTGAAAAAGCTGACGGAGGATTAAGCTTCCCAATTTCGCTACCTCGCTACCTCGCTACCTCGCTTTTTCTCTGCAGACTATTTGTGGAACTTCCTGATAAACTCCTCCACCTCCGGCACACCGCCCTGATAAATAAGATAACCGTTGTATGGTTCGCGCGGCGTAATTTCGCTGTTGATGGGGGTCAGCATGATCTCCTTCACCTTCTCCAGGTCGGAAGTCTGCCCGAGCGCCCATGACAGTTTGATGAAGGCCGTTTCGGGCAGCATGTTCTCTGCCGGTATGATGCCCTTGGCCATCAGGTCGCGGCCGGTGTCGTACACGAACATGTGCACGTATCCCCACAGGGTCTGGACGGTCATGTAGATCGCCACGCCTTTGGCAACAGCACGCTCGATGGCCGGGTAGATCGGCTTATTGACGTGGCCCAGCCCCGTTCCGATGATGATGATCCCCCTGTACCCTGCATCCACCAGTGCATCGATCACGTCGGGCTGCATGTTGGTATAGTAATAGATCATTGTGACCTTTTCATTGTAGTAGGGCAGGATGGTCACCTTCCGGTCGCTTCGCCTGTGGTTGTAATCCTGTTTGATAGGCACCACTCCTTTACGGGTGACGGTGGCCAGCGGGGTGTCGCCGATGGTTCTGAAGGTGGACCGGTATGATGAATGCATTTTCCTGACCCGGGTTCCCCGGTGCAGAAAACCATACTCATCGGAGGTCGGACCGAACATGCAGACCATCACCTCGGCGATGTCGCCGTGCCCGGCTGCCGTGGCGGCGTGCATCAGGTTCAGGGCTGCGTCGGAACTGGGCCTGTCGGAAGAGCGCTGCGAGCCGACCAGAACGATCGGTACCGGCGGGTTCTGGACCATAAACGTCAAAGCGGCCGACGTATAGTGCAGGGTGTCTGTTCCGTGCCCGATGATGATGCCGTCAATGCCCTTTTCGATCTCATTTCCGATGGCGACGGCCAGTTTCTTGTACTGCTCGGGACCCATGTTCTCACTGAACACGGCGAACAGCTTTTCCGTCGTGAGGTTGCATATATCGGCCAGTTCCGGGACTGCGCCATACAATTCGCCCGGGGAAAAGGCCGGGATCACGGCGCCGGTGCGGTAGTCAAGCCGGGAAGCAATGGTGCCACCCGTCCCGAGGAGCTTTACATTGCGTTTTTCGCGGGAATAGGGAAACTCCTTTTCCGGGATCTTGTAGATCGCTTTTTTATAGCCGAGCTCGATGATCGCCGTTATGCCGGAGATATCTATTCCGATATTGTATCCGGTAAATATCTTCAGCACGATGTGCTTGTCGTCGGTGTTCTCCGCCCTGGGAAGGATGGTCCCCTCGAAAACGCCCCGGTTGCTTTCCACCCTTACCTTCGCCCAAACCCTGGCATTGTGTTGTTGAAGCACCCCGAGTGCGCGTCCCTTATATCCCTGGAAAATATCTTCGCTCATAGTCAAATGGTAAAATGGCAAAATGGCAAAATGGCAAAATAATGTAAGTCCCGAACTGCGAATTTATATTGTGATGTGTTGGCTGAGTTGCTTCAGGGAGATATTGCCCAGCGCAAGCTTGTGCAGGTTGCCCATGACCCAGCGGTGGCCGGCGGCGTCATCCCGGGAGATCCTGGTCTCCTTGAATTTCCTCACCAGAAATGGCACTTTCGAAAGGATCTCCTCACCGGGGATCTTTTTAAATTGCAGGGTTGTGAGGATTGATTCGAAATCCATCTTGGGATGCTGGTAAAGATGGTAAAGCATTCGCCGGGCGATGGCCAGGTCGATCCCGCGGCCGGTGAGGAATTTCAGCAGGTCATACACCATTTCGAAAGAGAAGTCGGGCTGGGCGGGAAACTTTCCCTGCAGGTGCCGCAGGGTATGCGCGAGCAACCCGGCGGTGAACCTGGCCGGTATCCCCAATTCCACCTGCACGCGTTCCAGCATGGCGACCAGATTGTTCTTCAGCAAATAAATGTAGCTGTCTTCAGGCGCCTTCCAATTCATCAGCTGTTCAATGCGTTCTGAAACCTGTTTCGGGATCCGCATCATCGCCTCCCCGATCTCTGCATCCTCCAGCGGGATGGGAGCCGAATCGGTGTCGGGATACATGCGGTCGGCCCCGGGAAGCACGCGTTCAAAGATCGTCGTACCGTCGGCGAATGATTTACGGGTCTCGTTCGGGACGCAGGTGAAGGCCATCCTGCAACGCTCCTCGATGGTCTCGATGGCCGTCTGGACATCATCCTCCGGTCCCCAGAAAATGATCTGGGCATCCTCTTCCTTTGCCCCGAGCAGGGAACGCACCCTGTCCCAGGCTTTATCGCCCACCATGTCTTCAGGCATCTCCGAATGCACCATGTTCGGCTTTTCGATGCAGGCGATCACTTTGAGCCTGTCGGTAAATTCATCCGCGAACATCTTCCCGGGCTGGGTAAAATGGGATAACAATCCATGGAATTGGGGAAGGTTGACCATGAAAACCCTGACAGGGGCGTTTTTAGGCACCCCGAGGTTCTCCGGCTTGAAATCCTTCGGCCTCGCCTCGCGGACGGTCATTTTCCAACCGGCGGGGTCTTTCACCCTGGTATTGAGGACCTCCCGGATCGCAAGCAGGGCCCATTGCCTGAACGCCTCGTTGTGGGTCAGTTCAGGCATCCAGCCGGTATGCGACACACCCTTGATCTCCACCCGGGTCCCTCCCCTGCAACTCACATTCACATCGGCACGGGTGGAGCCTGCACCGCAGCGTACCTTGCCCGTGCTCCTGTTCAGGAATCGGATATAGTCGGCGCCCTCTTTCACCTCGTCGGGATTTTTAAAATCGGGATAGGTGACCGTTTCTATCAGGGGCATCCCAAGCCGGTCGGTCCGGAAGATCCGGGTATGGCCGATATCGGAGACCTCACGGCATGAATCTTCTTCGAGACTTAACTGGATGAGCCTCACCCGTTTGTTACGCAACTTGATCTCCCCTTCCACGCCGATGATGGCTGTCCGCTGAAAACCGGTGGGAATAGAACCGTCAAGATACTGTTTCCGCGTGATGTGAACTTCCCCGACGATCTTGAGCCGGGAGGCAAGCGAGATCTCGATGGCCTGCGACAGCGCCTCCCGGTTCAGCGGGAAGGGCGGCGTGTCATCTACATCATACGTGCAGGCCGTTTCGTTCTTTATACGGTAAATGATGTTCTTCCTGGTCCGGAACTCCATCAGGGCAGTGCCATCATACTCCCCGAGCTCACTCAGGGTGGGCCGCATGTGCCGGACAAGTTCCGCATCAAAATCGTCCTCCTTCTGGTAAATCCCGGCAGGGCATCGGCAGAACAGCTTTTCCTTTGTTTTCAATTGCTGGTGGACCTCCAGCCCCGACATAAAGCCGATGCGGTCATAGTCGGCCTGGGTGGCCTCTTTTCTGGATACATATCCTATCTTCTGCTGTGTTTCAACAAAATTGCGACGGGGATCGAAAGGCTGTTTCATGGTCAGGCAGGAACAAGTTAATGGCAGTCAAAATTAGGTTTTTTGAGGAAACCCCGCGCAGGTTGTTCATTATTTCTGGTAAGATTGACTTTAGTATATTTGTCGCGCCATTCAATCAGCATGAAGCCAGTCCGCCTCTTTTTTTTCCTCTCCCTGTTCTACGGGATACTCCTTCCGGTACGGGCTCAGGAAAAAACGAAGATACAATATTCGGGAAACAGGTGGGAATTCAATAAGGACATTTACAGCGACGGGCCCAGGATACTTGGGAACGTCGTGATGAGCCACGACAGCGCCTTCCTTTTTTGCGACAGCGCCTGGGTGAATGAGAATGAAAACAAAGTGACGGCCTACGGCAATGTGAATATCAGGCTCAGCGACACCCTGAACCTGTACAGCGATTCCCTGCGGTACGACGGCAACACCCGGATCTCCAACGCTTACAGCAATGTTAAACTGATCGACAATCAAACGGTCCTCACCACCGATACGCTGATTTATGACCGGAACACCCGGATCGGGCGATTCGACTGGTGGGGAAAGATCGTCAACGACAGCAACAGCCTCACCAGCCGGCACGGCTATTATTACACCGACAGAAAGGAGTTCTTTTTCAAGGAGAAGGTGATCCTCATCAATCCTGAATACCGGATGTTCTCCGATACGCTGAAGTACAACACCGTTACGAAAACATCCTATTTCTTCGGTCCATCGCACATCATCAGCAACGACCGGAAGGATTCAATCTATTGCGAGAACGGGTGGTATAACTCGATGTACGATATTGCACGGTTCAGGGAACGGGCCCGCATATACCATGAAACGACCTACCTTACCGGCGACAGCATCTATTACGAGCGCCGGCCGGGCTTCGGGCAGGTGTTCCGCAAGGCCATGCTGGTAGATACTGCACAGAACATGCTGCTTACGGGAAATTATGGCGAGATGCAGCGGCGCAATGGGATGGCTTTCATGACCGACAGCGCGGTAGCAGTGCTGATCGATAAAAAGGATTCACTCTTCATGCATGCCGACACGGTGAAAGCGACCTTCGATTCCCTGCAGAACATCGAAGAGGTCTTTGGGTTCTTCAAGGCGAAGTTCTTCCGCCACGACCTTCAGGGGATGTGTGATTCCCTCACTTATCATGCCGCTGATTCCACGATGACCATGTACCGCGACCCGGTGCTCTGGTCAGATTCGAACCAGTTCTCAGCCGATACCATGGTGCTGACCATGCGCAACGGGCAGGCTGATTCGCTGAAGCTTTTCGGATCGGCCTTTATCATTTCCAAAGACGACAGCGTAAGCTTCAACCAGATCAAGGGGAGAACCCTGCTGGGGAAATTCAAAGACAACGATCTGTACAAGATCAGGGTGTTGGGCAATGCTCAAACGATCTACTATGTCAGGGAAGAGGATAAGAGCCTGATCGGGATCAACATGGTCGAATCGGGCGAGATCCTGGTGTTCCTCGAGGAGAACAAACTCAGGTCCATCACCTATATCGATAACCCGGATGCCCACCTGTACCCTGAAAAATCGGTCCCGGCAAACCAGCGAAAGCTGCGGGATTTCCGCTGGGAACAGAAGCGCCGGCCGATAAAGATGCAGGATATTTTCGTATGGTAGCCCCGCCCCATGGGGCGGGGCTACTGGGGTCAGAAAACCGAAACCTTCACGTATTTCGTCGGGTTGTTCCGGATATCCTCCAGCAGCAGGTTCAGATCGCGGGCAGCCTTTTCAACCTCCTTGTAGAGCTGCTCATTGGTGATAAGCTGCCCGACTGTGCCCTCTCCCCGGTTGATCTTTTGCAGCACCGAATCGAGGTCGGTCACCGCCTTGTTCACCATGGCGATGGTGTAAGGTATCCTCGCCCTGGCCAGTGAATCGGAAATATCCGAGAAATTGGTCAGGATGTTGGTTACCTTGTCGTTGCTCTGCCGGAGATTATTGCTGATGGATTCTACATTGGTGATGATCCTCGAGAGGTTGTTGCGCTGGGAGTCCATCAGGGTGTCGAGGTTGTGGGTCGTATGAGCGATGTTTCCAAGGGTCTGCTTCACATTTTCGATGGCGTCAACCAGGTTATCGCGCGTGTTTTTGTTGAGCACCTGCTGAACGATGACGGCGATACTGTCAATCGAGGCGATGAGGTTCTCCGCCTTGACCTTGAGGGGAAGCAGTTGCTTGTTGACCTCCTGCCCCAGCGTGGCCTCTGTCTGGGACAGCAGGGTGTCTCCGTTGTCGGCCAACTCCCGGGAATCACCCGGGATGATCTCCACCTCGGGTGCACCGAGGAGGCTTGAACTGAAGATACGCGCCCTTGAATTCTTCGGGATCGGATAATCCCCCAGAAGGTAAAGCTCGACAACAATCTTGCCGGGGTCATACGGGTGGAAATAAAGGCTCTTCACCTGTCCCACCTTCAGTCCCTTGATGGAGATGGGATTCGCTGCAGCCAGTCCGTTTACCTGGTCATATACTGCGTAAAAGGTCCTGCTGGTCTTCAGCAGCTCAAGTCCCTTCAGGTACATCAGCCCCCAGATCAGGATCGCGGTGGCGATGACGAACACGATACCTACTTTTATTTCCCGCCTGATTTTCACGCCTTAGGTTTTTGCAAACTTACAAATAAAAACATTACTTCCTCATGAGCCGGTCCGCCTCAGCCTGCGGGATTCGATTGCCATCCCGGAAGATGACGATGAAGGCATCCCGCACCCCTTTTTTCTTCACCTCTTCCAGCAGGATAAGCGCGGATGGCAGGTTGGTCGCGTCGCCCACCGTATATTTGTAAAGTCCTCCGTGCCGGTACATCTTCACATCCCTGAATACGGCAAACTTCGAAGCATCGGCCGGGAGATCCTTGGCCTCCGCGGCGATCTGCACCCGAAAAGAAAGCGCACCGGCAGCCGGCATCTTTTCTTCCGAAGTATTAGGCAAAGTGTCGATCGTGCTTCTCGCCGTCGTCACGTCAGGCCTGACCAGTTCCCGGAATGCCCGGAAAATGGCCGAAGCGATATAATCCTGCCCCTTTTGCGACATCAGGAATTTCTCCTCCGCAGGGTTGCTGATATATCCGTTTTCGACCAGGACGCTCGGCATGGTCGTTTTGAAAAGGACCAGGAACCCGGCCTGCCTTACGCCCCGGTCGCGAAGCCCTGTTCTTTCCGACAGTTCCTCCTGGATCATGGCGGCAAAATTGGTGCTCTTGCCGAGGTTCGCGTTCTGATTCAGGGAGAATATGATATACGACTCGTCGGAATTCGGATCGAAACCGTCATACGATCTGCGGAAATCAGATTCAAGCAGGATCGCCGCGTTCTCCAGCTTCGCGATGTTCAGGTTCTCTTCCGACTTGTGAAGCCCCATCACATAAGTCTCTGCGCCCGACAGCGATTTGTTGTGGCTGGCATTGCAATGAATGGAAATGAAAAGGTTGGCCCTGGCATCGTTCGCGATATCCGCACGGCGATACAGCTCCACAAAATGGTCGGTGTTTCGTGTATATATGACGCGAACTCCGGTCATGGAAGTCCTGATCAATTCGCCGAGTTTCAGTGCGATAGCGAGGTTGATATCCTTTTCCTTCGATTTAAGCCCCAGGGCTCCCGGATCTCGTCCTCCGTGCCCGGGATCGATCACCACGGTAAATCCTCCGTCCCCGTTCCCGGAGAAAAGGGAACCACACGGAAAGGCGAGAAAGGAAACAAATAAAAACCAGGCTGAACGCGGCATCCGGAAAGCCGGCCTGTTAAAGAATCTTAAAAAAGGCACGCGTTTCAATAATTTTGATTAGTTTTGAAACCATATCCAATCGGTCTTCAAAGCATTATAAATCTGAGTCCCCAGGTCACACAAAGATAGAATATAAACCCCAGAATCCGGAAAAGAAGTTGTTAACGAAATTATCAACAAGGATTTCCATCCATCTTTGTCTCCTGGTACTACCCTTCCTGCAGATCACGCCGGCGACTGCCCAGGATACCATCCGGCAGACCGGCGGGCGCATCGCCGTTGATACGGCCATTGCAGGCCCCGACACCTCGGCAACAACGGCAACCGCGGCAAAGCAAAAAAAGTCACCCAGGCTGGAAGACAAGGTCGATTACACGTCGAAAGACTCGCTGCGGTTCGAGATCCGGGGACAGAAGGTATTTCTGTTTAAAACCGCCAGAATCAGCTACCAGGATGTCAAGCTGAATGCCGACTACGTCGAGATCGATTTCGTCAGGAACGTCGTTTATGCTACCGGGGTAAAAGACTCGACCGGCAAATTGTCGGGTGTTCCCGAATTCTCCGACGGCGTCCAGAATTTCAAATCCAAGGCCATCAATTATAACTATACCACGAAACGGGGGTATATCAACACCGTGTTTACGAAACAGGATGAGGGATACCTTCACGGAACCGTGGTAAAAAAAATGGAAAACAATGTAACATATATTAAATCAGGACTATATACCACCTGTGACCTGGAAGAGAACCCCCACTTCGCATTCCGGTTCAATAAGGGGAAGGTGATTCCGGGAAAAAGGATCATTACCGGTCCGGCTTACATGGAAATAGCCAATGTAGCCACCCCCCTGATCATCCCTTTCGGGTTTTTTCCCAACAAGAAGGGGCAGCGCTCCGGCATCATCATGCCTACATACGGGGAGTCGGCCGACCGGGGTTTCTATTTCCAGAATTTCGGGTATTACTGGGCGGCAAGCCAGCACCTCGATCTTACAGTACTGGCCGACATCTATACGCGGGGAAGCTGGGCCATCAAGCCCGCCATGCGCTACAATAAAAGATACCATTACAACGGCGGCTTCAACCTCAGCTATGCGGTCAATGTACTGGGCGCGGCCGACTCACCCGATTATGAAAAACGGGAGGATTTCCAGGTAAGGTGGATGCACAGCCAGGACCCCAAGGCGAGGCCCCACAGCAGCTTTTCAGCCAATGTGAACATTGTCAGCAACACCTACAACAAGTACAACCTGGCCTCCAGTGCGCAATCCTACCTCTCAAACACCTTCCAGTCGAGCATCAACTACGCTACCAGCTTTGCCGGGAAATATTTCCTGAACCTGAACTTCAACCATAGCCAGAACACCCTGAACAAGACTGTCAGCATCACCCTCCCGCAGGTGGCCTTCTCAGTGAACCAGTTCTACCCTTTCCGCAGGCAGAACCCTGTCGGAAAGATGAAATGGTATGAACAGATCAGTATGAAATATAACCTGGACGCCGAGAACCGATACAATACGGTCGATTCCAACTTCCTGAAGGGATCCTGGGCCGACTCCATGCAGAACGGAATGCGCCATGCCTTTCCGATCAGCGCAACGGTCCGGATCCTGAAATATATCAACTGGTCGAACTCAATCAGTATCAACGACAGGATGTACCTGACCACCATCCGGAAATATTACCAGTCTGATACCCTCATAGAAAACGGCGACACCATTTTGCCGGGATATAAGACCCGCGATGTTCCGGGTTTTGCAAATGCCCTCGACTTCAGCGCCTCCTCCTCGATGAATGCCAGGATTTACGGAATGTACCTGTTCAAAGGGACCGGCCTCTTCAGGGCAGTGAGGCATATGATGACCCCGTCGGTCTCTTTTTACTACACTCCCGACTGGGGCGCTGCATGGCTCGGCTATTACCGGAATATCGACAATGACACCAATACGGTAAACCCCTCCCGGTACTCCATCTTCCAGGGAGGCGTCTACGGCTCGCCGCCGGGACAAAAATCGGGAACGATCTCCTTTGCCATCAGTAACAATATAGAACTCAAGGTCAGGAACCGGAAAGATACCGTGACCGGAACCCGCAAGATCCCCCTCATCGACGACTTCACAATCCGCTGCTCGTACGACCTGGCGCGCGACTCGGTCAACTGGTCGCCCATCACCCTGAACGGCCGCAGCACGATCATCAAGGGTCTGACCATCCAATACGGCAGTTCCTGGAACTTATACACCCGCGACCTGTACGGCCGGTCAACCAACACCACCGAATGGAAGGCAAACCACCGGCTTCTCCGCCTCGACAATACGAACTGGGACCTGGGCTTCTCCTATTCGCTCGCCTCCGACAAGGTGAAAGGGAAAAAGACCTCCGAAAAGGGAACCGAGCGGGAAAGGCAGGACATCCTGGACAACTATGACTATTACGTCGATTTCGACATCCCCTGGAGTTTTTCTTTCAACTACAATTTCCACTACACTAAAACATGGGATAATTCTGCCAAAAAGCGTATCGGCAAGCTGACCCAGACCCTGAGTTTCAACGGGCAGCTCAACATCACCCCGAAATGGAAGATCTCACTGACCTCCGGATGGGATTTTGTGTCGAACGAGCTCTCTTACACCTCGATCGACGTTTACCGCGACCTCCATTGCTGGGAGATGCGTTTCGGGTGGATCCCCAAGGGAGGGCAGCAGAGCTGGAATTTCTCCATCAATGTAAAGGCATCCATCCTGCAGGATATGAAGCTGAACAAGAAGAAGGACTTCAGGGATTACGGGTATTAACAAATGGCAAGATGGCAAGATGGCAAAATGGTAAAATAAACAATAAATAACCCGGTTATGAAAAAGATCATTTCCACCCAGGAGGCGCCGAAGGCGATCGGCCCTTACAGCCAGGCCGTGCAGGCCAACGGTTTTTTATTTATCTCGGGACAGATCCCGATCGATCCCGTCACGGGGAAACTTGTGGAGGGTGGCATCACTGAACAAACGGAGCAGGTGATGAAGAACATCGGCGCCATCCTCCATGCCGCCGGATATAAATACTCCGACGTGGTCAAATCAACCTGCCTGCTAAGCGACATGGAAAATTTCGGCGCCATGAATGCGGTATATGGCAGATACTACCCCGAAGATCCGCCTGCACGGGCCGCGTACGGCGTGGTCAGGCTTCCGTTGGGGGTGCTCGTGGAGATCGAGACCATAGCATATAGGTGAGCGGGTGAGCGGGTGAGCTGGTGAGCAGCATCCTGTATCCTGCGACTCCCTTACCCCTCACCGGTCAGCACATACACCGCCCACAGGAAAGGCAGGCTGGTCTCACGCCGGCGGATCCATTGCAGTTTCACTTCACGCAATGCGGCGCTACAGTTTTTTCCGTCAAGCAGCGCCCGGTAAAAATCCAGGATGAATCGCTCTGCAGGGCGGTCTGCGACATTCCACAGCGTATAAAGCACATTCCTGGCGCCTGCCTGCGAAAAGAGCTCCGGCAGCGTTAACTCCGGCGTTCCCCGGGCCGGGGAAGAACCGGCCGTGCGACAGGCATTGAGCACGACAAGATCGGCATCCGTACTCATGGCACTGATCTCCCCTGCGGTAAGCAGTCGCGGCGTGAAACAGGCGCCCCCGCCTTGCCGGTCATTCCCAGGGAACAGCAGGGCTGAAGGGCCCCGCTCCTTCCCATCGTATACGGCATGGGTTGCCAAATGTACGATCCTGCCGGCCGAAGCGACCCGATAGAACGTATCCCGGTCCCATTCCTCTATGATTTTTATATACGAATGAATGCCTTTCCGCCGGAAAAGCGAATCTAATGACTTGATCTCGTGACTTGCACAGAGAAGACCGGTATAATCTCTTCCATGGCAGGCAGCCGGCGCAAACCCGGTAAAACCGAATTTCTTATCATCAGACGCCGCACTACTGCTCCATGTTCCTGATCCTGCGCTGATGATCCAGGATGCCACAGACCGGTGATAAACGACTTCAAAATCTTGTACAAGATAACGCAGACAATTCCTCTCACCGGATCCATGACATAGACTGCGCCTTGCCAGCGCCTCGAATGGGAGTCCCGACAAGGGCGGGGCAGCGATGACGATCAGCCGGCGCTTGCCGCTGATGAAGCCTTCCACAGTACCGACGAGATAGGAATACAGGATCTCGCCTGCAAACGATAGGTCCGTAGGATCAGCTGACGCCAGCTTCCTGCGGAACGATTCCAGGCTCTGCCAGAACAGCGGTGACAGATGCTGCACTGTTTCCTGCGTCGAGTCGCCGGTGGTAGCGTGAATGGTCAGCAGCGAATCCGACAGAAGGTATTCCAGCAGCGCTTCATCATGCAGAAGACGATGTGGCAGAGTACAGCCGGTGACTTGAATTGCCTGTGGCAGCGTTCCGTCGTCTGCCTCTCCGGCCGTTGCCGCCGCGACCAGGCGCCACGCAAGCAGAATTGACAGGAAAGGGATCTTCATCTTACCTGTGTTTCAAACTATCCAGGACCATCAGCTTTCCCAGTATGAGCAGATCGCTCCCGGAAAGGATCTTCCAGTAATACAAACCGGGGACCAGCCTGCCTGTTTCCAGGATATAGCTCCCGGTTGGCGGCAGCCCTGATATGAATAAAGGACTGCCTGCATTATCCAGAACCAGCAAAACAAGAGGCTCATCATTCTCCGGCGCCGCCCAACTGAAATTTACATTCGCACCCCGTACCATGGTTCTGTCCGGTAGCGGGGATTCCAGCCGGAACAGTCCCGACCTGACAGGCGATCCCACAAGCAGCTCGAACTCCGGCAGCGTGATGAAGCTCCCTGAGGGGCCACCTTCCCTCAGCGCCACATCCCCGGAAGGCGAATCGCCGGCAGGCCTGGGAGGCGCCGGGTCGTCAGCCTTGCTGATATCAGGGCTGTCCGGGCTTTTTATACACAGCGCTCCCTTGTGATTTCCCTGGTCGCCGCCGGGATTGACATCATTCGTCCCTGACAGGTAATACAACCCGCCGATCATGATGGCACAAATCACCGAGGCTGCGATCAGCAGCAGGTCCATCAGGTCGATACCCCTTCCCTTTCGCATTGAAGCCGAAACGATCTTGTTCCGCAGATCCATTACATCAGGATCTGCGAGGAGCCGTTCCAGGCTTTCATCCAGCCTCACTTCATAACGGAGGAGCGGATCCAGGCGCATCCGTTCCCTGAACAGCTCCCGCTCATGAGGATCCATTGAACCATCATGGTACCGATCAACCAGACTGTCGTCCATCCCTGTTTTCTCCATTTGTGAAATATTTTTGGCATTCGGGGTCGCTCATGATTTTTTTCCTAAGCAGCTTCTTACAAGTGTATTTCCGGGTCTTCACATAGACCTCATCCTTGTAATTCAACATCTTTGCGATCTCGCGGTAAGGCACCTTCAGGCAATAGAGTTGCAGCAGCCGCCTGCATTCGAAAGGCAGCAGCATAAGGTTCTTATGAAAAAGCCGCTGCTGCTCGAGCGTCTCTTCGCTGAGGTCGCTGTCATCGGGGCTGTACGCAACCTTTTCCTCATGCACCTCATAACCGGCCTGGTAAAGTAACCGGTACTTGCGGTCGAGCCGCTGCAGCCACAGGTTCTTGCAAACCGACATGAAATAGGTCTTCAGGCTGCACTCAAGGCTGAATGAGGATGACTGGCTTCTGATGTACAGCACCACCAGCGCATCATGGAAGAGATCCTCCACATCCTGCTGATTTCCTGAATTCTGTACAACGTAATGCCGCGTGACAGGAAAAAATTCCCTGTACAGCCAGTTGATGCATTGGCGTTTCCGGGAGCGCAGGCCATCCAGCAACTCCTTGTCTGTGTATTGCTCTGTCATATGCACGATCACTGTTTAATCCACCCAAGACAAAAAGGTGGAATGATTGTTAATAACTTTTTGAATTTGTTATTGATCGACTGATGACCCCGGTCAAATACACAGATTCCCCCGTACGGGACCTTTCCAAGACCCGCAAAAAAAATAATGCCCGGTCACCGGGAGGCTGCACCCGGTGCGGGCAATCAAGAAATAATGCTGAGAAAGGGAAAGTTCCTGAGGGGGTACCGGCAGGTCTGCCGGGTATCAGGTCTTACCCTATAGACACAAAAAACGGGAAAAGGGTTGCAGGGCTGTTGAAAAATAAATAGAATATCCCGGGTCAGGGTGACAAATTTTCATGGATCCCGCGTATATTTTTACCTTTATCGTTTCGTTATACCATAAGTTTATCCATTTTTGCAGTAAATTTATAGTTTTAAACAGATTACCATAATAAGATCCTTCAACTCATGGAAAAAAGGACCAGGAGCCTCACCGTCACCCAGCATCATTACATCATCAGGAGCACCGGCGAGGAGGAGCTCAGCCCTTCAGGCCTGCCGCACCACTACACCGAATTCGACGGAGCGGGTCACCCTGTAAAGGAGATCAGCTACAACCGGTCGGGAGATTTCGAGGAGATGTTCGAGTATGAATATGACGGCCAGGGCCATCTGATCAGGGAGAGCTATTATCCTGCCGAGGAGGAGATCGCCGAGGAAAAGACCTTTGAAAGGAACGGGGAAGGCGCCATTGTGAAGGAAGTAAAGAACTATCGCGACGGATCGGTTGATACCATCACTTACGAATACGATGGGTCGGAACAACTGGTGAGAAGGGTCACCACCAATGACGAAGGCGGGATTGACCAGGTGGAGACCTTCGGGTGGGAAGAGGGAAAGATCGTGAGCCACCTGATCGTTGACGGAGAAGGAACGCCTGTGGGAGAACCCGACTTTTCCGCCATCAGCAAAACCCAAACCAGGGTTGAGCACGATGAACAGGGCAGGGTAGTCCTCGAGGAGGAGACCGACGATGACGGTGAAGCCGTCATGACCATCAGTCGCAGCTATCACGGCGACGGACGGCCCGACAGGGTTGAAGTATGGTTCAACGGACAAGGACAGGCCATCAACCGCCACTATTTTTTGCAATACGAATATTCATTTTGGGAATAACCAACCACAAAATCCCATGAAACCTTATCCTGTTATTCTGATCTGCATTTGTTTCCTTCTGCCTTTCACCGGCTGTAAAAAGGTTTCTTTCGACCCCGCGAAACAGGGCCGGGAGGATTTCATCGGCTCCTGGGCGGGCACCATCTCCACCTTCAAAGATAATCAGTTGATGAAAGAGAACGGTACCATGGTGATCTATCCTGACGAAGCCGCAGGCACTGTTTCCGGGGTCATCTTTATGAAGGAAACCAGTGTCTTCAACGAATTCCAGATCCTGAACGGAACCCTTTATTTCAGGGTGGAAAACCCGGACCCGGAAAATCCTTACTGCCAGAACTGGACCCTCAGCGGCTTTACCGTGTTCACCGCGGAGAACAAGATCGACCTCCACATCACGGGCAACCAGTGCGGAGCGCACGGAAGCGAGTTCATCGACTGGGTGGGATCCATGGTCAGGACCCAGGCTCCGGCCGACTCCATGAAGTATTTCAGCTTTGCCGGCAACGGCAATTCCTGGATGTACAACGCCATGCTGGTGAACGGGGATTCCTGCGAGATCCAAAAAACCGTCGGCAATGTTTCGGGTAGTTACCTGTTCAGCGGGAACACTTCCATGGCATGCGATGTGACCGGCCGGAACCTTACCTTCAGGTGGAACGTGACCCCCTCGTCGTTCTCAAATATCAACGACTCCACGCTGAGCAACAAACCCTTCACCTACCCCATCAATGCAAAACCCGGTGTCGTTTACACCACGTCGCTCGGAAGCGACACGGTCACTGTCACCCTCCTTGACACCAACCTGGTGGCAACTACTCCGGCCGGAACATTCATCTGCGTCCGGTTCAGGCTGACTGAACCCGTTTATTCTGGAATAACAAAGGCTACACGTACCACTGATTTCTGGCTGAATAACCGTTTCGGAATCATCCGGCAGGAGGTTGCCAACCCGATTGAAGCGACCGACATCGTAGTGCAGGTGCTTTCGTCGAAGACATTCTGATCAGAACAATCCCTCAAGCATTGCTCCATCCACCAGGTTTGGCAGGGTGACCTTCAACCCCGGTTCAGTTTCCATGGCCCTGCGGATCGCGAAGATCGCTTCGCTGTTCCTCGCCCATGCCCGGCGTGCGATGCCGTTATTCACATCCCAGTGAAGCATCAGATGCAACCGGCGATCCGCCTCCTCGGTACCATCAAGCAATAACCCGAACCCGCCGTTGATCACCTCTCCCCAACCCACGCCGCCACCATTGTGGATGGAAACCCAGGTGGCGCCCCGGAATCCGTCGCCGATCACGTTGTGGATGGCCATGTCGGCCGTAAAAGCCGAGCCGTCGTAAATGTTGGAAGTCTCCCGGTATGGGGAGTCGGTGCCGGAAACGTCATGGTGGTCGCGCCCGAGGACGATGGGCGCCGAGATCTTTCCGTTCCGGATCGCCTCGTTGAACGCCCTGGCGATCCGTGTCCTCCCTTCACAATCGGCATAGAGGATCCGTGCCTGCGAGCCAACGACGAGCCGGTTCTTCCCGGCCTGACGTATCCAGTGTATATTATCGCGCATCTGCATCTCGATCTCCCCCGGCGAGGCGGATGCGATCTCCTCCAAAACGGTTGCGGCAATTCCGTCGGAAACCGCCAGGTCTTCCGGCTTCCCGCTGGTGCATACCCAGCGGAACGGCCCGAACCCGTAATCGAAAAACAACGGCCCCATGATGTCCTGGACATAAGAGGGATAAATGAAGGTCCCGTCGGTCTTCACCACATCGGCTCCGGCACGGGAGGCCTCCAGCAGGAAGGCGTTCCCATAGTCCCAAAAGTACATCCCGTTGGCCGACAGGGAGTTAATGGCAGCCACCTGCCTGCGGAGTGAAGCCTGCACGGCCTCCCGGAACCGGGCAGGATCCTTGACCATCAGTTCGTTGGATTCTTCAAAGGTCAGCCCGACCGGGTAATACCCACCCGACCACGGGTTATGGAGCGAAGTCTGGTCGGAACCCAGCTCGACCTTCAGCCGGTATTCGGCCATGTACTCCCACAGATCCACCACGTTCCCCTCGAAGGCGAGTGAAACGGCCTCCTTGTTACCAACAGCCTGCCTCAGCCTGCGGGCCAGTTCGTCAAGGTCGGTGTAAACCTCGTCCACCCACCCCTGTTCGAAGCGCTTTTTCACGGCTTTGGGGTTGATCTCGGCCACAACCGCCACCGCTCCCGCGATCACGGCGGCCCTGGCCTGAGCGCCCGACATGCCGCCAAGACCTGACGACACAAATACCGTCCCGGCGATGGCGTTGGCCGTCAGCTTGCGCGCCGCGTTCAGGATTGTGATCGTTGTGCCATGAACGATGCCTTGCGGACCGATATACATATACGAGCCCGCCGTCATCTGCCCATACTGGGTGACCCCGAGGGCATTGAAGCGCTCCCAGTCGTCCGGGCTGGAATAGTTTGGCACCATCATCCCGTTCGTCACTACCACCCGTGGGGCATCCCGGTGGGAAGGGAAAAGCCCCATCGGATGCCCGGAGTACATGACCAGCGTTTGCTCGTCCGTCATCTCCGCAAGATACTTCATGGTAAGGAGGTACTGCGCCCAGTTCTGGAAAATCGCACCATTGCCTCCGTAGGTGATCAGCTCATGGGGATGTTGCGCCACGGCCGGGTCAAGGTTGTTCTGGATCATCAGCATGATGGCTGCAGCCTGGAGCGACCGGTGGGGATATTCCCTGATGCTGCGTGCATACATCGGATATCCGGGCCGGAAACGGTGCATGTAAATGCGGCCGAACCGCTTCAGCTCTCCGGCAAATTCCGGCGCCAGGACGGCGTGATGCTTCGGATCGAAATAACGCAGCGCATTCCTGACAGCGAGCCGTTTTTCTCCGGGAGTCAGGATATCTTTCCTCACCGGAGCATGGCTGACGGACAGATCGTATTCCCTGACAGGAGGCAATTCGCCGGGGATGCCCCGCAGGATTTCCGATTGAAAATCATTTGCAGTCATAAAAGTTGTTTTTTCCAGTACAAAGCTAGCGAAATTTCGCTTTCACCCTCCGGATGATTAATGTCGGAAAGAATCAATCGATTTACAATTAACGAGGTCTGATTTGCGAACCATTCGCAAATCGAAAATCGGTAATCGAATGTTCGATTATTCAATCTGATATCAGATCCTTTCCTCCACCGGCTTCAGGATCTGGAATAAAAACTCCCTCGCCCGGAAGAGCTGCGCCTTCACGGTCCCGAGAGGGAGATTGAGCTCGGTGGCGATCTCCTCGTACGACCACTCCCTGAAATATCGCAAATCGATCATCCGCCGGTAATGAGGCTTCAGCTTCTCCACCACCTCGCGCATGAGCTGGATCTTCTGCTTTTCGATCACCCTCTCCTCCGGGTCGGGGCCGGAGCATGGAATGCCGGCCGGTATATCTCGCGACTCCCCCTCGTCGTCGAAGAAATTGTCGGCAAACTGGATTCGGTTGTTTTTTCTTAAAAAATCAATGCAGTTGTTGGCTGCGATCTTGAACAGCCAGGTGCTGAAGGCATAATCCGGCGAATACTGCCAGATGTTCTTAAAGGCCTTGCCGAACGCTTCGATGGTCAGATCCTCGGCATCCGTTGCGTTGCCGGTCATCTTCAGCATTATGAAATAGAGGGAATCCCGGTACCGGTTCAATAGCTCGGCATAGGCGTGCTGGTCGCCAAGTTCCCTGGCCCGCTGGACGAGGAGGTAATCCTGCTGTCCTTTTTCCGTCAGATGCGGCGCTACTTCCATCGGGTCGGCTTTCGTATAAAGTTGGAAATGAGGATCCCTGCGTTGAGCAACAGCAGAAGAAATTCGTAGAAGGGGATCAGCGGGACGAGATCACGCTCGTTCAGACGGCGCAGGCAGCCCGCCAAAACGACATACTGGGTGATCAGCCTGAGGATAAAGATCGCCAGAACGGGAATAGGCGACCAGTTGAGGGCAAGGAGTAAAATGAAGAGGGCATAAAAGGCAAACAGGCTGATGCCGTATGTGCCCAGCAGCAACCGGTGGTGAAAACGGTACAGGTGACTGGTGGAGAAATGCCTTCTTTTCTGGGTGATCCAGCTTCCGGTGCTTCTCTTCGGATCCGACAGGGTGTGGCCGGCCGGATGGACCATGATCCGTGTGTTCGACCGGTTCGCCACCCGGTTGATGAACAGGTCGTCGTCGCCCGAACGGATCCGGTAATGTGAAATGAAGCCCTGGTTGCGGTAAAAGACCTGTTTCAGGTACGACAGGTTCCTTCCGACCCCCATGTAGGGGATGCCGGCAAGCGCATACGACAGGTACTGTATCCCGATGTGAGCCGTGTCGAACCGGATCAGCCTGTTCAGCAGCCCCGGCGCCCTGGTATACGGTCCGTACCCGAGCACAACCTCCGTTTTCGGACCGTAGGCCGATTGCATTTTCCGTATCCACTGATCCGACGCCGGTTTGCAGTCGGCATCCGTTAGCAGCATCAGGTCATGCCGGGCCGATTTGATTCCGATGGAGAGGGGGAATTTTTTTCCCGTGAAGAAGTTGAGATCCTGGCTGATAGTGACAGAAGTCAGGTGTGGATACTGCTCCCCCAGCGTCTTCAACAGGAAGGCGGTATCGTCGTCGGAAGAATGGTTGATGACCACCACTTCATAATCGGGATGGTCCTGCGTGAGGATCGCCGGGAGCGTCTCTGTCAGATGATGATATTCATTGTGCGCGCAGATCACCACGGATACCCCCCGGCCGGTTTCCGACAGATCGGGAGAGGAAAATCGCGCCAGCCTGAAGAAGATCAGCCAATAGTAAACCTGGTGCAACAGGAAAAGGAAAGCGAAAGACCCTGACAGGATAAGAGGCAAGGTTTGCCTGTTAAACAGGTAATCAATCATTTAAAGCGGTCGGTTTTAGGTGTGGCAAAGTTATCATTTCTGCCATGAGATTAAAAGGGTTTGTGAAAAAAATGGCTGTATAGTTAACAACAAGAACACGTACCTTTGCAGGCAAATGCCGCTGGCCGTGAAGTTCGAAATAACCCACCGGGATAAAAACTCATCCGCAAGGGCAGGGTTGCTCGTCACGGACCATGGCGCCGTCGAATCCCCCTTCTTCATGCCTGTCGGAACGGCCGGGACCGTCAAGGCACTCCACGTGCGGGACCTTTCGGAGGAGATCGGCGCGCAGATCATGCTCTCCAACACCTATCATCTCTACCTCCGGCCCGGCATCGCGACCATCTCCATGGCCGGGGGACTGCACCGGTTCAACGGTTGGAGCAGGCCGATCCTCACCGACAGCGGGGGGTACCAGATCTATTCTCTGGGGGATATCCGGAAGTTCACCGACGACGGCGTCGTCTTTCAGTCTCACATCGACGGCACCCGGCACACCTTCACACCGGAGAAGGCGGTGGATGTGCAGCGGCAGATCGGCGCCGACATCATTATGGCGTTCGACGAATGCACCCCTTATCCGTGCGACGAAGCATACGCCCGGCAATCCATGAAACGAACCCACCATTGGCTCACACGCTGCCTGCAACGGTTCAACGAAACCGAATGCCCGCACGGATACGGCCAGAGTCTTTTCCCGATCGTCCAGGGCAGCGTCTATCCCGCACTGCGCACCGAATCGGCACGGTTCATCGCGGAGCAGGGGGCGCCGGGCAACGCCATCGGCGGGTTATCCGTCGGCGAACCGGCCTCCATGATGTATGACATGACCGGGCTCGTTTGCGGGATCCTTCCAGACGACAGGCCGCGGTACCTCATGGGCGTCGGAACACCCGCAAACATCCTCGAAAGCATCGCGCTGGGCGTGGACATGTTCGACTGCGTCATCCCAACCCGCAACGGCCGCAACGGCATGCTCTTCACCCGCAACGGGATCATCAATATCAAGAACGAAAAGTGGAAGAACGATTTCAGCCCCCTGGAAAGTGAAAGCGACCTCTTCTCCGACCATATATACAGCAAGGCCTTTCTGCGGCATCTCTTCGTTTCAAAAGAGATCCTCAGCTCGGTGATCGCCACCCTGCATAACCTCGGGTTCTACATGTGGCTGATGAAGGAAGCAAGAAAACAGATCATCTCGGGAACCTACCTGGAGTGGAAAAAAAGAATGGTGAAGACACTGATGCAAAGGTTGTAAACCGGGTAACTGAGTAACTGGGTAACTGGGTAACTGAGTAACTGGGTAACTGGGTAACTGGGTAATAGACAACAGACTGCCTAATGGCTAATGGCTAATGGCCAATGGCATAACAGATAGAATGCGTACCATCGATTATTATATCATCAAAAAATTCCTCGGCACCTTTTTCTTCACCCTGGTGCTGCTGATCTTCATCGTCATCGTGTTCGATATTTCGGAGAAGATCGACGACTTCCTCCGGCACGAGGCCCCGCTGAAAGCGATCATCTTTGATTATTACCTGAATTTCGTCCCCTACTTCATCAACCTCTTCAGCTACCTCCTCACTTTCATCGCCGTCATTTTTTTCACCTCGCGCATGGCCTCCGATTCGGAGATCGTGGCAATCCTCAGCAGCGGAATCAGCTTCCGGAGGATGCTGTTCCCCTATTTTGTCTCGGCGGCGGCGCTGGGTCTCCTCTCCTTCCTGCTGGCCAACTTCATCATACCTTACACTAACCGGAGCATGTTCGCCTTCGAGAAGAAGTACATCAACACCCCCAAGGAGTTCAGCGAACAGAACATCCACAAGCAGATCAGTCCCGGGAGTTTCATCTATCTCGAGAATTTCAGCACCCAAACCCGGTCGGGATGGAAGTTCACCCTTGAGAAATTCAACGGCCGGGAGCTCGATTACAAGCTGAAGGGCGAGCGGATCGAGTGGGACAGCCTGAACCAGCGCTGGCGGATCTCCAACTATTATGTGCGG